>Ga0208975_1001385_pt1 | contig 10283 bp, 12 predicted proteins | sample GreLakmeER78MSRF_FD_187700 | JGI IMG/M metagenome (GOLD analysis project Ga0208975, IMG submission 187700) | Freshwater lentic microbial communities from great Laurentian Lakes, MI, USA - Great Lakes metaG ER78MSRF (SPAdes) | ecosystem: Environmental > Aquatic > Freshwater > Lake | place: Great... | reverse complement strand
GTGACTACCGGTTCCGACGCGGGTTCAATCGCTTCTTCCATTTTGACTCCTAAGAATCCCTAGCTAACTGAGCTAGTGCAGTTTAAGTCTTAATTATATAACATAAAGCGTAGTATGGGGGCATATTAGCATTAACTGGGCTTACACCTGTTGTAACTATAGAAACACCCGTAGTAGCAGAATTTGTTGCTCTTGTAACTGGAGTGCTTGTTGTTGAAAATGAAGATATGTTAGCAGGCGCTCCCGCGGTGTTATTGTTTTCAGATGCAATATTGTGCGCGTGTCCAGGGTCAGTAACGCTGTGGGTATGGCTTGGAACAACCAAGTCTGTACTACCACCAGCGCCTGCAGGTGCATAAAGATTACCCGCGCCTATTACAAACCTATCTGCTAAATTTGGTGTGCTGTATGCTCCATTGCACAATAACCACCCAGCCGGTATAGACGCTACCGATCCACTCCACAGAATTATGCCCCCTACAGGTATGGCTGCTACTGCGCTTAACTGTACAAAGGCTGTAGTGGCTATCTGAGTAGTGTTAGTACCGCTTATTGCAGTAGGAGCAGTAGGCACACCAGTAAAGGCTGGGCTAATGTTAAGCCCACCCAGGTTATCGGAAGTCCATATAGTTACGTCATTAGAGTCTTTAAGCACAAACTTGTACGAAGCAGGAGATAGCCATATAGCTGCCTCACCCCTAGTATCAAGTATTACTGGGTTAGTATTAGCTGTAGCTCCGGTATTGTCGGTATAGCTAGCCAGAGGAGTTGTAGTCCCTGCCGCGTATGTGTATACCTTTCCACCGATTAGCGGTGCGCCAGCAGTTGTTGTAAACTGCATCAAGGGACTAGCTGTTAAAGTTATCATCCGTTAAACTTTCTAAATGGTGTCCATCTTACCACAAACTGACCGGAAGGCTTCCAGCCAATACTTGCTTCATAGCACTTGCCGTTACCTCTGTCTTTCACAAACTTGTACTGGAAATACTGTGTTCCTTCGGCATCTTCAAATGTGGTGAAGTATGAGCCTTCAATAGCAGGTGTTCTGTCGGATGGGTTAACCCCCTCCTCGGATATGGTTTTGAAAGGGGATTTTGCGCCTAGTACGCTGTACGCAAACCCGTACGCATTATTGCGATATAGCCACATGACCCTCAGTACATAGGTACAGATTGCGTTTTTGTCTCCTCTAAGCCAACTTGTAGACTCTATAAACCTCGGTTCTTTACCATCTAGCGTTGAGTCGTAGGTCTGAAACCAACGTAGCCATGAGGGTAGGTTACCTTCACTATCTGCAAAGATAGGAAGGAAGGGGTTAATTGTAAAGCCTACAAGGTTAATTGTAAGGTCTGCTAGGAGGTAGATTAGGAATCTAGTGTACATTTTCTATCCAGCTTAATGTAGGTTCATCCCATGAGTACATTTTACCATCTATAGGCATTGGTGTTGGCGGTTCCCATAGGAAGTCTTTGCTTAGTGTCCAGCTAGGATATGGCTGTGGTGTGTAGAACGCATCTTTTACTGAATCGTATGTATAGCCTAGCCCAGCGTAGTTACCTCTCAATGGAGTGCCACCTGCCTTATGTTTATTGCCAAGTGTGTTATAGCTAGTCTGAACCCATCCAGTTCCAAACATACCTGAATCAATAACATCTTGTTCAGCAACTATTACGTTGATGACCTTTTTGTCTACTACTTGTGCGAAGTGCATATTAATCCTTAGATTGTAATTGAGCCAGATGTTGTCCACTTGTAGACACGGTATCCCCCAGCAACTGTTATGGTTGGTGAGCCTGTAGTGGATGTGGCTGCTGCGTAGGTGTCTGCGTATCTGACGATAACTATACCTGAACCGCCAGTACCAGATGTAATATTACCTGAAGCGCCACCGCCGCCACCTCCTGTGTTTGCAGTTGCGTTATTCCCTGGCGCGCTATTTGCACCTCCAGCGCCACCGCCTCCTGAACCACCAGCACCAGCAGTAGGCCCAGCAGCTTGGTCTCCTCCACCACCTCCTCCACCAGCATAGGTTACAGATGCCCCAGATATAGATGATGCAGTTCCAGCACCACCATTACCACCACCGCCTGTGGTTGCACCAACACCTACCGCACCTGCACCACCCCCACCTCCAGCATTTCTATTTGGTAGAGAACTGCCAGTACCCCCACCGCCATTATTACCTTGTCCACCTGTGCCAGCACCACCAGAAGTAGAAGCTCCGTTAGTACCACCACCACCGCTACCAGAACCACCAGATAAACCACCTACATTAAACGTAGCACCACCTGCGCCGCCAGTAGATGTAATGGATGAAAACACTGAATTACTACCAGCAACGCCATTTGACCCACCAGTTACTGATGTACCGCCAGCGCCAACTGTAACTGTTAATGGAGAGCCAGATGCTACTGCAAATCCAGTAGCTGTTCTATATCCACCAGCACCACCACCACCAGATACAGATGACCCACCACTACCACCTCCAGCAACAACCAGATACTCTACTGCTGATACAACTGGCTGTATCGGTGTTACGGAATTGCTTGCTGAACTTGCAGCACTTACACCTATAGCATTAGTGGCTGTTACAGTAAAGGTATAAGCTGTTCCATTGGTCAATCCGCTAACTGTTATAGGCGATGCACCAGTTCCGGTCAAACTTCCTGGAGATGATGTAGCGGTATAGGTTAATATAGGCAATCCTCCAGTATATGAAGGTGCAGTATACGCTACGGTAGCTGAAGCATTACCTGCCGTTGCCGTACCAATAGTCGGTGCATTAGACCGCTTACCAGCACTATCTACTGTGCCTATTGTTATCAAGCTAACGCGCCTACTATATACCAAGCATCTGTACCTGTTTTGATACAGGTTGCAGACCTATATTGAGCTAATACCGGAGAAGCAGCGGTACTACCTGTTGACAGTACAGTTGTAGTTCCAGGAGTAACTGCACTTATTGTCGTAGCACCAGCTCCTATCTGTATCAAAGTAATAGTTGAACCGATAGCATAAGCTACACTTGCATTAGTTGGTAGCTTAAAGGTATTAGCTGAAGCATTACTTACAGTTACTATCGCACCAGCATCTGAGGCTACTGTCACATACGCTGCGGTTGTCTGTGCGTTTATTGACTGCACTATGATGGGCGTTGTGATGGTAGGGCTTGTCGCAAATACGCTTGCCCCCGACCCTGTTTCATCTGTTAAAGCTGTAGCTAACTGGGCTGAAGTAAAAGAACCCAAAGAAGCTGCATTACCTACAGACGTAACCATGCCAGTAAGATTAGCATTAGTAACTACAGTTGCAGCGTTACCGACTGAAGTGACTCCACCTGTTAGGTTGGCGTTAGTTGTTACTGTTCCTGCAGTTAAACTAGCCGCTGTACCAGTACAGTTAGTCAGTACACCACTTGCGGGAGTTCCAAGAGCAGGAGCTACTAAAGTTTTATTAGTTAGCGTATCAGTTGTTGCTTTTCCAACTAAAGTGTCGGTAGCATCTGGAAAGGTTAAAGTCCTAGCAACAGTCTGAACTCCAGCTAGGGTTAATACCGTAGCGGTAGTAGCTCCGCTAGGGTCTATAGCGATTCTTTTTGTGCCATCAGTACCGTCTTGCACAACTACACGGCTTGTTCCCTTACCTGATATATGCAGGGCTACGTTAGCATCTGTACCTGTTGCAGTTAAGTGCGGGGGTAGCCCAGTAGCTGAGTTTTCAATAGTTACTTGGTTAACCGCACTTGCTATTGACGAAAACTTAACTTCAGCGTTACCGCTAGCATCATTAATCTGTGCTATAACTGGCGTAGTGATTGTGGGGCTAGTGCTAGCTACGTACGTAGTGCCAGTGCCCGTCGTGGTTAGGTTTAGCGTGATCGCAGGAGTAGTAGCTGGTGTTGCTACAGTTCCTGATATGCCGTTAGCTGTGACTACAGAAACTGAAGTTACTGTACCACTTCCAGAGGCAGCGGTATTACCGTTTAGCTTTTGAATAGCCTGTAGAATGGTATCTGTAGCCGCTACCACACCAGCACCAGATGTGAAGCCTGTAATAACCTTGCCAATCACAGCCGAGTTGGTAAGAGTGGTTGCATTACCTACTGAAGTAGCCTCGCCGGTCAGATTTGCATTAGTAGTTACGTTACTAGCTGTAAAGGCAGTAGCTGTGCCTGTTATGTTTGTACCCACAAGAGCCGTAGGAGTACCAAGGTCAGGAGTTATTAGCGTTGGACTAGTATCTACTACAAACTTGGTTCCAGTGCCTGTTTGAGAGGCTATAGATGTAGCATTACCTACTGAAGTTATAGGGCCTGTCAGGTTAGCATTAGTAGAATTATTTCCGTCTAGCTTCTGTATAGCCTGTAGAATACTGTCCGTAGCAGCAACTGTTCCCGCCCCAGATGTGAAGCCTGTAATAACTTTGCCAATTACGGCAGAGTTGGTAAGGGTAGCCGCATTACCTACTGAAGTAGCTTCACCAGTTAAGTTAGCGTTAGTGGTCACATTGCTCGCTGTGAAAGCGGTTGCAGTACCTGTTATATTAGTACCCACAAGAGCCGTAGGAGTACCCAAAGCTGGTGTTACTAAAGTAGGACTTGATGCTAGAACAACCGCACCGCTTCCTGTAACTCCGTTAGTTATCTGAGTAGCAGGTATGGCTATACTTGTCGTAGCTGCTGCGGTTAGTCGACCTTGTGCGCTAACAGTAAACGTACCTACGCTAGTAGCTGATCCATAAGCCCCCGCAGTTACTGCTGTATTAGGTAGTATGTCATTAATTGCAACCTGGGCAGTAACGCCACCCTGTACTAACGGAACAACCTCCGTCCCTGCTAGGGGCGTAGTGGCTGCTGGTAACTGGGTAATCTTTTTATTAGCCATATTTTACTCGTATATAAATGTAGCTGCTACCGTTCCGCTGATTACTACATATAGCCCATTGGAGAAGAAAATACCACCTTCAGACGGCATTAAAGGATACATAGTAGCCGCGACAGGTGTAAATACACTGATAATCGTTTTAGTCGTGGTAGTGGTAGCCGAATCGTAAATTGTAATGGTAGGCGTAGAACTAGCTGCGCTTACGAAGATACCCTTCAGCTTACCGGCTGAAGTCTTTAGGTTGGTAGTTGCTGCTATGTTCCGATAGTCTGACATTTTATTCCCTTTATGCTAAAAACCTAAGTTTATATATCGTTCTTAAATAAATTTCTACTATGTTATCAATGAGTTGTTGCAACGAGCTGTCAGACTTATCGCATACCTCATACCTAGCATCCTCAATTTCTTTCAGCGAGCCTTGTAAGAACTCTATAATATTAGCTGTTTTCTTTGCTGAGTGCAAAGGAATAGCCCCTATTAATCCATGTCTGCCCTGATACGCTTCTGCAAAATCATCGGCAGCTCCAACAATACGGTCATAGAAAATGTTAAGCGCACTGTGCTTACTGAAGCTCCTAGTGTTCAAATGTACGCTATGAGCAACATCACGAGCTAAGAATAGTGTTCCTATAAAGGCTGCCGCTTTCATTGCATCCCTCCTGGTGGCATACCTTCTGGTGGCATACCTTCTGGTGGCATACCTTGCATACCTTGCATACCTTCTGGTGGCTGCATCTCGTCCATAGGCATCATATCCTCATCTCTACTTGGCATTTCGCTTAGCAAGTCTCCGCTGCTAAGCATACCATGTATAGAACCCATAACTATATCTTGTACGTCTGCTTCGCTCAAATTACCTTGCAGAGCAGTGATACGTTTAGTCTCTGCGTCGTACATCTTGATAGACGCTTCAAACTCTTTGACCTTCAGAGTCTGATCTTCTATGGACTTATGGACATTCTGCAACATACCGTGCATTTGCTCCATTTCCTTGCCCATCATCTCTATTTGTTGCTTAGCTGCTTGCATCTCAGGAGATTCGTCGCTATCTGCTAGTAACTTCGGATCTATGGTCTTGGCAAAACGTCTAGACATTTCTTCAGCCCCTGGCCAATCCATGTTCTTAATGAACAGATCGCCAGCTACTTGCCACAGTTGCGGATTACCTTGCAGCAGTTGACCCATAGCCTCCAGCGACTCTTGACGCTTGGTCATGTAACTTGGGCCTGTAGTCACACATACATCATACTTACCCACACTTGGGTTGTATATCTTTTCAATTACAATACCAGTTTGGTCAACTATCTTCTTGACAGGCTCTTGTTGGTTAGGATCAATCTTAGCTGAGTCAGTCGTACCATCTACTCCTATGATGCGTGCTATACGCTGTGTGTCATAGATTTTAGGTATCATATCAACAAGCTGACGAGTTCCGTATCTAATAGCCCTTGCTAGATTGTCTACATAGTGATATGTGCCGGTGTCAGACTGCTTCTCACGGGCTAGTATAGCCTTACCAGAGCGCTCGTTAGACGTAGCGCCAAGACTTGTGTCATACTGCCCAGTTGTACTCTTAATGTCGTCGCTAGCCCCTGCTTTAGCCTGCAAAAGCCCACTTGAAGCCATAGGTGGCTGTGAGCGTTGTGGCAGCGGTAGAGTAGCGCCTTGACCATCTGTTACATCTGGGTTTACTTCTAAATATGGCCAGTTAGTCGTGTTGGCTGTTTTCCATTGGTTTTCATATCCCTCAAACTGACCGCCATAACCTATAAATGGAGCTTTAGGTGCTAGAGCCAGCATTTCTGCTTCTTGGCTAACCCAATAGTTGTACATACGTTGTGCATCTTTTGCATTACGTACCAAACCTGATACATACAACCTTCCGTCCACTTCAAATTCGTTTCCGACTACACGTATTACAGGTATGTACTTGCCAGCCCAATCTTGTGTCTCTAGTATTTCAAATCCGTTAGTTTTGCACCATTTGACCTTCTTTACGTCTACATTTCTAGTTTTTATGGGCTTCATGCCCATTTCTTTCATTTGAACGTCCTCTCTTGAGCCTTCAGTAGCACTTACGTTGCCGTGGTACAGGTTTAGCTTCTCTTTAGAGTGTTCTATGTGGAAATACTCAGCAATTCGTACAGTATTCTCGTTTATCCACTGAGATAAAGACTGATCGCCTACTCCTTGCTGCATAATACTAGAAATTGGGGCTGCATCTGGAAACAGACGCTCGTATTCTACCTTAGTGATGTCCTCAGTGATGAAGCACCATTCAGCATCCGAACCGCAAGGGTCTTGAATGGTCGGATCCATGTACACGCTGAACGAATTACGAATACGTCCGATACGAATGTCTTGGTCAAAGCTACCATCGTCGCAGTATTCTGTCAGCAAGCGGAAATAGCCCTCGCCGTACGTTACCTGGTTCTCGCAGGCTGTATCGTAGGCTACGTCAGCGTCCGAGATGTACTCGATGTGCCTGACGATACCGTCAAATATCTCAGCTACCTCTACATCGGCCTTATCGTCAGCAGGAATTACCTTGCCGCTTGGCCTGTTCTGTCTTTGGTCGTTGGTTACTTGCTTTACGTGCTGTGGGAGTTTGTTGATGGTTAAACATGGTCGTGCATTAATCGTTTGCCCTTGTACAGATCCTCTCGTTGACAATACATCCGCAGGCCATTGCCATTGGTTGTCTGGTGAGCCTGCACTAAACCTTAAATCGTCAAGTTCATCTTCACGGCTTTCAGATAGCGCAGATACAGCCATCGTAAAGCGTGAACGCATTAAAGATAAATACTCTGCTGGTTCTGAATCTCCGTCGGCTACTTTACCGACGATGTTCATGCTAGTCTGATCGTATGCCATTATTTCTTTTTCGCGGTTTTGGCTGAGTCTTTAAAATCTTTAGCAGTCGGCGCACCTTTTGCACCAGGCTTACGCATAGTTTCTTTAGAGCCTGCTGCAATTCTTTCACGTTTAGCATTGATATTAGCGTACAGTCCGTTTTTCATTAACAGTTCCAATTCTTTAGAGACGCTTTAGCTCGCGGTGCATCGCCTTTAGCGTGTTTAACTACTCCTGCCATTCTTGCACAAAATGATGCTTTTCTACCTTCGTCTGCTTTTGTCTTAGGGTTAGGTGCTGGTGCTTTTAAGTTACTATTGTTCTTTGCATTATACTCAGCTCGGCCTTTGGCCGTCATACCTGCTCCCTTATCAGTAGGGTTGTAGTTCTTACCCTTACCTGTGGTAGTGCGTGGTATCGCCATGCTAGCTCCCCATCCAAGAATTAATAACACCTTGCTGTGAATAACTACGCTTTACTGGTTCAGTATACTCTCTATGTGCTACAGGGAACGCAAAAGTCACCGCGAGTGCGTCCGCAGCGTCAGGAGAAGCCAAGCCTCTTGCCCTCATCTCTTTCTTTCCCTCTAAAAATATAGTGCCAGACGAGTTTGGCCGTTTCATTGGGCCTGTCAAGTCTGCTTTTAGTTGTCTATCATCCGCTATACTAGCAGACTTTAGCCATTCTCGCATACTATTCCACATTTCAGCACGTTTATTACCAAAAGCGATAGATTGTTTAGCTCTACTGCCGAAGTTAACGCCTCGTACCTTATATCTCTGTTCTACTAATCTGTCAAGTATACCATAACCTAGGCCACCTTCGTCAATTACTGTCAGCACTGGCTTGTATTCTTCCATTGCGTCGATGACCCGCCCGACGATGGTCATAGTGTCCTCGCCTGAGTACCTCTTTATGGCCACCAAGTCCCGACCCTGGCGCACCACGATCACCGTACTATCCGCCCCGCCCCGCGCCGGATCTACTCCTATAACTATTGGCGCTGTTAGGTCTTTATATCTCTCTCTAGCCATCGCATCGTCCACCAGCATCGGGCTGATGAACTGATCCTCACCCGCGCTAGGGAACTCCCCGTACACTTCAATCCGAGCCTGCGGGGAGTCCTCACCATTCTCTGCAATAATCTGGGCATATACTTGTTTATCCGTGTCCTCTACTGTTCTTGCATCAACTATTCTGGTTTTCCAGAAGGCACGCTTGGCATGGAAACATTCAAAAAAATAACCCTCGTTTCTACGGGGGTTACTGAAAGCGAACCAGTACCTATCCAATATGTTCTCGGTAAAGAATCCAGCACCCACATCCCAGATAGGGTTAGGTATACCACTAGATTCATCAAATATCAGCATCATTCCGTCGTGATTGTGTACACCCGCGTAACTGTCAGGATTCTCAGCAGACCAGAGCTTACCTTCTGCCGCCCAGTACCGCGTTCCTTTCTTCAGGTCGCGCTCCACTAGTTCGCATAGCCACTTAGCCGGTACGAGCTTGGTAGCACTTATCTCCCACCAGTGCGAGTTGATAATCATGGCCTGCCACTTGGTTAATTCACCCCAAGTTACCGACTTTAGTTGACTTTCACTGTTCGCCGACACCACCACCGAACTACCTATGCGAGTGGTCAGCATCCATAATATAAGCCACGCTACTAGCGCCGACTTACCGATACCCCGTCCACTACTGACCGCAGCCCGTAGCGTGTCCATCTGAAGCTGACCTTTATTAGCTTCTATGTGCGCCTTGATCTCGCGCAGCACTTCTCGTTGCCATTGTCGTGGCCCTTTGAAGTTAGCGAGTGGGGTGTTCTTCTGCCCCCAAGGAAAGGCATATAGTACGAAATCTTCAGGATTGTCTGCTAGCTTGGTAGACCAGAGCCTAGCCATTAGTAGCTGTTCCTCGTCAGACTTATATATAGGTAGTTGCATTATGGGCCTAGCGTACCTAACCGCCTAACTTTACCTGCGGCCACATACTCTCGCGCCATGCGGAATATATCTTCATCCGTCTTGGCCTTACCAGCTATCTCTAACCCCAGTACGTTATTAAACGTATCCATGTCCTTTTCTTCATCTGTTTGTCCTGGAGGCGCTCCGATTACTGGTAGCATACTTTCATGCAGCTTACCAACAGTTTCAGCGTACTTGTTACCCTGCCGTTTAGCCAGCATAGCTATACCTATTAAATGCCGGTATGCGTCTCTATCTTGTAGCATTTCTGGCCCGTATTCCGACTCAGCCTTTTTAATAGCGTAAGTGTTGACAGAGAATGGGTCAGTTACAAAGCCAAACAGAGAGTTGCGAGACGGAGGGGCGAGAGCATTAGCCATCTATGACCCGCCCCTGTGCTTCGAGTAGTGCTTGAGTGATGCTGATTTTCTGGTATACGTCAACAGATATTTCCTGCTTGGCCGTCCAGCCGTATACGTGCTGTAGTATCGCTAGCGCTGCTTTCGCGTCGCCTTCGCGGGCGGCTTCTCGGAGTTGCGTGGCGGCTTCTATCTCGCCATCTGCTCTACCCTTTAACGCC
>Ga0208975_1001384_pt1 | contig 10290 bp, 6 predicted proteins | sample GreLakmeER78MSRF_FD_187700 | JGI IMG/M metagenome (GOLD analysis project Ga0208975, IMG submission 187700) | Freshwater lentic microbial communities from great Laurentian Lakes, MI, USA - Great Lakes metaG ER78MSRF (SPAdes) | ecosystem: Environmental > Aquatic > Freshwater > Lake | place: Great... | reverse complement strand
AAGCATTGCTGCAACTACTTTGGGAATTCGCAAGGAAAAAATACGCGAAGCCGTAAGTAATTTTCATAGCCTTGAACACCGCATGGAATTTGTGGCAACAGTTCGTGGTGTTGACTTTGTGAATGACAGCAAGGCCACTAATGTAAACAGTACTTGGTATGCATTGGAGAGCATGCAAAAATCTACTGTTTTAATTTTAGGCGGCGTTGATAAAGGCAATGACTATGAATTAATCGCTGAATTAGTAAAAGAAAAAGTAAAAGCGATTATTTGCATGGGTACGGACAATAAAAAAATCATTGACTTTTTTGGAGATAAAGTGGCTTCAATTGTGGAAGCTGATTCTGCAAAAAAAGCGGTGACTGCTGCATTTAAATTAGCTGAAAAAGGAGATGTTGTTTTGCTAAGCCCAGCTTGTGCAAGTTTCGACTTATTTAAAAACTATGAGGATAGAGGCATTCAATTCAAAGAGTCAGTTAAAGAATTATAAGCATGTTCAACGAGACCACGGATAAATTATTTTCACAAATGCCTTCGATTGGAGGTATGAAAGAGCATTTAGACCAAAGAACAAGGGGTGATAAATACATATGGGGGTTAGTCATTGTTTTATCATTGATATCTATACTGGTCGTGTATAGTGCAACAGGTTCTTTGGCATATAAAATGTACCGTGGGAACACAAGCGTTTATTTATTTAAGCAAGTGATATTTACTTTGGTGGGTTTGTTGGTTATTTTTGGCTTGCACCGAATTAATTATACGGTGTTTTCAAGAATTGCGACTATACTTTTCATGTTGTCAATACCACTTTTAATTTATACTTTATTTTTCGGTGCAAAAATTAATGAAGGAAGTAGGTGGATTAAACTACCTATTATCAATTTGACCATACAAAGTAGTGATGTAGCAAAGCTTGCTTTGTTTATGTATATATCAAAGGTGTTAAGTAAAAAGCAGGAAGTCATTAAGGATTTTAAGAAAGGGTTTTTACCGATCATCATTCCTGTATTCATTATTTGCGGATTAATCATGCCAGCAAACTTATCAAACGCATTATTGACTGGTGCTACTTCCTTATTACTTATGTTTATAGGTAGGGTGAATTTTAAGCATATTTTATTGACCATATTAGTCGCGATGATTCCTGTGGCAATAATTGTCAGTGTGGCAATAGCTACACACTCCAGTAAATCGGTAGAAGGTCAGCCAGTGGTTGCTGAAAAAATGAAAAGTTTCGGTCGCATTGGCACTTGGGTGAATCGTGTGCAGGATTTTATGTATGCCAACGAAAGGGAAGTTCCTTATCAAGTGCAACAAGCAAAAATTGCCATTGCGAATGGAGGTATCTTTTTTGGGCTTGGTCCTGGCAATAGTCGGCAAAGAAATTTTTTACCGCAGGCCTATAATGACTTTATATATGCAGTAATTATTGAAGAGTATGGTTTGATTGGCGGGGCATTTATCATTTTTATTTACCTAGTTTTTTTATTTCGATGTATACGTATTTTTAGAAAATGTCCTTATGCGTTTGGTGCTTTCTTGGCACTTGGTTTAAGTTTTACATTAATTATTCAAGCAATTGCAAATATGGCAGTGAATGTAAATATTGTTCCAGTGACTGGGGTAACATTGCCATTAGTGAGTATGGGTGGAAGCTCATTTATATTTACTTGTTGTGCTATTGGATTGATATTGAGTGTTGCACGAAATGTGGAACAAATGGAAGGGAAGGCACCAGTTGAAACTGAAATTGAATTACCTGACGAAAATACTGAGAAAGATAATGGCGTTAAATCCGCAATATAAAAACATTCGCATCATCATCGCTGGTGGCGGTACCGGAGGGCATATTTTCCCTGCGATAGCGGTAGCGCAAGCGATTCAGAAAATACAACCAGATGCTGCTATTTTATTTGTGGGTGCGCTCGGTAAAATGGAAATGGAGAAAGTGCCACAAGCGGGCTATGAAATTAAGGGCATCACCATTGCCGGATTTAACAGAACTAATTTATTAAAAAACTTATCATTGCCTTGGAAATTATTGAAGAGTTATTTTCAAGTGAAGGCGATTATAAAAAAATTCAAACCCAATGCTGTTTTTGGGGTAGGTGGCTACTCTAGCTTTCCGGTTTTGAAACAAGCACAAACAAAAGCTATTCCTACATTTATTCACGAATCAAATGCATTTGCAGGAAAAGCAAATCAATGGCTAGGTGCTGATGCCACTCAAATATTCACAGGAACAAAAGGAATGGAAAAATTTTTCCCTGCTGATAAAATATTGGTGACTGGTAATCCGGTTAGACAAAACATCATCCACACTTCTTATAGCAAGGATAATGCAGTGTTACATTTTGGTTTAATGCCTAATAAAAAAACGGTTTTAATTGTCGGTGGAAGTTTGGGAGCAAGCTCCATTAATAAAGCTATCCAAAATAATTTGGCTGCATTTTTGGAGGATAACATACAATTGATTTGGCAAACTGGTAAACCGAATGCTGCCGCGTATGTAACTGCTGCAAATGATTATGCCAATGTTTATGTGAGTTCCTTTATTGATGACATGAGTGCCGCTTATACTGCTGCAGATATAGTGGTAAGCAGATCTGGTGCAATGGCAGTCGCTGAAATTTCAATTACAGGAAAGGCGGCCATCTTTGTTCCTTATCCACATGCAGCGGAGGATCATCAAACCTATAATGCTTTGGCATTGGTGGACAATGGCGCTGCGAAAATGGTGAAAGATAATGCCGTGGATCAACAACTAATCCCTTTGTTACAAAGTTTGATGCATGATGATCAAAGTAGGCATTTGATGGAAGAAAAAATAAAAGCATATGCATTTACAAATGCAGATGAAGTGATTGCAGAACAAATACTACAACATATTTAAAAAAATATAAACGAAATCGTAATAAAGAATCCGCTAAAAATGACTACACAAATAATAAATCCGCTAACGAATATAAAAAACATCTATTTCATTGGAATTGGGGGTATTGGAATGAGTGCATTGGCTAGGTATTTTAATACACAGGGTGTGCAAGTTTCAGGCTATGATAAAACGCCCACTTTATTGACGGATGATTTGGTGAAGGAAGGGATAAAAATTCACTTCGAAGATGATTTAAACCAAATGGACAAAGCGGCTACTGTAATTGTATATACACCTGCTATACCTGCGGATCATGGGGAATTAAATTATTATAGAGATAATGGGTACAATGTAGTTAAGCGTAGTGATGTTTTACAATGGGTTACTGAAAATGCTTTCACGATAGGCATTGCTGGTACCCATGGAAAAACCACGACCACTTCAATGACAGCTCATATTTTAAGACATACGGAATATGGTTGTAATGCTTTTTTAGGCGGCATTGCTTCCAATTATAATACCAATTTTTGGAGCCATGAAAAAAATGTTGTGGTTGTAGAAGCGGATGAATACGATCGTAGTTTTTTAAAATTATCGCCCAATATTGCAGTTATCACTGCAGTGGATCCGGATCATTTAGATATTTACGGAACAGCAGAGGAGGTATTAAAAGCATTTGGGCAATATGCGGATAAGATTAAGCCTGGTGGCACATTTATTCAAAAAATGGGCACTACGGTGGTTACTAATTCGGAAAATAAAACGATGCAAACGTATGGGTATGATAAAAACGATGCGGCTTATCATACGCAAAATTTAAAAGTAGTGGATGGGTCCTATATTTTTGATTTAGTCCACCCAGGTGGCGTTTTGAAGGAAGTGGTTTTAAATATGGGTGGCTTGCATAATGTTGAAAATGTCACTGCCGCAATTGCAATAGCATTAACATTAGGTATTGATGAAAATAAAATCAAGTTAGCAGTTGCCGATTTTAAAGGAGTAAAGCGTCGCTTTGAGTATAAGGTTAAAACCGCTAATAAGGTTTTGATTGACGATTATGCGCACCATCCTGAGGAATTAAATGCATTAATATCTGGTGTAAGAAGTATATATCCTGGCGAGAAAATGGTTTTAGTTTTTCAACCCCACTTATATAGTCGCACGCAGGATCAATGTGATGGCTTTGTTGAAACTTTGGATAAAGCAGATGAAGTTATTTTATTACCTATTTATCCAGCAAGGGAATTACCTATTCCAGGCGTTACCAGTGATATGCTCATTGAAAAAATGAGTATCTCAAAAAAACAAGTAATGTCAAAAGAAGCATTGTTGGCATGGGCGGCAACCACTCCTGATAAGCTAATTGTGATGGCAGGGGCAGGTGATATAGATGTTTGTATCAATCAAATTAAAGACCTACTTATATCTACTAAATGAAGCAATGGCAAAACATATTGATTAAAACTTTGTGGAGCATTGCAGGTGCAGCACTTATATTTTTATTTGTGATTGCATGGAAAGCTAAAGTGAGTAAAAAAGTTTCGCAAATACAAGTTGAATTGGTGGGCGAAACCACCAAGGCTTTATTTATGGATGAAAATGAAATCACCCAAATTTTAAAAGACCAAGGAATTACCAAAGGCACTATTGTTGAAAGCATCAATTTAACATCGATTGAGCAGGAGTTAGAAAAAATAAGGTGGATAAAAAATGCAGAGCTATTTATCAATAACCAACAATTATTAGAAGTTAAAATACAGCAACGAATTCCGATTGCACGTGTTTTTACTATTGCAGGAAGTTCCTTTTATATTGATGATCAAGGTAGGCGTTTACCTTTAAAACAGCTTACCGTGCTGCGTTTGCCCGTATTTACGGGGTTCCCAACAGATCAAGATAAATTATCTGCACCAGATAGTTTATTACTTAATGATTTGCTCCTTTTTTCAAATACCATTAAAACGGATAGTTTTTTCACAGCGCAAATAGCACAAGTAAATATTGGACCTAATGGTGATTTTCAAATGGTGCCTAGTTTGGGCGATCATACTGTTTTAATAGGGTCGGTGGATAATTTGGCGGATAAATTAAATCGGTTATATACTTTCTATAAAAAAGTGTGGGTACAAAGTGGGATCAATGCCTATCAGGTATTGGATTGCAGATTTGACGGACAAATTGTTGCCCTAAAAAAAGGATTGGAACCTATTCAATATGCCCCCGGCATGATGCCATTTCAAAATTCGGTATTAGCAAATACGGAAAATGTCATTTTGAATACAGATACCGCTTCGGCACCCATCCTTAAAGATACCTTGAAGAAAGTGGCGCCCATTGCTATCAAAAAAGAGGTCAAATTAGAAGAAAATAAAGTGGCTAAGAAGCCCGCAGTTAAAGTGGTTGCAAATAAAAAAAGCACCCCAAAAAAAATCAACCAACAAATCAAGAAAAAAGACAATAAACAAAACAATAAATCGTTAATTAATAAGAAGAAATCCGCGAAAGCTTTAATGCCAACAAAGACTACTTCTAAGAACAACAACAACTAACAACTAAAATACATAACAATGAGTCAAAATGATTCGCCCATCATTGTGGGGCTAGATATTGGTACCACAAAGATTGCGGCTATAGCTGGCAGAAAAAATGAGTTTGGCAAATTAGAAATTTTGGGCTTTGGCCGTGCCAATAGTAATGGGGTACAACATGGTCAGGTGTTAAACATTGATCAAACCATTAAAGCAATTCAACAAGCACTGCAAAATTGTCAATTAAGCAATCCTGATTTAGAAATCAATGAAGTATTTGTAGGTATTGCAGGTCATCATATTAAAAGTTTACAAACAAGGGGTGATATGGTTCGTCAGGATGCGGAGAACGAAATTCAACCTTGGGAAATTGAGCAGTTAATCAACAACCAACGCAAAACATTTATTCCAGCTGGGGATCAAATTATTGACGTGATACCACAAGAGTTTCATGTTGACAATAACCCAAATGTAAAAGAGCCAGTAGGCGTGAATGGGGTAAAAGTAGGGGCTAATTTTTTAATCCTAACTGGGGACAGAAATGCAATTCGCAATATTAATCGTTCTGTTGAGCGTAGTGGTTTGGTGACGAAGGATTTAGTATTACAACCCTTAGCTTCTGCTAGTGCGGTGATGAGCGATATCGATTTAGAAGCGGGTGTGGCAATTTTAGATATTGGTGGTGGCACCAGTGATTTAGCTGTATTTTATGATGGCATCTTAAAGCATACTGCTGTAATTCCATTCGGGGGTGAAAATATTACTAATGATATTCGACTTGGCTTAGGCGTTTTGAAAAGTCAAGCTGAGGCAATGAAAGTACAGTTTGGTAGCGCTTTAGCAGATGAGGCAAAAGCCAATGCTTATGTAACTATTCCAGGTTTAAAAGGAATGCCTGCAAAAGAAATCAGTGTGAAAAGTTTGGCAGGAATTATCCAAGCAAGAATGAGTGAAATATTGGATTTTGTTACTTATCATTTAAAGCAAGTGGGTTTGGATAGTCGTCAATTAAATGGCGGTGTGATATTAACTGGTGGTGGATCTCAATTAAAGCATCTTATACAATTAACCGAGTACATCACTGGTTTGAATGCAAGAATTGGATTGCCTAATGAACATTTAGCGCCTAATCATATCGATGAGTTGAAAAAGCCAATGTATTCAACATGTATTGGATTAATCTTAAAAGGTTACAACGATTTCGAGCAAAATTATAAGGTATTTGCTGAAAACTTTAAAAGAGTGGAAGTGCCTAAATCATTGACTGTAAATAACAGCATTGGCGCGAATACTTTAACGAGTCAAAAGGCTGAAAAACCTGCAGCAGCAACTACTTTATCAGTAGAACAAATTGAAAGAAGAAAGAGCAAATTCTGGGATCGTTTTAAGAATAACTTGATTGAAATATTTAATGAGGAACCTGACAAACCTTTGTAATATTATTTACCCACATTGTGGTTATAAATATCAAGTAGAATAAATTCTAAAATTGCTAATTTCGACATAACTAACTAACAACTAACCATCTAACTAACCCATTTAAAAACAAAAAAATGATTCAATTTGACTTGCCTAAACAAAAATCATCTATCATCAAGGTCCTAGGCGTAGGCGGTGGCGGTAGTAATGCTGTAAACTTTATGTTTAAGCAGGATATAGAAGGCGTTGATTTTATTATTTGTAATACCGATTCTAAGGCCATTGAACAAAGCGATGTGCCCAATAAAATTCAATTAGGACCCCATTTAACACAGGGTCTTGGGGCAGGAGCGGATCCTTCAGTTGGCAAGTTAGCTACAGAGGAATCTTTAGAAGAAATCAGAAAAATTTTAGAAGTTAATACACGCATGGCCTTTATCACCGTGGGTATGGGTGGTGGAACTGGAACTGGCGGTGCGCCAATTATTGCAAAAATTTGTAAGGACTTAGGCATTTTAACTGTCGGTATCGTTACCACACCTTTCGGATTTGAAGGTCCTCGTCGTCAAAAACAAGCAGAGGAAGGGATCAATCAATTAAAGCCATTAGTAGATACATTGTTAGTGATTTCAAATGATAAATTACGTGTTCAATATGGTAATTTAAAAATGAAAGAGGCATTTACAAAAGCCGATAATGTTTTAGCAACTGCAGCTAAATGTATTACCGATGTTATTAATAGCCGCGGTCATATTATTGTTGACTTTGCAGATGTTTGCACGGTGATGAAAAATGGAGGGGTTGCTATTTTAGGCAAGGCGGAAGTGGAAGGGGAGAATAGAGCAGAAAGAGCCATAGAGGAAGCGTTGAATTCTCCATTATTGAATGACAATGATATAAAAGGAGCAAAATGGATTTTATTAAATATTAATAGTGCGGAAGGGGAACATGAGTGCACCATGGATGAATTAGAAACAATCAATAATTACTTAAGAGAAAGAACTGGCGAACATTCTGATGTAATTATGGGAATGGGTTATGATGCTACCCTTGATAAAAAATTAGGTATCACATTAATCGCTACAGGTTTTGAAGGTAAAGATCCTTTTAAATCAGAAACACCAAAAAAAGCGGAGGCTCCTATTGAGGAAAAAATTATAATGACATTGGTTACAGATGCAGTTGTAACTGAACAAATCAAGGAGGAGCCATTAAGTAATGAAGTAACTGAAAAAGCAGCGGATCATTTTATTTTAGATCAAACTGAAGAAACGCCCATTCATTTTTCATTTGACCAAACACCTGTGTTCGAAGCTCCTTCATTAGTTGCTGAAGAAGCATTGGAAGAAGAAGTGAAGGAAGTGGTATTGGATAAGTATGATACGATTTGGGAGTTAAATGCAGAAGCGTCTATTGAAGCTGCCGATAGTATTGAAGCAGAAATGGAAGCTGAAATAGCTATGGAAGAGGAAGCAGTAGCACCCGAGGAAGAGATGGAAGTGGAGGAGGAATTTGAAGTTGAAGAAGAAATGGAACTGATGGCTTTTGAGAACAATGAATTAATGCCAACCTTAGTATTAGAAGAGGAGCCTGCTTTTGAAGATGAAGTGGAAGCGGAAATGGAGGAAATGACTGAGGAAATGGAGGAAGTTAACATAGAAGAAATGGAAGAAGAAGTGGAAGAAGAAATGTTTACTTTAAATATGGAAGCAGAGAAAGAAGCAACTGTTGTTTCTGAATTTATTTTAAGTAAGCCTACTAATATTTATGTGGAGGAAGCGGACGAAGTTGCAGAAGAAATTTCAGCTCCAGTAATTGCATCCAATGAAGTGATTTTTGAAATTCATGAATCAGATCCAAATTTGGATATGGCCGAGGACTTTGTTTTAGAAGAAATCGACATTGAGGAAGAAGTAGAGGAAGAAGTTGAAGAAGAATTCATGGAAGAAGAATTGATGGAAGAAGAGTTGATGGAAGCTGAAATGACCATTGATGAAAATATTGCACAAGAAGAAGTAGTAACTGTTGAAATGTATACTGCTCCAGTGATTGAAACTCCTGCTCCAGCGGAAGTTGTATTTGAAACTTCTTTCAGATATGAGGAAGAGCCATCGATGCAATTAGTGATGAGAGAGGAATCCAATACACCTGTCGCACATGTGAATCAACAAGCTAAATATGACATGCCATTAGATAATGCGGAAGAGCAAAGAAGAAAAGTGGCAGAGCGTATTCAGAAATTAAGAAATTTATCTTTTAATATTAACAATGCGAATGATCCAAGCAATGATTTTGAATCAGTGCCTGCATATGTTAGAAGAAATATGGAAATGTTTGGTAATACATTGGCTTCTGTTGAAAATTATTACAGCAAGTACACCGTGGATAAGGATGAAAATAACCAAACACAAATTTCAACCATCAATACTTTTATGGATGGTAAAAAACCGGATTGATTTAGTTTTTATGTATAGTTGATTTTAGTTGTAACCCCGCCCTTCATCAGGCGGGGTTTTTTATTACGGATTAGAAAACGCATCATTTTAATATTCTTACTAAAATGGCTATTTGACGCTTACGAATCCATTCAAAATAAACAAAAATTGTACCTTTAACAAATGCAAACAGTATTAATCACAGGAGGAACAGGAATGGTGGGAACATCGCTTACGCAATTATTATTAAGTAAGGGGTATCAGGTGATTGTATTAACGCGACAGCCTAGGATTTCGAATGTACCCAATTTATCCTACGCTGTTTGGGATATTGATAAAGGGTATATTGATCCTTCAGCAATTCAAAACGCTGATACAATTGTTCATTTGGCAGGAGCGGGCGTGGCAGATAAAAGATGGTCTAAAAAACGTAAGCAGGAAATTGTGGATAGCAGGGTGATGTCGGGCGAATTGTTGGTGAAGTATTTAATTGAAAATTCACATCATGTAAAAACAGTGGTTGCAGCATCGGCCATTGGTTGGTATGGACCAGATACAGCAGAAAGTTTAATGAATGGATTTACTGAAACAGATCCTGTGGATGGTGCTTTTTTGGGTGACACCTGTAAACGATGGGAGGACAGCGTAAAACCCATTGAAACCTTGGGTATAAGATTAGTTACTTTAAGAATAGGAATCGTTTTAAATAAGAAAGGGGGTGCATTGGCTGAGTTTATCAAACCCGCGCAGTTTGGGATGGCAACGATCTTTGGGAATGGACAACAAATGGTGAGTTGGATACACCATCATGATTTATGTAAAATGATGATATATGGCATTGAAACAGCCGCTATTAAAGGGGTGTATAATGCGGTTTCGCCTGATCCAATAAGTAATAAAGATTTAATTATAGCGATCACAAAAAAATTACGTGGGTTTTACTTACCCATACCGGTACCGGCTTTTGTATTAAAAATAATGCTAGGAGAGATGAGCATTGAAATTTTAAAAAGTGCTAAAGTATCCTCAA
>Ga0208975_1001383_pt1 | contig 10292 bp, 2 predicted proteins | sample GreLakmeER78MSRF_FD_187700 | JGI IMG/M metagenome (GOLD analysis project Ga0208975, IMG submission 187700) | Freshwater lentic microbial communities from great Laurentian Lakes, MI, USA - Great Lakes metaG ER78MSRF (SPAdes) | ecosystem: Environmental > Aquatic > Freshwater > Lake | place: Great... | reverse complement strand
CGCCTGCTCCTGACCCTTCTTCGTAATGTTGTAGTACTGAATCTCAGCAATCTCAGCGGGCCGGAACCCCAAAGACTGCATGAGCAAGTCCATAGGACCAATGTCCTGCGCCAGCGGGTCACCCTTCAGCGTGTTTACACCTTCGCGGGCGTAACGGGCAGCGACCAATGGCTGCTTGATAAAACCCGGTGACACAGCTTCGATCGCCCGGTCTGCGTGGCCTTGGTTGTACAGGTCAACCGCACGAGCCGCATTGACCGCAATGCCCGCAGTTGGGCCAAGCATGCTGACCAAGAATTCCTGCAAAGCTGTGGCTTCGTCGGTATTTTTACGACCGTCGCGGAACCACATGTCGTCGAGAGAAACTCGGCTGTGTAAGTCAACACCGGCGGCGTTGCCCGCTCCGCGTGTCATAAACATGCCGAGGTTCTTGCCAAATGTCTCAGATGCCCAGTTCATGTACTCAAGCTCAAAGTCAAATGGTTCTTCGTCGTCATCCCCAAGGCCGTTCATCACAGCATTGACAACCGCCGCAGCGGAGGAGAAGCCCCACAAGCCTGTTGAGCCAGCAAATATGCCGGTCATGCCCATCGTTCCTACAAACCGTGCGCGTGCTTCGCGCTTGATTGCGGGCGTTGCGCCAGCCAGCGACTGTTGTAAGTTACGAGCAAGATAAAAAGTCATCTGCTGCGGGAACTGCTTGAATTGCAAGAGAATCCGGGCCGCAGGAGACTGCATGTAGCGAGGCTTGTTGACCGACGAGTAGTCAAACATTGACTGCGTGGTTACATTCTTTGCGTCGGCGATGGATTCTGTAAACGCTTTCTGCTGGTCTTTGTACCCGGCACGTTTCTCCATGCCCGTGCGGAACGCAGACATGGCAACCACCTCACGGTTAAACCGCTCGGCGTTGTGGAACAGCGCAGATACAGCCTGCATGGCCCGGTGGCGCATCCCACCATATTCTGCCGTTGGTGCAGACGCAAGGCCAGATTGATCATAAGCAGCGGTTATATCAATAACGCCATCAGCTACAAATTTGTTATATGCAGCTCGGTCCATCTTGCTCATGCTGCTGGAGCGGTCAAGTGACGGGAACAGGACGTAGTTGTCGCGTAGACGCGGGCCTCGGTCTACTGAGAACCCCGTCGCCATAATCTGCATGGCTGCGTTTTTCATCTGCCCCAACGACGCCATTGTTGCAGCGGTGTACGACATGTTTGGGTTCATGCGTAGCTGATGGCTAACCAGCGTTGGCAGGCCGATTACCATACCGCCCAATATGTTGGTTGCAGCGGATGCAACGGACGTGAGGTAGTAGATAAACCCAACATTCGACAGTAGAGACACAACCGAGCCTACATCCTCTGGGTTGAGGATGGTGGACATACGGCGCTCAAGCTCTTTAACGTAGTCGCTTAGCTCGTTGTTTTCCTGTATAACTTTTGGGTCGGCTCTGTTAACGTCTGGTTTACGTTCTTTTATTTGAGAGCGGGCAGCGGTGATTTGAGAAAACAACTCCGGCGAATATTCAAAGCGCGACATCTGGTACGCCATGTGGAATGACGAAGACGAGAAGTTACGCAGTGCGTCTTGCGAGAAACCTTCAATAGCTTTACGGTGAATAAACCGGTTGCGGAAACTTGTCTCCGGCTGGTTGGCCAACCATGTCTGATACAACTCATCTTTTAAACTTTGCTTATCGCCCATGTTGTCCGTGGAATCTATAGCATCGAACGCAGCCTTGAGGAACGTGGATTCCCTAGCGTGCGAGTCCATCTGAGTTTGATATTCGCTACCTTCTTTAAAATCTGTGTTATTTAGTTCTGGGTTTCGCTCTAACCGCTCTTGCAAATGCGCCAGTTTTTCACCCGGCGTTTCAAACATGTAGTACTCACGGTCGTCGCCTTTGCCGACCTGATACCAGAAACGCCCGTAGCGCATGAGCGGGAAGTACGGCCCTTTCCGAGAGTTCTTCTCAAACTCGTTGCGTATTTTGTTGATTGTTGCTTCAGAAACACCGTATTTACGCATAAGCTGAACGCGCTGCCTCAGCGTGCGTTTGTACTCAATAAAACGTTTCCTGTAGAAGTTACGCACATCCCGGTAAACTTGTTGGGCCTTGTCGTCAAGTTGGCCCCACTGCGTCATCAAATCCACGTTATCGTTGCGCTGCTGCGTCGTGGCTTTATCTGGGTCAACTTCCGAAATCGTGGCCCGGTGCATGACCGCGCCTAGCTTACGCGACATGTCAGGGTTTATAACCTGCAAGCGTTCCCACCGCTTGGTTATAACGCCGGACTCGTTAAGAATCTGGTTCTTGCGAGACAGGTATTCTTCTGTAACTCTGATGAAGTTGCCAACTTGAGGAATGCGGTTGTTGACCAGATCACCAAGTTGATTCAAAGTCAAACCGCCTAGGGCAATGGGTCGTAAGCTAGCCTTTAGGCTAGAGTAAAAGATCGGCCACTGTGACTGCACTTCATCCCACGAACGAGATGTCATCATGTTTTTGATAGCGGTTTTGGAGTCCGGCCTACCTACAGGAATGCGTTTACCCACCATCGCTCTTGGCTTGCCAGCCATCAACTCTTTGCCCGCAACTCCGCCCATTAACATGGCGTCAGTGGCGAAGATGACTTCGTCAAGAACGTTGCTTTCGTCGGTGTCCACAATCTTAAAGAGCTTGCGTATGCCGTCTGTGAATCGGCTCATCAACGAGTACCCCGAAGCCTTGTACCGAATAGCCCGCAGCATCGCCTGAAACTCTGGGTTGGTCATTGCTTCGGACACAAACTCGTGAATGTTTGTCAATCCATATATGGTGGACTTGGTCAGCCCTTTAAGAGCTAGCGTAGCCTTAGAGTGATTGAACAATTCATTCAACTGATCGTAACCCTGCCGACGGATGCCCGTCAGCGAATCTGGGTTAGAAATTAAATGCTCTGCTGTTGCATGCACGGCTTCGTGCAAAAACATATGGTTGGTAAGCGTTCCGACGCGCAAGGATATTGTGTCTGTGCTGGGGTCGTACTTACCGTTCCAGTTGTATTGCTCGTCAAAAAATGTTGCCGCATCGTTTAACAGTTGGTTCTGCCCGTCTGTGAAGTTGCCGGACTCGCTGTTTATAGATTCAAACGCCTCCACCAACTCGCCGATTTTGTTGGACTCTAGTTGGCGCACTATTTCAGCCTGCTTGTTTTGTGGCAGAGTAGTGATAACCAAGTCGCGGAGCGCAGTCAGGTAGCCATCCAATGTTGCAGGTATACCCGGGTCGTTAGACAGGGGCGACACCTTGTCCGCGCTAACTAACTCTGTCTTAGCGGTGATGTCGGCGTCAAGCAGACGTTGCGCCAGTAGGGCAAAGTATGGGTCAGCTTTGGACTGCGCCATTAACTCCAGCACGAGCTTAGTGTCGCCCGCTTCGATTGCACGTTTGATAGCAGGGTGCACCTCATACAGCTTGCGCGTACGGGGTAGATTTTTTGCTGGTATTTCTGGCTCTACATTTTCTTCCTGCTCGCCAAGTTCTGTTTCCGTAATCCGCTGACTTATGCGTTTTTTGGGGGCCTTTGGTATTTTTGTACCCGTACTTTTTTCTGTGTCTACCCGAAGTTTTTCCGCACGCTCTTCTAGTTTCTTTCGGTACGACGAGACCGCTTTTTCAAATGAGGCGTTGGCTTCAGCCGTAGCTTTGTGGTCCGCAATCAAATCATCCAAACGGTCAACCGTATCGGCACTAAGATTTTGCTCGATCCAAGTACGGAAATCCCGTGCGTACTTGCCACCCTCGCCGTAAAACGTGGAGTTAGCACCGTAGTTACGCGGGTCCAGCTCAAACATAGCAAGATCAAAAGCTAAGTCACGAAGCACGTCTCCGAAAGTCTCGCGGTTGGTATTTTGCAAATACGAGACGGCTGCTTTAGCTTGAGCCGAAAGTTTTGAACCCATCTGCAACAGTTCACGAAGGACCCGTGCTGCGGTACGCAGCTTAACGTCAGAGATACGGTACGTTTTTTCAACTGTACGTTGCTCAGGGCGGCGTGGTTTACCGCTTTCAAGCGGTGGAAACTCCGCAGTTTCTCCAACAAGCTGTGATATATCTTCGGTGTAGGGCACCGGCTTACCAGTAAACGGGGAAATACCGGTCTTCTTAAGTGAGGAAAGCACGCTATCACCTGTGCCCGGCAGCTGCTCTAAATACTCTTGCACTTGCGAGCTAAACTGCTCCATGCCGCGACGTGTAGTCAGGTCTGGTAAGCCAGCACGTTTAAACATTCCCGACTGAAGTTCAGCGGGCGCGGCCTTTAGCCTAGATAGTAGTTCTTGGAAAGAATTCATTCCGCCCACGCGGTTAGCCAAGTACCGCAGCGCAGCTTGCACACCCGGCGAAGTTGTCTCACCGGGTTTGGCAATATCAAACTCAAGGAGAGCACCAGCGGCGGCGTTCTTTGGCGCAGCGTGCTTCTCTTGTTCAGCGGGTGTAGCGGATGCTGGCTTTATAACGTCAAAGAAGTCCTTGATTTGTGAGCCTTCTTTTGTCTGAGCCACATGCTCGGTGCTAACAATAGGAGCAGCCTCCTGCTTAACTGAAGTTTCTGCGGCTGCTTCTTCGGCAACAACTTGGTCAGCAACGGACTCACCCTCGATAGGAGCACCAAACTCATCGCGCTTGGCTTCGCGTGCAGCTTTCCGCTCGCTCAAAAGCTCGATGCGCTTGTCCCTGTTTTCACTGCTAACGGGCAAAGCCTTTTTCTGCCCAAGCTCACCAGTCTCCATACCGGGGAGTTCTTCGGCAGTTTGGGGTGTTTGTTCTTTACGCTGGCGTGATTCAATCGCGGCATTTTTTTCTTTAGTCGAGCGATACTCGTCAAACCTATCTTGGTTTTCTAAGTCCAGTTCGCTTGACTCAATTGTTCCGGCGGGCTTAAAAACATCCGCCAAGCTTTCTGGCTTGTCGGTGCCCACGTTGGGAGCGGTTTGCTCACCACTAAATAGATCGCCCTTCATAGCGCGGGACTGACCTGTTGATTGAAGTCTTCTAATCGCCTCCGCAATTTCTTGCTCTTGCTTTGCGTTGTATAGCTTCGCAACCTTTCCGGGGTCGGCAAATCCTTCCGCAGTGGTCATGCCCACCAGCGGAGCAGTCCGGCGTCCCCAGAAACTATCTTTTGACTGCTCTGCCAAGAGCTCTTGGTTTCGTTGCTGTAGTCCTTGTAAGTACTCAACGGCTTTCCCAGCATCTTGTCTGCCAATAGATAACGCACGATTGGTCAGGTCCAGTACATTTTTGCGGCCACCGAACAAGTCCCCGGCCATAGCCCGAGGCTGCGAACTGGACGTTGTGTCTATTCTGCGTTGTATGTCTTGCAGCGCTTGACTAGCGTCAAACGTCGGGTCTTTCATGGCCTGTGCAAGTTCACTGTTGAGAATGAGGCTTGCGTTGGCACCAATAACGTTGGATAAGTCACGCTGAACCAGTTTTAGCCGACGTTCGTCAGAAGGTGACAGGCTAGGCAGCTGGATTATTTCAATAGCTTCTTGCTTGAGGTCGTTGTACTGACGCTTAAAATCGTCAAATCGTTCAGATATTAGTGCAGCGGCAGGCTGTCCTTCTCCAGCATCAAGTCGTCCAGCATCCGATTCAGTAGATACCACTCTACTTGATTTAGTGCCACCAACTCCTCCGGGGGGCTGTTCATCTCCGGGCTCGCCAGCCACTTCAGTGCTTTCTCCACCTGCTGGTTCGTCAATTCTTGCAACATCTTCGTCTCCCGCAAGTGTGTCTAAGATTGTTTGGCCTTTGGCTGGTTTTTTCTTGCCCTCTGGCCCTTTGCCAAACGCCACGTCGGTGGCAGCAGTTATACCTGCGCCACCAAAGCCACCCTTCAACCCGCTGTTGATGAATCGCTCAAAGTTCTTCTCGGAGAAAAACTCTTGGTTCTCATCCACAAACTTCTCAGCGGCGGCGGATGAAACTTCTTGCAACGCTTCGGTACCACCCTCGGTTACAAACCCTTTTGCGGCCCCCTTGCCAGCACGTTTGTACCAAGCAGCAGCCACTTCTTCGGGGCTAATACCTGTCTTGGTGAATTTACGTAGCAAATTGATAGGTAGGATTGCGTCCAGCGCGGCATTGAATCCACCAAACGCAAGCGCAGCACCGAGGTCTTGCTGACCCGTGGCTTCGTAGATGTTCTGATAAACGTCCGGGATGTTCTGCGCGGCAGAACCTACCACTGCACCCGCAGCTTGGGACCTAAGCGCAATTTTCTGGGCTTCTTTAGCACCAGCGCTGATGGCTGCGTCCCTGATGCTGTCCAGAGTTTCCTTGGTAAGCACGTTCTTGGCGGCTGCTCGTGTTACTTCTTGCACGGCTGTCCGTTCGGCGGCTTGCGTAGCTGCGGTTGTAAGCCCACGCGCAGCGATACCACCAACTCCGCCTGTAACCAAGCTTGGGATAAGCGAAGGGATTGCCTCGCCGATGGCTTCCTTAATGTAGGTCAACGCGTCGCCAACACCCCCAATGTCTTTGTAGGACGCAATTTCAGCGGGGTATAGGCGTTCAGTTTCTTTCTGATACGCAGCAGCTTCTTCCAACTGCTTCTTGGCGTACTCTTCATTCCCGGTGGCTCTGCCCACCATCGCAGGGATGATGTCTGTGGCGAGTGAGGCAAGGCCGCGCCCGCCACGCTTGATAGACGGAATGAACCCGGACTCGCCTTTTGGCCCCTCATCCTGTTGAGCGAGCCATTCTTCAGGGCTTAAAGCTAGGGGGGCTTTTTGCCCCGCCGGTTGTTTGGCTAACCACTCTTCAGGACTCATTATCTAGCCTCCTACAGATTCTACGTAATCACCCCATTGTGCATCAGTAAAATTGGCGGGTCGGGCATAAGTTTTACCGCCGACGGAGACAGACGTAGGTAATTTGCTTTCTGAAGCAGCACCCGCGTATTTTCTTGCAAGGTCTGCTCTGTCGCGTCTTAAGATTTTTAATTCGGCCTGACTTTTTTCGTCAGTTCTGGTTGCAAGCATTCCTATCCGAGCACCCAAGGTTTTGTCAAGTTCAGCGTCACCCGGGCTGTACGTAGCTGCCTTTTTTGAGCCCTCGTAACGAGCGCCAAGGGCCCTTGCCCGGTTTTTCTCGTACAGCTCCAAGCCTTTTTCGCCAGTTTGGCCCATATACGAACGTTTGCCGGAACCAATATCGCTAAGGTCTTGCATTGAACGCTCTGTTTCGCTCGGCCTGTTTGCTACGGCAGCAGCACGGGCCGCAGCAGCAGCGTTATTTTTGCGGTCCCGTTCGTCTGCATACATGGCTTCTAGGACTGTTTTTGCTTTTGCGTCAGATTTAACACCGGCTTCTTTCAAACCGCTTAAGCCCATCTTTTCGGCTTCTATCCGAGCGTTGGCAATGTTGCTGGTGGCTAACCGTATTTCTTTGGCGGACATTTCGCTGCGGTTCAGACGCAAGTCTTCAAGGTCATCCATAGACTTGTCAAGGAGGTCTTTAGCGTTTTGAATTTTTTCCAGCCCCGAAGCAAACGCCTCAGTGCCTACAAGTGCACCTTTACCAATTGCTTTAGCCAAACCACCGGGCGTAGACAGGGTCGTAAAGCCCGCTCTTATAAAAGCCAGACCAAGATTTTTATCTTCACGCTTGGCGATGTCTTCTTTCCGCGCATCAAGGCGTTTTCCGCGCTCGTCATAAGCAGTAGCAAATTTGGCCTGATCCGCCAAGAGCGCAACTTTCTCGTCTTCCTTTTGTTTGATGAGTAAGTTACCTAGCGCTTTGGTCTGCGCTGCGTACGGATCACCGCTATCTAGCTTTTTTATCTGGCCGTAAACGTCATCATACATCTGCATGGGGGTTTTGCCACCTGCGGGTGCTGCTGTAGTCACCGTTGACCGCTCTCGCCCAGCGCCAATATCGGGCGGCAAAACTGCTGCTTTTTTGGCTTCGGGTGTGTTGCCCAAGCCTACAGGGCTTGCAACAGGCGCAGCAGGGGTATTGATAGCAGTTTTACTAGGGGCAGTAAGCCTCCCAGCTTCAATATCTATGATGTCCGATAAGCCAACAGGTTTACCGCTGTCACGCAGCGCTTGCACTATGGCGTTAACTTGATTTCTAGTTAATTTTGGCCGGTTCTCTGCGATCTCTCCGGTAGAGCCCCCAAACTGAGGGTCCGTAACTAGACCTTCGTCAGCAAACGCCACAATACCGCCACGGGCCATGCTTGCTTCAGTTGGCAGCATCCGGTCCATCATTTCATCAGAAGTTGCACTGGCAATACCACCTTGCCCGGGTGCAGGCTGGGCTTGTGCGCGACGCTGTATTTCCTCATCAATCATGTCGATACGATTCTGGTCACGGTTCTGCTCTGCTATCTGTCTGGATTGCTGTAGCTGCTCGTCGGTCAGGCCTTCCAGTATGCTGGACACCTTTGCGTCGCCCGTGATACCACCTACGGCCATGAACTTGGACAAGCCATAAGCAGCTGTGCCCGCGCCCACAAGCTGCGAACCCAAGCCCGGCTCAGCCTCGTATACTTGTTTGGTTGACTGTTGACCAAGCGGCAAACCACGGATCATGTCGGACATAAAGCCCAACTGTTTATATGGGTAGTTTTTTTGTTCTTGGAAGTCTTGGTAGGCTTGCGTCAGACCCTGTTGCTGTAACGCTTGTTGTTGACCGCCGTAAGCATTTTGCAGCTTGTTGATGTCCATGCCTTGAGCAAATTCTTGCCCGCCAAGTACGCCAAGCTGACCGGCACCTTGAAGCGCAGTCTGAAGACCCTGCATGCCGTAGCCAGCACCGTACTGCTTGGACTGCTCCGCAAGCTGCTGCGCCTGCATGCGACGAGCTTGGTCTGCATTAAATTGAGCTTGTGCGTTCTCGTAGGAAGACTGAAGACCCCTAGCTTGAATATCACTTTTTTGCGTAGCCAAATTTCGAGCAGCTTCAGCCCCCAGAATGGCTTGACGGCCCCCACCAAAAGCACCGGACTTGGTTGCTTGGCTAGCTAGTTGTGTACCGGCGATGTCGCCTTGGCGTTGGGCTTCGCGCTGCTGGATGTCAACCACATTCTGCATGTACGGAGACATGTACTGTTGTGCGGAGCCCCCATCAAACTGGCCTGCTTGGAACTGTGTCGGGTCGTACCGAGCGCCAAGAGCGCCTAAGCCCGCTGCACCGGCAAGTTGAGTACCAAATCCAGTAGCTCCAGATGTCTTCATGTTTGCAGCGTTTTGCTGCGATTGAAGCTGCATAGGACTGAAGCCCGCAATACGGTCAGCCCCGTACGCCTGATAAGGGTTCTGACTTATATCCGTTAGAGCGCTGGTTTTAGCCAACGTGTCTTTAGCGTAACCCTTGGCCCACTCAGGCAGTTCAGAGATTTGGGTTTGTGTTTGAGCAGGCTCATTACCACCGCCACCACCGCCGCCGTAAATGATGCGCCCACCCTCTTTACGGGTTACGCTTTCGCCGAGTGGTTCGCCTGCGGCGTATAGTTGTCTGCGGGAGTAATTCATACGGGCTCCATGCTCAGTATTTTTGTAAACAGCTTATCTGTCATTTTGTATCCAAGATACTCAAATAAGCGAGAGTTATCCAAATGAAGCTTGGTGTGCATAATAATTCTATGTACACCAGCATCTCTAAGCACATCTTCAGCGTACTGGAACAGTCGTATCCCAGTTCGGCCTTGACGGAATTCTTTTTTCAAGAAGTAAATATCTTCAAACGCGGTTCTGCAAGACTTGTAGTGTAAATGAGGGTTGACTATAAAGATAGCGTAACCAATCAAGTCTCCATCTCTCCTGCAAGTGATGCACTTCAACATACCAGCTACACATAGCCTGCCGTACGCCTCGTAATCCGGGTTCAAAGGAAAATCCTTTGTAACACACAGCTCGTCGTAGTGCTCCGGCAAAATTAACCGGAGCTCATCAATAAATACAGAAGGGTCAGCTTCTGCGTATACAGTTGTCATGCTGGTAGGTATTTAGCCGAACGGCTGTTAGCGGCTACCTTGCCTTTTCCTACTGTTTTTCCACGAGCTTTTTGAATTCTATCCATCATGGCGTACAGCTTACGGGCACCAGCCTCAGTTGAGCCGTTACCTAGCTCAGACACAATCCGCGCCGGAACTACGAATTCTCCGTCGGCAAGCCGAGCCGGTTGCTTCTTGCCAATCATTGCAGGGATAGAGTCAGAGATGCCATCGCCGGGGCCGCGCAGAAGTCTGCCGCCGTCGGAGTAGTCACCAAGGTGGGAGATGCCGCCTTTG
>Ga0208975_1001380_pt1 | contig 10300 bp, 10 predicted proteins | sample GreLakmeER78MSRF_FD_187700 | JGI IMG/M metagenome (GOLD analysis project Ga0208975, IMG submission 187700) | Freshwater lentic microbial communities from great Laurentian Lakes, MI, USA - Great Lakes metaG ER78MSRF (SPAdes) | ecosystem: Environmental > Aquatic > Freshwater > Lake | place: Great... | reverse complement strand
TATCCCAGGCCCGGAAGGTAAGCACTGTCACAAAGGAATGAGAGATTTTGTGCCCCTCCTACTACTGCAGGACCTCTGTCAGCTCGTCCGACATTAGCATTTGTTGACCTTGTGATAGTGACCATGAACTTGGATGCCTTGGACAATCCGCCTACTGAATTAACTGCAGAAAGCATTTCATTGATACTAAACGCCATTTATGATATCTTTCGACTCTTTGTAAACATAATTTTTAGATTTCTTTGCGAATCTCTCTAGCGGCAAGAACATTGCAATGTCCCATTCATTAGCGGGTATCTGTAGAAATCTACTCCTAACATGGCTGTGCAAATATCGTTTCACACACGGTTTGAAATATTTATAACGAGAAGCAGCATTTAATAGTTTATACGAAGCCCTTATCCTTGTTGTCTCGTTGTATTTTTCATTATTTAACAGATCATAGAGATAATCCAGCAACCTCGCCCTGTATACGTGCGGCAGGTAATGCAGATTCATCGCAAGGAAGCTGTCACCCTGATCTTCGAAAGGAAATATCAGAGGAAACCTATCATAGTACGGGAGGTCTTCTTTGTATTTCGGATCGTATTGGAACAGATACATGAATCCCGGACGAACAAAATTCTTGTTGTATTGTGGATTCCTGCTAACTAACGTCTCTACTCTTACAGATCGAACTTCTCTTGCTTTGTCTCTGAACCAATCCCTGACGTTAGGAGCTCCTGGTTTGAGTGCAGAACCGGGTCCTAAACTAGATTTACCTTGTTCAAGAATCTTCGTAAAAATAGGCATTATCTCTTATCCAATCCTAGATCTTTTTCTGTTAGTATCTTAAACTGCCATTTCCTATCAAGACAGAACTGTTCAGCAGCTTTCCATTTAGCGCTATTGACACCATAAGTAGTAACTTCATTGATATATCTTCTGGTTATCTTTTCTTGCTTGACTGGTTCTTTACACTGAGCATATGGTTTAATCTCTATTATCATCGTATTTATCACGCCACCTTTGGCGGCCGCTTTTACCCAGAAATCAGGAAAATATCTATGGATCTTGTTGTCCATAGGACTGACATAGGGGATGACTATCTCTTCTGATGACCATTGGATTACCCCAGGATGAGAATCAAGGTGCCTCATGAATCTCAATTCCCATAAGCTCCTATAAACGATGTTTGTAGGATTTCCTTTATATTTTTCAGGAAACTTAGGTTTAAATTTACCTTTATACGACATGCCATATTACCATTATAAATATACGATATATTTATAGGAGTTTATATCGAGCATGCCTAACGTAACTGACACCTTTGTATTTCCATTAGAAGTGCCGGAATTCTATACAAGAATGTCGTTGAGAAAGTATGAGCGACCAAAGCCTGGATCTAATTTGACACCTAGTTTTCGAACATATATACGATTACCCATTCCGCAACAATTGGCAGATTCTTTTAATATATCTGTCAGCGGAAATAACATGGAATTATTAGGCAATATATCCAATGCTCCTGCACAATTAGCAGCAGCAGGCAGATCATTATCAGAAGATTTTGCTGCTGCTAAAGGAGGTGAAGGCTCTGCAATCATGAAAATGGTTGGTGAAGTTGCAGCTCTGACACCCGGCATATCAGATAGCAACCTTGGGAAATTTTCACAATCAAATCTTGGCATTGTACGAAATCCGCATCTGACATCTATATTTGAAGGTGTAGCTTTAAAACAATATCAATTTACTTGGAGAATATCTCCTAAGTCAGAAAAAGAAGCACAATCTATGAATAAAATGCTTGAGTATATCAAAGCATTCATGCATCCAGAGATAATCGGTGAAGGATTTGCCCTAGATTATCCGTATCTTGCTACTGTTGAATTTGTAACCGGCTCCAATAATATCAATCTGCCTAACGTATCAGACTCGTTCATAACAGGCCTGAATATCAATAGCATAGGCGGAGGCGCGCCTGCATTCTATAGAGATGGTACTCCTGTTATCACTGAGATAACCATGACATTTCAAGAGATCGATATCAAGACAAGATCAGATTTCGGAGGCGGAAAATATAATAGCAATCGTGTAATTGATTCAGAAGGCGGATTGCCACCAGTAAGAAATGTTGGTCGTGGTGATCGTTGATTTTAAAACAGAGAACTTAAATGTCATTAGCTAATTATTATCCTTTTGTAACTTACAATAATCTTAAGGCAATCAATTTGCTTGTAGAAGCTGAAGTTGTCAAAAAATATCTAGAAGATTATAGATTATTCTATACATACGTCATAAAGAATGGCGAGCGTCCAGATACTCTTGCCTATGATGCTTATGGAGATTCCACTCTTGATTGGGTGATATTCCTCACAAATGGCATTGTCGATCCCTATAAAGATTGGATACTGGATGACAAGCAATTCATATCATATCTAGAAACAAAGTATAATACTGCTGTAGAAAAATTAACTACGACTACAATAGCAAGTTCTATCGCATATTACTACTACAAAGGAATCACTAGTGATAGTCCTGAGACAATCGCTTCATATAATTACAATATGACACCGACAACATATTCTAAATTAGGTAGCCCTGCAGGATGGGTCGCCAAGAGTGTATGGGACAGCGAAACAGAGATCAATGAATCCAAGAGAGAAATAAAACTGATGCGAAATGAATTCGTTTCGGATTTCAAACAACAAGTAAAAGATATATTTAATAATGGCTAATCTCAATCCTTTAGGTATTAATATATCTAAAATAGAAATAGAAAAATTCAATAAAAAAGATAAAATGAGTTTGATGCCTCAGTTTATGGAATTGACGATATATCAATCTATGTTTGAACCTGCTATAAAAGCTGAGATGCTTATCAATGATCCTATCGGATTGTTCGTTAATTATCCTTTCACGGGCGAAGAACTGATAATAGTCACATATGATCAGATCAATACGGGTGGTAGTAACCTGTACAATGCAAGATCAAACAACCAATTAAAATTCATAATAAAGGGTGTCCGTGATATCATCATCGGCGATAGAGCAAGATCGTTAATGTATATCGTTGATCTTGCAAGCCCTCAATTGCTTCAGAACATGAGAAAATACGTATCTCATGCCTATTATGGTCTGATTGAAGATATGGCAGAAAAAGTATATGATGAATATATTGCCGAAGAAACAACCAATTTATACAAAATTGCGAAAAAACCATTCATCAAAGAAACATCAATCAAATCTAGAAAAATGATCGTTCCTAGTATTCGACCTTTTCATGCTATAAGTTGGTTAGCAAAACACGCTGTCGCAAAAGAGACAGATAGGCATTTTCTCTATCTGTTCTATGAAGATCTAAAACAATATAATTTTGTGACAATACAAAAAATTATTGAAGATGCTTTGAAGATAAAAGAACAATTGATGAAAAATAAATATAGGTATATCTCAGATATAGGTAGCCTTAGTAAATCAACAACCGGAGATCAAAACCAAGATCTCCGTGTGATCACCAACATAGTAAACAACAAAAGATTTTCTTCTATAGAAAAGATAACAAGCGGTTATTATCAGAATGAATTATTTGAGATTAATATGTTGCAGAAAGCATATGCCAGCACTCCTACAGAATTAGATGAAACATATCAATACGATAAGAATATTCCTTCATTGGGAGAGCATTCTTTGAATACCCCTGGTTACATCAAATATGTTAAAAATGAGAAGATAGAAAAAGAATATTCAAATAGAATTAGATATATAATAAACAATTTTCCCGATGTTGATGGGCAAGGTATGAATCAACCTTCATACAGAAGTAAATTTGGGAATGTAGCTAAATATATGAATGCTCTCAATCAGATCGATCTGACAGTTACGGTTCCAGCAAACATGGATCTGAGGGCAGGTCAAGTTATATATTGTGATATACCAGAAAATCACGGATTCAATACCGTTGAAACAGATAAGTATATCTCAGGATTGTTCATCATATCAGAAGTTAAACAAGTGATAATGCAGGGTAGTTTAGCAGCTACTACTTTACGAATATATAAAGATGGATATCTCAATAGCCTTGCAGAATCATCGTTATATAATTCTACTGGTAGAGACGCAGGATTGCAGGGTCCATTATAATGTTTAATGATGATTTTTATGGAGATAAATTTAGATGGTTTACCGGTGTCGTGAAAGATGTCGGCAGCGATGGCCGGGTGCGTGTCAGGATATTTGGTATACATGGCACAGAAGATACGACAAGAATATCTGATGGCGATCTACCATATGCCATGGTGTTGTTTCCAACAACTGGAGGACAAACCTCAGGCGGCAATGCTAGTCATGGGCTAGTTAACGGAACTTGGGTAGTAGGATTTTTTGCTGATCATGAAGATTCACAGCAACCCATCATATTGGGTGTCATCAATGGAGGACAGGGTTCTGTTAACAATTCTCCTGGAGGACAGGCACCTTCACCATCTTATTCTGATAGTGGGTTTATACTCACGCCAGATACAGGCGGCGTTCCGACAAATACGACTCAGACGCCACCCACAACACAGCTAACAGGTTCTGGCAATCCTCAAAAAATATATAATTTCTTTTGGGAAAAGATAACAGCGTTAAATTCCGTTGGATCAGAAGCATCTTTGAAAGCTATATGTGCTGGGATAATCGGAGTCCTGCAAGGTGAATCTGGGCCTAGCATAGATCCTACAGCATATAATTCTATTGGGGCTTTTGGCATATGTCAATGGTTGGGTCCTAGAAAACGAAAGTTAAGTGGTCCCGAGTGGCACGGAAGCCTTGTTTCTAAAACTAATGCACCTTCATTGGAAAAACAACTTGATTTTATGTGGTATGAATTGACAGTAGATGAAAAGGCCGTATTTGCAAAAATGTTAACGGCTCAAAACATTGAAGATGCTGTAGCGTATACTAATATGTTTGAAAGAGATGAATCTTGTTTTGAGCCAGGACCTGATGGGAAAACACCTAGAAACCCTCTTAGATTATTAAGCGAGTGTAATAGAAATCATCCTAACTATCCAAAAAAATTAAAATTTGGCCGTGCTGCTTATGAAAACCTTTCTTATACGGGAACTGCGGAAACTACGGGACATATGCGATGAAAAATATATCTCCTGAAGCACTATCATATTGCAGCAATTTTTATTTTACTTTTTCTAAAACTTTGAGAAATCAATCCGTCAATTTAAATGACTATGCTAGCGCTACATTTATAATTGATGTTGATGGTAGAGTATATCAGGGTGCTGCAGCACAGGAATCTAGTGCTTCAGTAGTTATCATTGGCGGTACAACAGAATTTATAAATGAAAAAGCTCCTGTAGTACATGTGGATTACTATATCACTCAACAGCAAAAAGTGACTTTGTATACAGCAATGAAATCTCTCTCAACATTTACCAATTCTGCTGAGATAGATAGCGACAATGACCAATTACGAAAAGCCGTTTCAGCTCTTTACTTAAATTTTTGTGGGTAACATATGTCTATTAATCCAGATGCGTTTGTATCAGATCCTTCACAAATCAAAAAAATCACCAACAGAGAAGGTGATGGTGTTAGCAGATCTACAGCACCTCAAGTAATCACTGCTGGCGTCACTTTTCCTTATTATGAAGTGTCTGTAAAAGATAAACCCAGCACAGGCAGTGATCAAGCGATTACTCATACTGGCGCAGGAATAGGCACTGCCAGCGGCGTTGGTGCATCGGGAGACATGCAAGGATTTGTTTCCTCTACAGGAAACAAGATTCTGATCAACAACGAGTTTGGTTCTGATACTATAACTCTACAGCATCATTCAGGTGCAACTATCATGATAGATTCTGACGGATCTATTCACATGGTATCATCCGGCAAAAGAGGTGTAGGAATGATTGCGCCAAAAGGTGATGCTACCGTATTTGCAAGAAACCATCTGATCTTAAAAGCTGATGGCAGAATAACGATTGAGACAGATGGTGATCTAGATTTCAATGTGGGCGGCAATCTGGGATTCCATGTGAATGGAGATATGATCACAAATGTTCGTGGCTCTGCAGAAGAATCTATCGAAGGAAGCAAAGTATTCGAAGTAGCAAAAGACATGAGCACGATGATCGCAGGTGATAACAGGATCACGTCTGCGGGTAAGACCAAGATACAATCATCCCAGAGCATCGATATGGATGCGGGTAAAGATATCTTTGTTAGAAGTGACGCTGCTATTTCAGTTCAAGCACAGACAGAATTCACTGCTCTATCTTTAGCTGACATGAATCTGGGAACAAAGGCAAAATTTACAGCGCTTGCTACGGGTGACATGAATTTAGGTTCGAAGGCAAAGGTTATTGCTAAATCATCTGGTGATATGAGCATAGAATCAGGTGGCACATTTGATGTTAAAGCAGCTAGCACGACCAAGATATCGTCTGCAGGTGCAGCATCTATCCATTCTTCTTCTACAGTGGATGTATTGGGAAGCGGAAAAATTCAGATCAAAGGATCTGCTACTGACGTTCAGGTAGGAGGATCCCCTAGTCCTGCAGCACCATCCGATCCTGCAGATCCTGCCGAAGCATCTTTAGCTCAGTATGCCCCAGCAGAGACGATCATCGATAACATAACAACCCTGAGAGTTGCTCCTGATTTTCCTATGAACGCCAAGAAGATGTCCAAGGAAGAATTCTCTCTTTACAAGAATGAAGGCGGAAATCCCAATCCTGTTGCTGAAGGTGCTGCTGCAGGAAATTCGGGAGCTGGCATGGTTCCATCAATAGTCGATACAGGTGAAACCATCGGACCTGTTGCTGAAGGAACTTATGATAGACCTGACGGATCAGTGACTAGCACAGGAATTGCACAACAAAATCCCATGCCGATGCCTACTTCGGTATATAATTCTAGCGAGAAGATATCCAGACATGTTACTGTAGGAATGGTAAAGAATTTGAGATACGCTCCTGCATCTCGACACCAAGCAATCCTTACTGAAGCCATGAACATCGCATGGAACATATTAGATCCGTTGTTTGATAAGTTTGGATCTAGGATACAGATCACTAGCTGGTTTAGATTGAGCAAAGCTACATCTAAACACACCACTGGGGGTGCTGTTGATCTGAGATGTTCAAATAAAGATGATACTACAACTACTGCTGCTATAGCAGCTTATGTGAGAGACAATCTTCCCTTTAGCAGGATATATCTAGAAAAGAATGACTCTCCAGGAATACATGTACATCTTGAATCTGCTAAACCTGGCCAACAAGGAGGCGGTCTTGTGTTGACATGTGCTGATCCAGCTTGCAACAATTCAATACCAGGATTATCACATTCGTATGTGGTCGCTGCTCTAAACGGAAGAAGGACAGGATAGCGATGGCCAACCAAATCTTAAATTCTACTACTCTATCAGCTATACAAAAAGGTGATTTTCAACAGCCAGGATTCTATGGCAATCAAGAATTAAAAGAATCAAACAATACATTTAATAATGCTATACAGATAGGAGCACAATTATTAGGAGTTGCTGCTGCATTGAAATTTGCTAGTCCTCCTCCTGTCAACTATGTCCGTACTCCTCAAAATTATATCCTCACTGATCTAGAAAAAGCTGTTATCTTATCTAAATCTACTGAACTCGCTTCTTTTGGAGTCGTTCCTCAAGATACCTTAGAGAATTTCTTTTACATACTTGCAGCAAACCAGAATCAAAGCGATCTTGAATATATCGCAGATGTTATAGGAATTCCTGATCTCGGACAGCCAAGATATATCAGAAACATAAGAGATATCACTCAGATACAAGATATCTATAAGATAGGATATCTTGCAAACGGAGTTGCATCTATCAATCAGAGATATGCACCACAATATAGAAATATAGAACAGTATGGCGATTATACTCAAAATAGCGTCGGCGATGTATTGTCTGCAGTAGCCCTTGGGACGACATTGGGAGTGATAGGACCTTCTATTATTGAAACAGCAGGTATATTTAATGCACATACAGGTGTTCTCAAGAATGCACCTGCGTTGTCAATCGGCGCAATTAATCAATCTATCAATCTATATTCAGGACTATCAAGCGGTGCTTCATTGGCACCCGCTACGATCAGCGCCATATTAAATCCTACAGCTACTATACAATCACAAGCAACTTTAATAGCGTCCGGTGCCATCAATAGTTTATTGAGCGCGACTCCATTAGGAGGGGTATTAAGTTCTTTAGGACCATTAGGTGGAATTGCGATGGGAGTCCTGTTGCAACAAGTCGGAGGCAATGCAGTAGGTAGCTTCATGTCAGAAGTTCTGACAGGACAAAGAATTGCATCATCAATGTTAGCAAATAATCCTATGTTGACGCCACCTTCTATGGCGGGTAAGAGTTTCTTTGGTGAAGCACCTGTATCGCTTCCTGCAGTCGATCAAGTGTTCTGTAGGAAGATAGGAGCATTCGGAACTCCTACTGGCGGCACAGGGGTTGTCAGCTTCGGAATGCAGAATTTTGCTTCCATGGGCGGAGCATTATCTATCGCATCCGTAGTATCTAATCTAGTGACAGGATCATCTGCTATTCCATCACCGACTACTTTTTATGGACAGCAAGTAGCAACGATGACATCCGACCTCTGCAACAACATGAATGTTCCTATAACATCTACGATCGAGATGAGAAGATCTGACAATGCTATTCCATTGATGCTCGGAATGAGCGCTGTGATGATAGGAGAAAACTTCTCCCCATTCGGATCTAAACCTATGACACAAGGATGGGCATTAGCATCTTCTACTGCTAATGACATCCAAAAATACAATCCGCAGTATTTAAATGCTTGTCGGACATCATTATAAATATACGATGGCAAGCACGATATTCTATTCAGATATACCTACTAATTTTGATATCCATCCTATAAAACAGGATCTGGTATTGATCGCCAATGAGGTTGCGGTAAAGAGATCTATTCGCAACTTACTATTGACAGATCCTTATGAGAGGTTCTTTAATCCAGGATTGGGATCGGGCATACGCCAGACGCTGTTTGAGAATATAAGTCAAGATACTGAATACATCTTAAAAGAAAAGATCGCAGAGACCATAAACAATTATGAACCCAGAGCTCGACTTATAAGCGTCACAGCAAAAGGATTTCCTGATGATAACGCTTATGAAGTCACTATCGTATTTTCGATTGTTAATAACATATCACCGATAACATTAGATTTCGTCTTAAGAAGAGTAAGATAAATGGCCAATACAGGATTCCTAGACGTTTCAGAATTAAGTTTTGACGGTATCAAAAACAACCTTAAGACCTTTATGAAATCTAAGACGCAATTTAAAGATTATGATTTTGAAGGATCTAATCTTAATTCTCTGTTAGATGTATTGTCTTACAACACATACATGAATGCTTTCTATCTTAACATGATAGGCAGCGAGATGTTCTTAGACTCTTCGCAGCTAAGAAATTCAGTCGTATCTCATGCAAAAGAATTGAACTACACTCCGAGATCAAGAACATCCGCAAGAGCAAAGGTTACCTTTGCTATCAATACAGGTGGTGATGTTCCTGACAATGTAGTGATCCCGGAAAATTATACCTTAAGATCAGTGGTTGACGGGATCAATATGGATTTCACAACAAATGAAAATATCACAATCAATAGAACAGATGTAGGATATGTAAGCGATCCTGTGTATGTTTATGAAGGCAAGATAGTACAAGAATTCTTCAATGTTGATGGAACAGCACGATATACTCTTAGCTCATCAAACATCGATACTAATAGCATCAGAGTTACTGTGATCAATTCTTCATCAGATTCATCGAATTCTATATACACGAAAGCCGATACTTTATATGGTCTAACTTCAAATTCAGAAGTATATTTTATCCAAGGATATAATAATGATCAATATGAGATTGTTTTTGGCGATGGAATTTCTGGCAAATTATTAGCAAACGGAAACATAGTAAAAGTAAAATACAGATCAACTAATGGCATACTGGGTAATAAAGTTGTAAACTTTTCGACTAGCGGCAAGGTAGGAGATAGCTCTACTTATTCTGTCACAGCAACAACTAATATTTCTGCTGCAGATGGGTCAGAAAGAGAAACTATAGAATCCATGAAGCTCAATGCCCCTAGGCATTTTGCTGCTCAAAATAGAGCAGTCACAAAAGAAGATTATACAACGCTGATCATCGAGAAATATCCGCAGATCAAGACAGTAAATGTATATGGCGGAGAGAATGCAATTCCTCCACAGTATGGCAGAGTCATCATCAGCATGATT
>Ga0208975_1001378_pt1 | contig 10307 bp, 8 predicted proteins | sample GreLakmeER78MSRF_FD_187700 | JGI IMG/M metagenome (GOLD analysis project Ga0208975, IMG submission 187700) | Freshwater lentic microbial communities from great Laurentian Lakes, MI, USA - Great Lakes metaG ER78MSRF (SPAdes) | ecosystem: Environmental > Aquatic > Freshwater > Lake | place: Great... | reverse complement strand
TCGATTAAACGAGCTTCATCATTCTTTTTGGCAATGGCAATCTTCATGTCGTTATCACGTTCTAGCCATCCATAGTGGTGTCCAACTTGGTATGTACCAAAGAGAGATACCATCACACCCACTATTAACCAAGGTAAAGGTATAGGTAACATTATTCAACCTCTTTTCTAGCCATTGCCATGTGTTCACGCTCTTCATTGTCTTCCAAGTGTTCTGGAGGAGTAGTCGGAGGTGGTCCAGGTGTCCAAGATTCATCCAATTCAGGATTAGTCCAAACAGGCATAGCGCCAAATGGTTGACTAGGCAAACCATACGCAGATTGCGGAGGGGCATAGGAAGCGTTAAAACCACCCTGAGAGCCTCCATAACCCATTGGTTGACACATTGGCTGTGTTGGAGGATTAAACGCTTTAGCTGCACTAGACATAGCCCGTTTACCAATAACTCCACCAATACCGCCCACAATCAATAGAACGATATCGTTCAGCATCTTGGTGTAGGCTTGGTCAATTGGAGCCATACTTTTGATTGGCTGAGTCACAAACGTGACAGAGTAAAGCAAAGCACCAACAATGAACATGAGAATAAGTGTGACTGCAATCACAACAAACCCCCAAATCCTTACCTCAAATTCTTCAGTTGTTAGGTTTGTTTTCTGGTTGGACATCATTGATTTTTTTCTCCAAGATTGGGGCAACCAAGTATTCAGGGCAGGTTTGAGTGAATTGGCATCTAGGTTTCTGACATTGTTCAGCATAGAAATTGTCTGGGTTTTGGCAAAAATAGCGATATTTCTCTTCGCATCCAACTAAAAATACAAGTAATACAAGTAATACATATTTCATTTACCTAACCCAACCCTTCCAAGTAGAAGATTGACAATTCTGTCAGACAGATCATCAGGCAAGAACTTCAGAAAACCTAAGAAATACAGCGCAACACATCCATAAACGAATATCTTTAGGCATAAGTCAAAGGTCTTCTGGTACTCATTCATCTGCCACATCTACGAGTAGTTGCACAAAAATCCATCATTTCATTCACGCCAACAAACACTAGAAATAAGACAAAGAATATCCCACCTATTGCCAAACCAATCTCTAGTTGTTCTTGCTCTTTCTGCTTGGCTTCTTTCTCTGCCTTCTTTAGTGCGGTTATCTCTTTAGCATCTGCCAAGTCCATTTCTGCTTGACGGGCTTTAATCTTGTTCCAGACATCTATCTTGCCTGTCTGCATAAAGAGCATCTTTAACTCTTCTTCAAACGCTCTGGCTTGCTCTAGTGCCATCTCAATCTGGAGAGCCGTCCCCATGTTTGAGCCTTTGCCAGACTGTTTAGCCTGAAGCATAGCCTTTGTAGCCACAGACTTTGCGTCAAATAGCTTCCCAATCATGGGCGCAAGAGAGCCTAAGTCATTGGCAACCCCTGCTGCCTTCTTGACCATGCTGATTGCTGACTGTATGCCAGCTAGTGCCGTGATTGGATCTATCATTTCTTTTCTACCTTCTTCCATTCAATACAGTAGACTTTTCGGTTGTAGACATCCCCAACCCACATCCACTTGACACACCTGTACTCAATAGATACAGCCAGTAAAAAACTAATTAACTCCATGCCCAGATGATTACTGAGAATGACCAAACGATAAGGGCAACCATACCGACTGCCGCAATTGTTGCAAGCAGCCAGTCTTTCATGTTAGTCCCTGAAAAAGTCTAACAAACCACTTGCATCAGGGAAAAAGTTTTGTGGGTTTGTTGTTGCAGCATTTATGCCCTGACCAATTGCACCACCCATTCCACCAGCACCTTGAAGTTGCTCGCCAAGTAAGAATCTAGTGCCACCAGTACTACCCAATACATTCCCTAATCTGTTTGCTGTAACTGGGGCTAAACTTGCACCAAGTAAACCACCAAATCCCGTTCCCATAGCGCTATCAAATCCAAGCATTTGCGCTGCCTGATTTCCTGCTGTTGCACCAATACCACCTGTTACAAATGGCAACAATGCCGCACCAGTAGCGGGTGCAACTTTAGGTGTAACAGCACCACGAGTTGTATCAACAATGTCTCTCAATAAAGTGACTTCATCTAACAACTCGGGGTTGTTTGCAAATGCTACTCGCTGTGGAGTTGGGGCATCTGGTCTGCCAAGATTCAATGTTCTTGTAAATGCAGGTGCTGAAAATCCAGTAGCCGCATCTGGATTTATGGCTTTATTTCTAGCATCATTTAAAATGGAATATTGAGCAGCTTGTTTACCAACAGGCGACATTAAATTAACCGCAAGTTCTGCTGTTGCAGGGTTAGTGTCAAAATTAAACTTTTGAGCCGCCAAATCAACATCACCTGCACCTGATCTACTAGATACAAGTTTGTAAATATTGGGATCATCACGAAACGGCAAAACAGTCGCTTTAAATTGGTCAATAGCTTTAGTATGTTGCGCTCCCGCAGGAGTAAACAATTTAGCCCCATTAGCATCAATAGCAGGTGCAGCCCATACATCCACATCGTCAGCCATACCTTTGTATAACTGATTAATTGCGTTAACTTGTTTTTCGTTGTAAGAGCCAGGCACTACACCTTTACGAACACGCTCTAGCTCTGCAAAAACTGTAGATTGCAAGTCACGCAGTTCTTTGTAAGAACCACCACCACTTTGACTCAAAGCATCTAATTTTTCTATTGTTTTTTCAATAATAGGAGTTTGTGAAGTAGATGGAAATTGCTTTATAACATTAAGTTTTGCTTGGTTGGTATTACGCAATGGGATGATGTCATCACCAGCCAATAGTTCAGCTTGCTTGAACTCAGGATTAACATTGTCCTTTGCAGTCTTATATTGTTGACGCAAATCATCAGCAATGATCTTCTTCTCACCGCCATCTTTCATTCCAGCAGGACGTAACTTATCAGTAGTTCTTTCAATTAAACTTTTAACTTGATTTGCTTTTGCTTGATTTGATGTTTCTGTTGTGTATCCAAACTGGCGTGATTTTGTAAGCGTACCCGCACCTGGTCCACCAACATCACCGACATCAATATTTACACCACGCTGTGCCGCAGATTCAATAATCTGACCAGTTACTGGATCACGATAACGTGTGCCAGAAGGAATATTTCCTGCACGAGCAGCAATAGCACCTGCTGGCAAACCTGTTGCTAAGTTAATTCCAAGCAATGCTAATGGGTTTTGAATATCAAATAGACTACGAGCAGTTTCAGCAGCACCAGTACCAACAGTAGCACCTGCTATTTGAGCAATAGGTTGAGCCGCCAACCCTCTGCCAACAACTTGTGCCGTTAGATTAGGCGCTTGTTGTAGTAAACCACCAACACCACCCATTACAGGAATACCCGCTACTGCACGAGTAACATTAGCTATTCCTTTTTGAAATCCAGTTTCTGGTTGTGGTAAGCCAAGTAAGTTAGCAAAGTTTGACATTGCTTGGCTAGGGTTTTGAAGCTGACTACCAGTAGCTCTGTTAATCAACATATTTAATGGTGATCCAACAATGTCAGCAATTCCTCCCGCACCTTCCAATCCATACCTAATTGTCCGACCAACTTCATTAACTGCTTGATTGCCTAAACGATTAAAAGCAGTACTTTGTGGTACTGGAGCCTGTTGAACAACTGGCTTACCAATCATTGATGGATCAATTTCACGAAAACCAGTATTCTGATCTTGATTAGCCATGCCCCTTAAATCAATTTTAGGCGCTTGTTGTGGCGCTTGACCAAGTAACGAAGGATCAATATCTCTAAAAGTAGCCATGTTTGTACCTACAACTTTCTCAACATAGTTTTGCGTTTCTTTAAATGGAGGAACACCACCATACTTTTGAACATTGCCAGGCCCTGCGTTATAAGCAGCAGCCACCAATACAGGGTCTTGAAACTGTTGTGTTAACTGGCCTAGATATTTAACACCACCTCTGATGTTATCTTTCCATTCCATGCGATTAACACCAAGATCTTTTGCAGTAGCCGACATCAATTGCATAGGGCCATAAGCACGATCACCAGTTCTTGTCTTAGGACCTATTGCGTTAAATGCACCACCAGACTCAGTTTCAACAATCTTTTGCACCAAAGAAAAAGGAACGCCTTGCCTTTGGGCTTCTTGCCTAGCAAATTCGTAAACTTGTTCTCTGGTTGCCATTAGTCATAAACCCGATAAACGCCACTAGGCAACTGGTAAGCCGTTTTACCCTTGTCAGGACCAGCAGTAACTTGGAACTGAGGCAAATACTTACGCAAGCCTGGTGCTTCAAACATTCCCTTTTGTCCTTGAGCAGATGCTTCCCATTTACGAACAGCATCAGGACCTGCATTTTTAGGATCAGAAACAAAGTTGTAGTATTCTTGCTTACGCTTATTTGCTTCACGCAAAACTGCTAAGTTAAAGTTTGTTGACTCTTTAGGGTCTGTAATTTGAGCATTACGCTGACCATAATAGCCAATTTCAAAGTTAGAAATTGCTCCAACTGCTTCAGTCAAACTCTCGCCTGTTAAAGCATTAACACCTTGACGAGCAGAAATACCGCTTGTTAAGAATTGTTTAGTTCTGTCTCCAGATACGCCCAAACTATTAAAGATGTTTCCAAGTTTCAACCTGATGTCTGTAAATGATCCTGTATCAAAATTTGGATCATTAAAAGCATTTTGTAGTTGGTCAATAACTGGAGCAGTCTTTTTAGCTGTTTGATAGCCTTTGTAAGCATCAGCCAGAATTGGCTTATAGGCTTCATTTAAAATTGTCTGAGCAGTACTAGGGCCAGTTTCTGGCTGTGCAGTAGTAGGTTGAGCAACACCTGCTGGTTGTCCAGCGCCACCCGCAAGACCTGGAGGGGTAGCATAAGTAAATGTTGGCGCACCAGAGGCTGTAAAGCTTGGGCGAGGAATATTAGCCTCACGAGCCGCAGTTTCTGTTCTTGTTCTTTCCGCTAAAGCTTGTAAAGTACCATTAGCATTAATAATTCCAATAACATTTCGATTATTATCAAAAGCGTATTGCTCACCTTTTTGCAATTCAGGTAATGTATTAAGTGCTGCTGCTTGAGCCGCACCTGGCAATACACTTGTTTGAAAAGATGGTTGTCCGTCCAACATTGTTCCAGTTGTAACTGTGCCAGCTTTTGTATCAACTTTAGGAGCAAAACCAGTAATTTTTCCACCTTGTACAAGATAACCATCTTTTAATTCAGGCATCATTGATTTCAAAGTTTCACGAATCTGCGGTTGAGCAGGGTTTCCAACTAAACGCATTGATTCAGTTAATGCTTGTTGATAGTCAATTGGTTGATTAATTAACTGTGGCTCTACTCGGCCTAATGGTGCGCCAAGTTTGTTTGCTAAAGCATATGGACTAGATAAGTCTGGTTCTCTGCCCAAAGTGGCATTTAGTGCTTTTCTAGTTGCTTGTGCTTCAGTAGGAGCAAATCTACTTGTAAAACCTGCAAGCTCTTCTTGCTGACGTTGAGCAATCTGTTGGTCACGAATCATCTTCTGCATATTTAATGAAGTAGATGGGATCTCCATTGCTGACTTAAAGCCAGTAGCAGGATCTCCGCTTAACAAACTGCCCAACAGGAACTGCTGAGTAGCTTGCTTTTGCATAGCTGTTTTTTCAGCATCAGACAAGCCTGTTAATGCGGCTTCAGATAATAATCCAATATCAAAAGGCATAATTTACTCCTTAACCAATTCCAAGCAAACCAAGCAAACCTTGGCGAGATGTAGCTGTTTGTTGCATACCAGAACCACCAGCAGGATTGATGCCCAATGCTTGATTGATAATTTGCTGTTGCTCCAATGGCAGATTGCGGATGGCATCCAACTGTTGTTGTGAGAATCCTTGTTGCAATGCACCTTGTTGTTGAAGTGCTTGAGCGCCAGTAAGACCCATTTGTTGGCCTTGTCCAGCAATATTTGCCATTTGTCCAGATGCCGTTAATCGTTGCTGATTGGCAGTTAATCCAGCTTGTTGATTCCCCAAGTTTGCTTGCAAGGCATTAGAAGCATTAGCTATTCCAGACTGTTGATACATACTAGCTTGTTGAGCTGCACGAGCATTTTGTGCTGCTTGATTTGCCAACGCAACTTGCTGTGCATTCTGAGTATTAAGTTGACCTGTAGATACATCAACACCTTGATTAGCAAGTGCGGCACGTAATGCTGCATCTTGATTAGCCAAGCCAAACTGACCTGCCAACTGCAAAGACTGCTGAGTTGTAGCCAAGTCTTGAGCTTGATTAAGTTGTTGTGCTTGCATAGAACGAGCCAAATCAGCCTCAGAAGCTCTTTGTGCAGCCTCATAACCAGCGGCATTTTGTTGAGCAAGCAAACGAGCTGCATTCTCACCATAAGCACGATTGGTTTCAGCCTCTGCAACACCTTGACGAGATCCACCAAAAGCTTTAGATGCAGTAGCCTGAGCAGCAGTTCTTTGTTGTTCAAGTTGGCGTGAACGCTCTAAATCAGAAAGACTTTGTTGAGTAACTGCTTGACTATATGGATTCATATACGCTTGCATATTCTGATTCAAGAATGAACCAGCATTTACATCACGAATATTTGCCCTAGCTTGTGGGGCAATAGCACCTAGTGCCTCTTGTGTTACTTGTTGACCAGTTACACCTTGAGTCGCAACATCACGAATATCACCACGATTTAGTTGTGCAGCTCTTGCCAAAGATGCAGGGTCAACCAATCCAGTAGTTACACCTTCAGCAAGAACATTTTGAGGTGTATATCTCCCCGCTGAACCTGCTAAATATGCCGCATCACTAAGTTGTTGCATTTGTAATCTAGGATCAGCATATTGTTGAGTTAACTTAAAAGCTGCCTCTTGGTCAGGTGTAAATTCTGCAAATTTACGAGCTTGCAATCCACCCGCAACGCCTTGTGAGCGTTGCACATTAGCTAGAAAAGCATCCCGTATTTGGGGATCCATTTGTTGTTGACTTGAACTTCCACCGCCTAGAGACATATCATTCCCCTTGTATCCATTTAATTGCATCATCATGTGACGTAAAATATCGCCACATATCCGTACTAACATCTCTCATTGCTTCTTTTCCTCTGAGCAATAAGACTATCATTGGTGCGATTTGTAATGAAATAATACGCAATGTGAGCGCATAGGCTCTGTCATTTGTATTACCATTTTCAAGTTCTACAGAGTCTTGCCAAGCATTTATACTCTGGATCACTAACGGCATTAAAAACACCTTATTAGCATTAAAGAACTCATTTGTAGGTAGCGTCACCAAAGCGTTCCAAAAGACAGAATCTATCTCTTTACGACTAGGCTGTTTATCTTTATCTACTAAGTCATCCCATAACTCAGCAATACCTGATAAAGCGACTAAAAAGTCCACAGCACTCTGGTTGCCACCAAACCATTCTAGCAGTTTAGCGTTTCTTAATCTACGCCAATCTTCTGTATCGTGTTCCATTATCTTAAACTACCTGCTTTTCCATCAAATCTAATGGTTCCAAGTCGCCAATCAGATAATGTGTTTCCTTCAATCTTTACAGCTATCTGTCTGCCAGTAATCCGAAAAGATGTTGGATTAGCCATCGTATATGGGCCATAGTCGAATTTAGTTCCAGTTGGGTAGAACTTGGTGCTAAATCTAGCTTTTACATCACCTAGTGTATTTTCATCAGGAATCAACCCATTTAGACTTAAAACACGATCTCCCGCACCCAATTCAACTGGTCCAGACTCGGCAAATATGGTCTGTGAATCATAAGCATTGCCTACCTCATGCTCATAAATATAGCTGTCAGCAGAAACCATAATAGGGTTACTAAAGATGCCTCGATCTGTACCACAAGTACGAGCTAAAGTGCCTACTGCCCAATGATTTTCCCTGTAGTTATAACTTACATAGGAGTCAACTTCATTGCTACCAGCACTAGGATAGAACCACCAAATCTCACCATAAGCAGATATGTGAACTGCATAGACTTTAGATGCTTGTGTAGTATTTAAGTTAGTAAATACATAATCACCAACATCTGATTGAAGTGGCTTTACAAAACCATCAAATATCCAAAATCCTGATTGAGACATCCAAATGCAAGAACTATCAGTAGCCGCTACCGCTTGCTTTGAAATAACTCCACAAGATGATGCAATACGTTCAAAACTGTAAACGTATGGTGGGCCAATATAGGTTGCTGTGTGGACATCTACGTCAGTAAAAATGATGGTAGCTCCACGAATACGCTTGGCACACATCAAAGAACCAATAGTTGTCAATTCAAAGTCGCCCGCTTGGTTAGTGGCGGCAGCAGTCCAAACAGTATTGTTCTCTTGGTCTGACCAAGCAACCTTACGAGGATTACCAGAAGCACCCAAGGCAAATAAGAATCGTTCTTGAGTAGTAATTAGTCCTACGCAACTAGTAGGAGCATTTGTAATGGCAACGGCATCATTTGCTGTGTTTAATTGCCACTCAAGAAGTCTTCCATCTTTTGTTGAGCAAGCAACCAAATATTCTCCCCATGTGTCCAAACTCCATGTTGTAGCAGGAGAATAAGAACCAATATCAGGTCTAGGTACACCATAAGCAAAACTCCCGTATGTACTATAGCCATAGCCAATCTTTAACACGGCATCTGCATCACCAACAACTAAATCTGATGGTGTAATGTCTGTCAAAGTATTGGATTCACTTAAAGCATACAATTTTGAATGTGTACCAATTGTGATACGTCTATTGTTATTGTTATCACGCCAATTAATTAAGCCACGGGCTGAACCAGTTAGCTGTGTAGCTATACGCTTGCGCCATCCACCAACAGGACGAATAGTCCCCTCAAACCAACGCACTAGATTTGAATAGTTCCAACGTCCTTTAGATTGATACTCTGTACCATTCTTATATACGCCTGGTGGGATCTGGAGAGGTATGTAGGCCATGATATAAATCTTTATACAGATATGTTAGATACAAAACTCATTGTAACAATTGCCGAAGGAATTGCTGGTCTAGTTGGACTTGTTCCAGCCGCATATTGCTCAATAGAAACACCCGTATTAGTTGGCCTCCACATTATTTCAACATAGTCAGTAGCATTCAAACTAATAAAGTAATTCAAAGCCATAATAATGTGAAATGGATCGTCAGCAGCTTTTCGTGGAGATAATCCATATCTACTGTTTGAGTTGGCTATATTTGTACCATTGACACGAAACCAAACATCCACATCCTGAGAAGCATTTGTCGTGTTTGTAAACTGAAGTGAAAACTGCAAGTTCCAGATGCCATCGTTAGCAACAGTAATTCTTGAGCCACTAGCTACTGTTACTCCATTAGAAAAGTCTGTAGTATTGAATGTAACGGGATAGGCTGTAGTTGTGTTTGCCGCTACTTGGTCAGTTGAATCTTGAAAAGCCCCATAAGGGTTATTCATAAAACGACCACCACGAATACCAAGTACTGAGTTTAGAGAGTTAACTAGCTTGATAAAAAATATATTCAGAATACCATTATTCTGATTCTGTAAGGCAGAAGAATATACCTCTCCAGATGAAGCAAGCTTCGGAGCTGCAGGTGTATCTAACTGCTGCCTTAAATTAGCCATCTAAATTGCCAGTTAGTGTTGATGGGAATGCACGACCATAACCCCAAATAATTCTTACAGCGCCAGAACCACCAGCGGCTACACCAGCAGCGCCAGTAGAGTTTGTGCAACCACCTCCTCCACCACCATAAGCACCACCCAAACCACCAGTACTAGTTGTACCAACTCTTGTGTTTGTAGCTCCATTAGTACCACCAGATACTCCTGCTCCAACAGAAGCAGTCCCACCTGTTTGCGAACTACCAACACCACCACCACCACCGCCAGATCCAGAACCACCCAATAAGCCAACACCACCACCACCACCGCCAGCAGTATCGCCACCAAGTCCAGATCCAGCAACTCCATCAGAACCGACACCACCATAACCAGCAGCACCACCACCACCAGAGCCTTGGTTGCCACCACCAGTACCGCCAGAATAGTTAACAGTACCGCCCGAAGCAGTACCGCCAGCACCACCAGTTGTACCGCCACTACTACCATCGCCAGCAGTTACGCCTTGGAATACTGATCCTGAGCCAACTGTAACTGTGTAAGAAGTGCCTGGCACAACAGTTATGTTATTTTTATAAGATAAAGCGCCTCCACCGCCACCAGCACCATTGCCACCACCAGCACCACCAGTACCAATGCAAAGAACGCAAACACTTGTTACGTTTGCAGGGGCAGTCCATGAAAAAGTGCCAGCAGTATTGAATAA
>Ga0208975_1001376_pt1 | contig 10321 bp, 19 predicted proteins | sample GreLakmeER78MSRF_FD_187700 | JGI IMG/M metagenome (GOLD analysis project Ga0208975, IMG submission 187700) | Freshwater lentic microbial communities from great Laurentian Lakes, MI, USA - Great Lakes metaG ER78MSRF (SPAdes) | ecosystem: Environmental > Aquatic > Freshwater > Lake | place: Great... | reverse complement strand
CAACATCTTTTTGCATCTGCCCAACCTCTCTCGATGATTCGGCGGCGGCAATCATTCCGGGATTTGTGTCTGGAGCATCATCTCCACCAAGATCAAGATTGCAAAATAACGTAGCAGATGCCCCGCCCTGCTCTATGAGCAAGTCAAGTTTGCGCTGGGCAAATTGTTTTTTGGTTTCAAATTTCATTTCATTTCCTTCATGAAGTTCTCTAACTTATCTTTCTGTGAGCGCAGTCGAAGTTCTGGCCCAACTTCAGATGCCCACTCTGGGCCACCAATTGCTGTTGCCAAGTACAAAGTAATGTCTGCTATTGAGTACCGAATTACATGAGCGATCTGCTTTGCATGATCGTCGCCTTTTTGTAATTTGTTGGCTATGTGCCAGTTGATTATTCCGGTACTGATTACCGTAGTAACGTCTAACTGATACCTACGGAATGCTGGGTTCTTTGGAATCTCAACAAGAGCGAGCCAGAACGCCTGATTGATTTCTTCGTCACTGATGGGTTTGTCTTTGTCTATTAAGTTATCCCACACATCTACGATCTTCACAATGGACAGCACAAGACCAACAGCATCTGTGTCGCCCTGCATTGCAAATGTTAAAAACTCTGTGTCATTCATGAAAGTTCAATCTGAGAATAATTTCGTTGATCTTTGCGACAGCCTGTGCCAGTGTTGCATCTGTCGGTAGCGTGGTCAGCAAACCCTGCCGAACGCCGTTAAGGATCTCAATGTTCTCTTTCATTGGGCTTAACACTGCCGCAAGAGATCTGTCTTGGATGGGAAGCAAGCTGGGTATTGCTGGCTTTCTCATAGCTCTGCCAATTCTTTTGCGGTCTCTGCAAATTTAATTGCTTTGATCGGTACGTTGCCAGTGACTTTGAATTGCCAGCGATCGCCTTTAAATCCTGAAGGCAGGCGATACGTCAATCTGTCTGTAATCTGTTTTGTTGCAACCAATGTTCCGTTGCAGTAAACAGTTATCTGAATAAACCGACTCGACACTTCATCGGGAATCTCTGACATCAAAGATCCATTCACATACATGGCGTTAACTACGTGTGAATTAAGAGCCGCCATTAAGTTGTTGCCAGATGCAAAGAGTGCTTGGTTCGCGGCGATGATCGCGGCGTTCTCAGCAATCAATGCGGCGGCAAGGTCAACGTCTTCAAAGTTTGCTTCGACCTGAAGCGCAGAAAAGTTTACCGGCCTTGGAAGGATAAATAACTTTGACAGCCACTCGTATGACAAGAAGCTGTTTGGGTTTCCTTCCCACTCGTGTATCTTGTCGTCCAAAGAAAAATACAACTGGGCAGAAGTGGGATCGACGAACGTCGCTTCTGTGTAAACAGATGTCTCTGTCAACGCAGAGGCTACCTCGTTCCTATCCAAGATAAGACAGCGTTCGATGTCATTTGTGACATCTTCCCAAAACAGATAGTACGCTCCGTCAAGAATAGCTCCAAGCATGGTTGCTGGTTTCTTGCGTTGCCACTCATCACGAGTAAACAACCCGCTCGTAGCCAGACCAGCAAAGCCCTGAGAAATTTTTACGATGCCGTTTGGAGATGCGTACATAACTCCGGTGTCGTCAGAGACGATAGATCTCTTGGATACGCACGGCTCGAACAACGGGATCTTTGCCTGAGACATTGACTGAGGAGTTGAGCCGCTGATTACAAATGGATTGCCTCGCGTTGCAACAACAACAGATTCTCCAAAGCAACCAATACCAACGATGGGGTACTCAACAGTCAGCGAGTATTCAGCAGGCCAAGCATGCGGCACGTATGGTTCAGAGAAATAGATTTCGTTCTCTCTGAATCCAACCAAGATGCCGTTTGCCATTGACGCAATACCTTGCATGTCAGATGGCGGCATGTTGTAGTTGGATGACTCCAAAGCCCCGCCAAGCTGGGCGGCTGTCTTTGTATCAGAGTAGCTTGTTGTGCCGATGTTTACATCAGCAACTTTCAAATAGATTGTGCTGGATGTACCAGACACCGCACGGTATACCCGCACCTTTGTGATGTTGTAGTCGCCAGCAGGAGCCGCCGCAGGAAGACTGCTGACAGTTACTGTTCCACCCGGCAGAACAGATATGACAGATGATGCAGGAGATGGAGCAGACTCTTCTTCGATTGTTCCAAAGAGAGAGATGTGCGTGTAAAGATAGACACGGCTCTCTGCCGTACCAGAGCCGCCAGTAGCAGACACTGCGGGAGCAGATGCTGGAGCAGGCACACCCATCTCGTAGTAGTCGCCGGGGAATGGAGCAGACCCAGTTTCCGAGAGAGTTGAGTTTGTTTTCTTTGGTGTGCCTGACCCTGTGTAGTAGATTGGATCTTCGCCAGTATCAAAGATTGGACTCGGGACAACATTTACATCTGTTGTCCACGAGAGCCACAAATCATTTCCTGACGAATCTCTGTGCTTGTAGATGGATAAAGCGTTTGCAACGATGTTGTTTGCCCCAGTAACATCGTTCTGCTTATTCCATGCCCGAAGCTCTCCGCTATATAGCTTGGTGTTGATTGCTGTCTCAGCTTCATTGTCTTTCAACAGAGCTACGCCAACCCTCGGGGCTATACCAGCAAAAGCAGATAACTTCAGTCCAGCCATTTAAGCAACCAATCCGTTCAAGTAGGTCGTCTTCCCAGCAACTTTGGTCGCAGTCAGTTCCTGCTTCTTCAAGTTGTTTGGATCGTAACTGACATGTACCCAGCCACTGTCTGGAATTCCCGGTGTGTAGAACTCCAGAATCAACTGTGTATATTCCAGATTATCCATGATCCACTGCGCTAAGTCAGCATTTGCTACGCCCGGAATTTCAATATCGGCGGCCATCCCACGGCAATGGTCTGAGGTCTTCGACCCTCCGACCGCTGAATTTGATTCAGGACTGCGATAGGCAGAGTTCACCTTGACACCCTTACCGTAGTGGTCACGGACAGGTTGTAATACTTTCTCACACAAAAGACGGAGGTTCTCTGTCGCCTCGTCATCTGGTGTGTTGTCGAAGCCCATGCGTAGGGCTGTCTCTGATTTTGTCAGTTCATGCAGGCTGAAGTTTGCTGAGAGATTCATGGTTTGCTCCTTAAGGTTTGGTAGATGGTGTTGTATGCGTCGATGCAGGCGTTGAGTTGTCTGGTGTTTTCGTCTCCTTTGTCGGTAATGGCGACAAGAGATTGAGCAACCTCTCGGTCAAGTTCGGCTCCTGCTTGAACGCTATCTCCGGCGGGAGCGGGGGGATCTCCGGAGGTTTGTACGGGGCAGACGGGGGTTTTGACAGGAAGGCGCAACTTGAGATTGCCAGAGGCAATAGCATTGTCACGCTCCTTTGCAGCAATTTTTGCATCGTAGTTGGCTTTCTGAAGTTTGGATGCTTGGGTGGATACAGCAGAGATCAGCACCTGTTCTTTTGCTCTGGCCTGAGCATTGAGGGCGGCGATCTCCAACTGTTGCTTGGTTACCTCATCGTGCTTGCCTTTGAAGTATCCACCGCCGAAAGCCGACAGAATGGACAGAACAATGCCAAGCAGGACGTATGGGTTAAACAGACTCATGGGGCGGGCGGCTCGTTGTCGTTGGCTTCGGCTTTTGCCATAGCGTTCGCCACTGCCTTTACACCTGAGCGCCCTGCTACTCCGCCCAAAACGCCAGTGATAAACACCATGATCGTGGAGATTTGACTGGTATAGACCTTGTCAATTGCCGCCATGCTACCGTTCATTGGTTGGGTGACATAGGTAACTGAGTACAAGAACATCGCCATTGCACCAAGCAGGATGGTTACCAAGATCACAATTACAAAAGCCCACACACGGATCTCAATCTCTTCTGCCGTCATGCGGCTTGGTCTATTCATTACGACGGTTGGCATTACTTCTTCTCCTTCTCTGGGGTTATGAGTTGTTCAGGGCAAGTTCCGGTTGCGGTACAGATCGGTGGCTTGCATTCAGGGGCCTCCCAATTCTTTGGATCTTGGCACGGGTAACGAAAACGGTCTTCGCACCCGGTCAAACAAAGGATTGTCAGTAAAGGTATCAGGATTTTTGTCACGTTCTTTCTTCTCCATCTGTCGTCTAAGTTTCTCAATCTGTTCTGTCTGTCTTTTCACTTCGTGCTTTGCGTTTAGTATGTCTAGGTACAAAAATGCAAGCATTGGAAGCATAAAAGCAACAAGAACAACGGCGGTTACCCAACCAAGTAATCCCATTATGTCGTTCTCCACTGGTTGAGCCACAGGAACCATGTCCACAGGTATGCGATAAGGATCAGGGCTAGGACTACCGCCCCTGCTTTTAGGTTTTGGTCTGCCTCCCTTCGGTGACGTTGCCATGCCAATCTCTTTTCTTTCTGTTCTTGAGCAATCCTTGCGGCCTCCTGCTCCGCCCCAATAATGTCACGCATCTCAAACACCTTGCTATACAAAGCCCCCATCTCTGGAGGAGATTGGTAGACCATTGTCTCTCTGATGGTTATCTCAAGTGCGGCCATCTGATCCATTGCCATCACTCGGTTAAGCGCGGCCTCCATATCGTTTTGCGTGGGATCGTAAACAGTTCTGGACTTCTGTTCGGCCTCTCTTATATGCGCCGCCAGTTGCTCTTGTAGTTTGAAAAACTCGGTGAGTTGCTTAACAACATCACTCATTAATTTTGTCTCGTCGACGGCTACAAACTTTTCCTTCTTTTTCGCCAGAGGCTTGCTTTGGGTTGGCTTTGGCGCACCGCCAAACATACTTGCCAGCTTGCCCCAGAAGCCAGATATCTCCTGTGCAATTCCAATAGCCTCGTCAACCGTTGCCTTGACCTCCATGAAAGATGTCTTAGCTTGCTTGTATAACTCACAACCTTCTTTGATTGCGGCGACGCAAGCATTCGCGGCAAAGAGAAGGGAGATCGGGTCAATTTCAGACCCCTAAAAGGCTTTTTACAAACTCGGCGGCAACACCCGGCCCGAACAGAACTACAACAATCACAGCGTACAAAAGGTACTCAATCTTTGTCATGCGCTTATCGCCGTCGGCCAAAGATTTTTGTATAGCGTCATATCTTTGAGCACAGATTGCCTCATGCACAGCAAAGTTTCTTTCTAAGTCTTCCATTACGTGTTCCTTGTCTTATGACCATGCAATATAAACAACGCCAGTTACACCGACCCCGCCAACTCCACCCGGATTTGCAGGCCCACCAATTCCACCTGTTCCATAAACAACGCCGTTAACAGTTGCGCCAGCGCCGCCTTGAGGAACTCCAATAGAAGTTGAATTTCCATAAGCATTTGGTTGTGTGCCTGTAAAACCTCCGGGAGAGCCAGCCGCTCCAGTACCGCCTGAACGGTCGGCAGGATTTCCTCCACCACCTGAACTGTTATAAGAATTTCCGCGACCGCCGCCAGTTGCGGTAGAAGAAGAGAATGTTGTAGTTCCACCATTAACGCCACCTAGCAGACCGGGGCCTCCACTGTTCGCTCCACCAGCGCCAACGACGTATGGGAGAACTTGACCCGGAGTAACCGCAAGAACCACATTTAATATGCGTCCCGCACCACCACCAGCGCCGCCCACTATGTCGCCAAAGGTGTAGTTATTATTTATCCCGCCAATCTGATAACCGCCTGACCCACCTCCACCTCCACCAACAATGCTATACGTTATGGAGAATATGCCAATTGGCACAATGAAGTTACCAGAGCCAGAGGTATATGTGACAGATCCAGCAGGAGTTTTGGCTCCTCCCAGAACACTCAACATAATTCCACTCATGACACGGTTCCAGACATAACGCAAACTGTTCCGCTTATAAACAGTATGGTGGCTACTCCGCGAGTCAACAGGCTTACTGATGCTTTGTCAGTATCGAGTCCAGAGATGTAGGCCGTGGTAATTGAGCAAGTGATTGTTATAGATCCAGATGTGTTGTTGAATATTGAGACAACATCTCCCTCTGCAAACACAGCATCTGGAATGACTATGCTTCCACTGGTTCCGACTTGGACATATTTACCAACGTCAGCAGTAGTTAATGTGTAGGCGCTTGTTTTTGTCCCGACCGCAGGGATATTCCTAAAGCCAACCGTAAAGTTTTCTGCTGGCAATGTGGCTGTGTAGTTGGTTGCCCCAGCATTACTGCTTGCTATTGTTGTGTATCCGGTGCTTGATCCAAGCACTCTTGGTGTAGCAAGCGATGGAGATGTTGCAAACACAGGCAAGCCGCTTCCAGTCACTGTGGCTGACCCCGTACCTCCATTGGCTTGAGGAAGGATTCCTGCTGTGAATGTAGGAAGATTTGAGAATGTTGCCGCACCAGTGAAGCTGGTGGTGGAACTAAATGTAACTCCTGCGGAAAATGTGTTCGTCCCAGAGAATGTATTTGTTCCAGAGAATGTGTTGTTCTTGTCCTGACCAGCAAAGTTATTCAAGCCAGCGGCAGTAACTCGCAAAGAGATATTGTCACCGCCGGTAAAAGATCTACCTGTCGTACCCTCTTGTGCGCGAACAACTGTTAAAGAATCTGTCGATCTGGCAGTTACTTTAATGATCTCAATGTTGTTGCTGGAGTCAATGATGGTGGCGTAAAAGTAGTCACCTGTCGACAGAGTGGGGAACAGAGCGCCCTGACCAGAAGCAACAGTTACGGTGGTGGCCGTACTGTTGATTGAGGCAGATAGCGTGGCTACTGCGTTATTCGTAAATTTCTGCTGAGCCATTGTTTACTCTCCTTGTGGGGGATTATCCGGTATCTGTTGAGCTTGTGCCGCCTGAGCCTCTGCAAGTGCCTGTGCCTCAGCCAAAGCCTGTGCTTCTGCTTGCTGTGCCGCTACTGCCGCATCATGGATGGCTTGTTCTTCAGGTGTGTACTCAACTTGAGTGGTCACGCCTGTCTCTACATTTACTACGATTCTGTGTGTCATGGTTAACCCTCGTACATGATGTTAATTAAGCCAGCGTCAAATGTTGATGTGCCGTTTATTGAACCTAAACGAATTTGAGTCAAAGTAGACGCAAGTGCTTTTGAACCAGATGCACTGTAAACATCAGCGCCGTCTGGACCTGCCGTTGTTTGCTGTTGAAGAACCCATAGATTTGTTGCAGAATCTAACAAAGTCAACACAACAGTACCGTAAAAACCAGATGCGGCTGTGGACCTTAGCCCCGGTTGAAAATATGTTGTATTGCCAGCAGTAGAAAGTCCGTTAGTTGAAGTCCACCAGTTATATCCAGTAGATTCAAACCCGCTGGATGTACCTAAACGCATAAAAACACCTGTTGCCCCATTTGTAGAAACAGCAGACAACATCACAGTAACACGTTTAATCCAACTTGGCAGACTTGTAAAGTCAACGCTTACACCTGATGTAGACGCAACAGCAGTGCCAGAGGTAATCCCCAGTACCGCACCTGAGTTGATCGTGACGCTTGCTGAACCATCGATTACTGTGCTCATGATTTATCCTTCATATATGATATTTACGCTACCCGCATCGAAAGTATCCGTTCCATTTACGGTGGTGATGCGGACTCGGTCGAGAGTGCCTGAAAGAGCTATAGCACCCGCGCTAAAACAGGTTGCGCTAGAAGCATTCGCGGCAAGATTTCCAACAGAAACCCAAGTATTTGAACCTAACAGCGTTAAAGTAACCGCACCTTGATAATTTTGCGCGGCGACAAGAAGGTTGTATATTTGTAGCCCTGTAGAGTTAAAAGTAGTCGCACCTGACCCACCATAACTAACCGACCCTGCATATCCTGAAGTAGTTACAGACCCAGCACCAAGTTGAATTTGCATGTTTGATGTGCCGTTTGTACTCACCCCACTAAACATCACAGTGATTTTTTTCACCCACGCAGGGATGCCTGTAAAGTCAATGCTTGTCCCACTGGTAGACGCAACAGCAGTACCCTGCACAATCCTCTGCAACTGCGCCCGTGACGCATTGCTGTCAGTCCCAAAGAATTGACCGTTGTATTCAATGTTGCCCGGTGCGGGTGTGCCGATTAGCGTTTCAGAAGTTAAAACAATTGCTGACATGGTTATCCTTCGTACAGAATGTTGACAGATCCAGCGTCGAATACATCTGTTCCGTTGACTGTTGTAAGGCGAACTCGGTCAAGGACTCCGCCAAGAGCAATAGAGCCACCCGATATATATATATTAGCGCCATCAGACCGAGACAATATTCCACTCATGGCAAAATTATTTGACCCAAGCGTTACTACATGTATCAGCCCATGAAGAATAGCTCCGGCGCTAGAGTCGGTTAAAAGAGTAAAGCCAGCAGAATAAGCTGAAGTTGTACTCGCAAGGTCTCTAGCCCTACCAAGATACCCGCTTGTTGTTACCCCTCCGGAAGTGCCAAGTTGTAATAGCCAAAGAGAGGTGCTATTTGTACTTACCCCCTGAAATGACACAGTAATTTTTTTCACCCATGCTGGCAACCCTGTGTAATCAATTGAAGTGCCTGATGTGGTTGCAACCGCTGTTGCCAATGTATTGACAGCATTTGTCGCAGTGGCGGCTTGAAGCGTCAGCGTATTTGTACCAGCAACAGCAGGCGCATTGACTACAAGTTGCCCTGATGTATCTCCTGCTAAAGCAAATCCAGCCATTTTTATGTTCCAATCCGATAAGATTTTGTATTGGCAAAGTCTCCGTGCAACATCATTGTTGCCAATTCACGAACTTCAATTGCTTCTTCTTCCGAGTCATATGTTCCAAGACTTTTACACATACCATCAACCCAAATCTGAGCAGACCATTTATTACCATATTCTCGCTTGTAAACACCTTTATTTGGTCTACCTGCTTTCCCAGAAATTCTATTACGACATTGTTCTGATCTAGTTGCTAAACGCAAATTTTCTGGTGAATTATTTAAAGGATTTCCATCTATATGATCAATTTCTTCCAATGTCCACTCACCATATGTTAAAAACCAAATTACATTTGATTCAACAAATGCAGTTAGTTTTTTATCAATAGTGAGATAAGCAACTCTATGATTCGATTTTTGAACACTTAATCCAACAGGATCACCAATATTTTTAGTGCCAGCCTTTCTTGACCAGCAAATTCGATTATCTTTTAGATGCCAATTTAATTTAATTGCATCCAATTCTTTTTGAGTTCTTTGTTTTTTAGTCATGATAATTTTCTACAAAACCACCCACCTACTGCCAGCCGGAATGGAAACCACTACCCCTGCCGAAAGCGTGATCGGCCCGACAGACATAGCGCATGATCCTGATGTGATGGTGTACGAAGCTGTGACTGTCTTGGTGTTTTCGTAGATCGGTACAAGCGGAGCAAACGACTGCCCACTGCCGTCACCAACCATTGAAGAAGCTACTTTAGTTAATGCCATTATTCACCTCGTCTGCGGGTTCTGGTGTGTTGCCCTCTGCAAGCCATGCAAGGTAGGCTTGGTAGTCGGTATTGGCGGGGTCAAATGGAATAAATGCGTTATCAGACAAACGCTTCACAGTTATAACTTGACCCTCTGGATTTTTAATAAGTTTATACATTTGCTACTCCAAAGTTTAATTTAGCGTTATCACCAAAATAACAAATTGCCGCCAAGTCATATTCTTTTGCGGCTTCTTCATCAGTCTTGTAAGTGCCAAGGTAAATTGTTTTGTAATTGACCATAATTTTTGATTGCCAATGTCCTGTGCGTTTGCATTGTGTAATGCCTTTGAATCTGTTTGTTGTGCTTTTTGTGATAGAACGATTAGCAAGATTTTGGCTGTGTGTAACAACCCTTAGATTTTCTCTGCGGTTATCTAAGCCATTGCCATTTATGTGGTCTACCTTTTCTGTGCGTTCTAATGTTCTGCCAAGCACTCTTTCCATTATTGCTCTGTGCATATAACGATTATCTTTTAAACGCACATACATTGTTTTTGCTTGTGGATGTGTTTTATACGCACCAGTTATGCGTAAATCAGAATCTTGTTGGTCAAATAAGTACATGGCTAGAGTTCCGCAGATGCTGTCCAATGTTGCGAATATTCTCGAGATGCTGTAGAACTATAAATACTTAATGTTGCTTGCTCACCAGTGTTGCCAGCAGATGTTGCAACATCAGCGCCAACAGTCACATCTCTAACATTCCCAGATGCACCCGTTGCTGGCGAATATAAAATAATTGTTGGAACAGTTCTTTTCTTTGTTTGAAATGAAATTGATAACCTTCCAAGCGATGCTGGCGCTACCCAATATGATTGCCCGTTAGTGGTTACCGTTCCCGGTGTTGCACTCAAATCATAAGATTTCTCAAAATACCTCTGACACAAAGCCAACTCAGTCCCATA
>Ga0208975_1001374_pt1 | contig 10323 bp, 16 predicted proteins | sample GreLakmeER78MSRF_FD_187700 | JGI IMG/M metagenome (GOLD analysis project Ga0208975, IMG submission 187700) | Freshwater lentic microbial communities from great Laurentian Lakes, MI, USA - Great Lakes metaG ER78MSRF (SPAdes) | ecosystem: Environmental > Aquatic > Freshwater > Lake | place: Great... | reverse complement strand
TTACTTCGTTGTCGGCCTCGTCGGCTTCTTCTATTTCTATGCCCAAAACAATGGGCGATTTGATCTTGCCTTTGTGGATGCACCCATCGCACCCGGTTGGATTGCGCTCTTCAAATGTCGTGCAGTGGTGCGGCCCACCACGCTTTCTGATGTTCATCAGTTTCAGGTCAACCTCTGTCGGGTCGTAGTCTGGATACTGATCTGACATTTTGTGCGCAGCCCTGTCGCCATCTACACAGAACGCAGTAATCGAAAGCGCCGACTGCCACAACGGCTCGTCAAGTTCGGCTTGATTTGCAAAACAATAGTTAAGTTGCGGGCAACCGTTCTCTGCTTTGAGCATGATGGTTTTGAACCGCTTGACCTTGTTGGCCATCAGTGCTTCCATCATCGGACTGATCGAGCTTGGAATAAAGTCAGGCTTTTCTTCTTCGGGTTCAGGTTCGGGTGCTCCCAGCAACTCCCGTACTTGCGCCACCGTCATCCTCGGCGAGACTTTATTCCACATGCTGATCGGCTTGGTCTCCAAACCTTTCTTGTAGTTCAGTGTTCCGGGCGGGCGCAGGATACGCGATGCCTCAAACACCTTCTCATCAACAATCAGCCCGTGCTCTTTACACAGTTGTTTCAGCCGCTTGGCCAGAGGTTCCCACTCGGTGCGGGTCAGTGTCTCTTCAAGCAACCAGTAGGCGTGAATGCCGTTTCCAGAATTCACCAGTATCGGTCTAGGTAAGCCGACTGTCTTGCAAAACTTCTTGAACTCGTCCAGCCCTATTTGCTGGTCGAGATAGCCTTCGATCTTCCCCTTGGAATTGGGCACACCTTTGGTCGGGCCGCAGTCAATATCCAGCCATAAGGCGCGGACAAAGGCTACGTTCTCATGCGTTCTGTTGTTCAGTGGACCAAACTTGGCACACCCGAAATACGCATTGACCTGCTGCTGTTTGAATTCCTCGATAAGTTCTTCGGCTTGTTCCCTCGTATCTGCAAAGCGTTGGTCTACATAGTCCCCAATCCCAACCACGCAGTACCGCCCATCCGTAGGCAGCACGGTGTCGAGTAGGTCAAAGTCGGACATGTTATTTGCGCTTCTTGTGTCGTGCTATGAATCGTTCGATCTGTTCGTTGTGGGCGCGGATTGGGACGGTGACGCCCCAAAACCAGTTGTAAATCGTGGAGCGACTTACCCCCAGTGTTTCCGCAATGATGCCCACGGGAATCCCGTTCTCGATACACAGACGGCCCAAGGCTACGCCCAGAGACTCGGCATTGGCTTTTTTATTGGCCTCCACCAAGTTCTGGCTGTAACCATAACTCATACTCAGTCCTCGTCAGTCCATGCCGCAACCACAGAATCCAAGTTTTTCTTGGCAGTGGGTGCAGGGGTTTCAGCTTTCTTCGACTCACGCTTCTTAGGCTCGTCAGCCTCGGGTTCGGCGGCGGCTTGTGGAGCGGGGATAGGAGCAGGAGCAGGGGCGGCTAACTTAGGCGCACGGCCAGACACATCGGCCTGATACGGGGTCATCGTCACCATCTTCTGCACCTCGGGCTTGGCGGCAACCTTGCTGGTCACTTCGTACTGCGCTTTGTCGATGAAGCGCACGGGGGTGAACAGAATGGACTGGTTGTCGTTGTCCTCGTTGAAGCTCATCTGGGTAACCACGTAGTCCAAGCTTTTGCCGTTGTTGGCCAGATACTTGGTGTAGTTCTCAAACGTGTGGGTGTTGTCACCGACACCTTCGCCAAACAAAGACTTGGAAGCCAAGTTCATCTGGTACACCTCACCTTCGAGCGAAGTGCCGAAGTCCTCAACCAATGCCACAGCAATACGGCGAGAGTAGCGGCAAGCCTTGGAGTTGCCCATACCCGAACCCTTGATGTTTTGCGAACAGGAGTCGCAGCGATCAGACTGCTTGTTGGCAGACCCCGCATCAGGCGCATTGCCGTCATTAGAGAAGCAATCAGGTGCAGTCGGCTCGGCATCGGGGGTCCACTGCTTCGCGTAGAAGATGCGGCCCACTTTGGGGGAGGCGCTGACAACGATAACGTCCATCGTGCCTTTTACTTTGCCCATCTCCTCGCCACCGACAACCTTGCGGAAGATGCCGTTCTTGGGGACGATGCGCTTAGTGCCAGTACGGCCAGCGAGTTGTTTGGTGAGGTCACTGACTCCAGCGGTTTGCAGGAAGTCGGGGAGGTCTTGGTTCAATAAAGCGATGTTGCTCATTTCAAATTTCCTTTGCGCGTCTAACAACCACGGTGTATGTGTTTTCGACATTCATCCCTTTCGGGTAAAGGTCTGGATTCTCTCCAAGAAACTCTTTCATATGTGTTTGATGAATTCGTTTCTCTAGCAGGCCGAATGCACTGGTCTCCTCTATGAAGGCGTACATTGAATCCCAATCATTCGTCCAGTACCGTGACTTAACCGATCGAATAATTGTGCCGTGCGGGGTGCGCATACTTTCGACGCCCATAGACTTGCATGTATCGAGCATTTCTGTTTCGATCAAGCCCATTTGCTCTTCAAGTTCTGCGTGTTCTTTTTTGTATTTCGCCGTGAGGTCATCACGGGCATCTCGTATCCTCAAGTAAACCTTTGTCAGGTTATTGAGGTCTGGTGTAGAGGTGACTACCTCCTGAACTGCTTCGTCCATGTGTTCGCTCCTGTTGTTGTGGGGATTAGTTTAGCACAAGATTGTACATTGTCAAGTCTCTTGTGAAGAAATTTCTTGACGGTACAAATCAATCACTTGCTGGTGGTTGGCGATGTTGCCCCGCAGTAGCGAGTACATCCGGGTTTCCACCTGACTGCCAGTGATATGCACGATGGTCATTGGGTTGACCTGACCGGGGCGGTCAATACGGGCATTGGCTTGCAGGTACGTCTCTACGCTGGTGCAGGGAGCGTACCAAATAATTGTGTCGGCGGCGGTTAGGGTAAGCCCGTGGGATGCGGCCATTGGCTGAATGACAAGCACCTTTGGGTCGGGCTGACTCTGGAACCGCTGGACAATATCAGAGCGCCGATTAACCGACACCGCGCCGTTGATAACGTCACACGTTATACCGTTCTTGGTCAGATGCTTGGCCAGCACTTCGATGGAGTGCGTGAACGGCACAAAGATCAGCACCTTGTTGCTCGACTCGTCAACAACTTCCTGCACCACATTCAGTCGGTTGGATACATCAAAATCCACCACCTCGTGGTTGTCGGTATACACCGACCCGCAAGCAATCTGAAGCAGCTTGTTAATCTTCACAGCCGCATTGACCGCAGAGACTTCTTCCCCTGCCGCTTCGATCAGCATCTCGTCCTTGAGGCGCTTGTAGAAACTCTTTTGCTGGGGTGTCATCGGGGCTTCGCGCTCGGTGAAAGTCACCGGGGGCAGGTCCAGGCACTGCTTTTTCTCGAAGCGTATGGCTGGCTGTAGGATAGTATGGACAGTCTGGGACGCATCCGGCTTTGGAATCCACCGATACATGCTGACCTTGTTCATGACCTTATCGCGGAACTGCCCAAAGAACATCGGCACACCGCTGGGGTTGACCAGCTTTGCCAGTCCGTAAGCATCCACAGGCGATTGCGCGGCAGGCGTACCCGTGAGCATCCACAGTCCTTTGACGGCCCGTGTCAAATCGCGCAAGTCTTTCCACCGCACAGTCTGGGCGTTCTTGTACGCCGATGCCTCGTCCACCACGATGAGGTCGAACCCGCCTTCCATAATCTGCTTCTTGATGATGCCAACACCATCGAAGTTGACGATGACGAACTCGGCCCCGGCCTCAACAATCTCTTTGCGCTTCTTGGCTGAGCCATGCGCAATAGCCACTGTACGGTGGATGGCAAACTTGAACAGGTCAATTTGCCACGATGGCTTCATGATGGACAACGGACAAATCACTAACACTCGTTTGACCAAACCCAACTTCATCAAATAATCTACAGCCCAGATCACGGATGCTGTCTTGCCCGTGCCCTGCTCGTTGAAACAAAACGCTTTACGCCGACCTGCTAAAAACTCTGCTGTGACCTTCTGATGCGCGAACGGTGTGAACCCCGGAGGCCGGGGCCATTCATACTCTGATAGATTCATCGTCTACTTTCTTTAGTTTCAATCTAACCCGCATTGTTTTTTTGGCAACTTCTATTCTTCCTGCGTCTAAAAGCCGCGAATGAAGGGGGTCCACTTCTTGGCTCCCCACAGGGCCTTCGAGCAGTTCATACCAAGGCACCCAACCCCTGCCGTATTTCAGCAGCCAAATCTGCTCGTCCGTCATTTTTTCTTACGTTCCTTCGTACTGACTTCTGATACAACTTTGTGGTTTGACCCACGCTTGAACGATCGGTTCGCGCTTGGGGCTTCCAAGCGTACACCATTTTTATTGGAGCCGCCTTTGGACAAAGCTACGCGGTGCGCAACATCTTTGCCTTCTCTGATATCTGCACGTCCATCGCCATTGGCGTCAGTGCTCTTGTTGTCGATCTTTTCTCTAGCGCGTTGGCGCTCCAGCCTTGACTTGCCCTCACCTCGGGCAAGCTGTTGCTCGTATTCCTTTTTATAGGGTCGGGGTTTGTTTACGTATGGCATTTGGGTTTCCTATGCTGTGGGTGTTGAGGTCTTCACGGGTCAAGCCAAACTCTGCGGGGGTTGCCTCCCATAAAGGGTTGCGCCCCTCCTCTTCAATGGCCCTCAACATCTTACCAACTGACAAGCTAATCTCCATCAGCATGTTGGATTTCTGTTCGGCAAACTGCGTCTGCATTTCTCTGCGTACAACGTTGTGTACGATTTGGCCCAGTACCTCGGTCACTCGGCGTTTTAGTTCGCCCTCAAGAATCAGGGCGGTGTCAGTTTCTTCGTTTGTCATCTTTGTCATGTCAACTCCTGTTGTACTCGCATTGCCGCACTGAACAGAATTTGCACAGTGGCCCTTGGATGGGGTTCCATACCCCGTTTTTCAGTGCCGCCTCTATACGGGCAACATCTTGCGCTGGCTTCTCCACGTACTTGGGCATCATCTCCCGATAGTGGGTGGCCTTCACAAACTCTTTACTCACCACGAAGATCAAAGCTGATTTCACCTTGTTGATCTGCGGAAACTTGGCAAAAAGGCCAGCCGCCACAAGATCGAGTTGCTTGACGTCCGCATAACGCGCACTCTTGCTGGTCTTGTAGTCCACTGAGTGCGCCAACTGTTTCTCCTCGTTGATGACTACCAAATCGGCTATGCCATGCCACCATACATTCGGTGCGCTGAAATCGCATGACTCCAAGTTCTTCGTTAAGCCCAACTTGACCTCGCATAGCTTCTCTCCTTGGATTACATCCAACGTCTCTAACACTGGCAACATGTAGTCAAACGCAGGTGGGACGGGCTTGCCGTCTCGGATGTATTCCTCTGCCACAGTATGAGCAGTCTTGCCGTACAGCGTCGCCTGTGTATCGGGCTCAACAATATCCTTGGCTATCTTGGTGTGATAGTACTTTTTGGGGCACTGCTGAAATGTTTTCAGACTGCTGAACGACCAGACGATGCTCATGCTGTCTCCTCTACCAAGTAAGCTTCGCGTTGACGGGGTTCCCCGTTGCCGCGCACAAATGAATTCCACCAATAGATACCGCTCTTGCGTTGCTTGAAGTGGCCCCGCACGTAATGGGCTGAAATATCTAAGCGACGACTGACAACACCATCGGTGGTGGCGCTTTCAATTTCTTCCAAATGCAACAGTGTGTACGCACTGGCAGAGTACGCTTTTTGTTTTTTACCGCCAAGCTTCGCGCCTTTAGGCGGTATCCGTGCGGGAACCTTAGTCCGACCTACCCCGCTCTTACAGCTAAGCAATAGATAAGAGGCAAACATAAGACATGGGATTTCTGTGGCGGCTTCCCTGATGTGCTGTTGTGTCTCAGGTGCGTGAAATAATTGCGCCAAGCGTTCAGGTGCGACCCTCGCTTTTTCTGCGGCTACGATAAACGCTGGACATGGAATGAGGTTGCAATCAATAGCGCCTTCTCCGTCGGCCTTAGAGCTAAGAGACACTTTAAACGCGCCAAGGGCGTCCATGCCAAACAAAAATGTAAAGAAGCTGTGCTGAATGCGACCGTCAACAAACTCCCAGTATGGCAAGCAAGTGAACACACCTTCACTAAGCTCATGGATATATGCGCCAATGCGTGTTATCTCCACGATGCCATTGATGGTTCCGCTATCGCGTAGTTTGCGAATGTCCTCTGTTAGCGGATACTCGATCACCGTATGCGGGTACGGCATGTGCAACTCAGCGAGGCTGGGCATCTTGAAAGACTTTGAACGTACAAGCATCTCGGCGCTTAACGCAACTTCGGGCGACAGAATAAATGTCTGCACGTCCTTCTTTGGTGCGTTGTGTCGGAACTCAATCGGCACCCCAAACTCATTAGAAGTGACACGATCAAAAAACTTGTCGATTAGTGGTTTATTCACCTGCCCGCTCCTTCATCTCTTTGATCGCGTTCAACATCAGCTTGACCTCGGCCATAGCTTTGAGCGTGTGCTCAATGGCTTCGTCATATCCACGGTCAAGCATCGCATCATGTGCGTCCTTCAAGGCGCGTTCTGCCATCATGCAGGGGTAGGCGTAATCAATCATCAGTTCTCCTTTAACAATCACCATAACTTTGTCCATATCCAGCCTCACAGTTCAGGGGTAACTCGGGTGCCCACGCAGGGCGTAGGCGCATACACAACTCAACAAACTCCTTGGCGGTTTCAGCCTCGGCCTCGGGCACGATGCAAGCGATGGCGTCATGCACCGTCATCACCACTTTGTACTTCTTGGCAATCAGCAACATCTGCTCACCGATCACGATACGGGCCAACGCTTGGCACACGTTCTCAACCACCTTGCCGCCGTAGATTCGGTTGGGGATGATTGCTCTGCCCTTCTTGGTGTCGTAGACGATCTCGGCTTTGCCTTCCTCATTCTCATATAGGCGCAAGTTTGGATACCGCAGGCGCAAACCATTGGGAAGAATAATACCGTTGTCGCCCTCAACCTTCAACAGATCGTTCCGCCCTAAAGTGGTGTGCTGTTTCTGCAATATGGCTTTGAGGGCTTGACCCGCAGACTTCCACAGTTCGGGAATCATGGGGTACGTCAGTCGGTACGTGTCAATGATGCGCTTCGCTTCGTCAAGCTCAATAGACGCGCCAAAGTTTTTAAGTTGTGCTTGAAACTTTGCCGCTCCCATGCCATAGCCCGCCCCAAGAATCGTCGTTTTACCAACGAATCTTTCATCGGGGGTAATCTCCGCGATTGCCTTGCCATAGATAGCCGACGCCATGATTTTGTATACGTCCTCGCCACGATCGAATGCCTCCACTAAGTCGTCTTGCCCCGCCAGCCACGCCAGCGTCCGTGCTTCAATTTGAGATGAGTCTGAGTCCAGCAACACGTATCCTCTGGGTGGGATGATTGCGTGTTTCAAAGGGGATTTGCGTGGCAGGTTCTGCAAGTTCAGCTTGTCGTCCCCACCCCAGCGCCCAGTGTGTGCGGCGTAGTACCGCAGGGGTACAGGCAACGGCCCCCGATCGGCAATCCCAATGAACCGCTCGGTGCGGGTCTCCTCGATCGTGGACTTTGTGCCTAGCCGCGCAGCCACAAGTGCTTGGACCATTGTGTTCTCGTGCTCCAGCAACGCTTTGAAGTCCTCGTCACTCTTTGCAAACGCATAGGTCTGCTTGCCAGTGGTCGGGCTTTTCTTCATGGGCGGCTCAACACCGAATGTTCTGAGCAGGTCAGCAAACTGCGGGTTGCTCATCAGCGTGTCTTTGTCAAAGTTGTCCAGCAAATCTTCCTTGCGCTGGCGCTCTTTGAGCAGGTGGTCACGCAGGGTCTCCTTGTGCAACTGCAACACCGGGTCGGTGAACATCTGGACGGTCAAGTCAATCAGCCGCAACTCAACCTTTGGGAAGTTCTCGCTCATGGCATTGAACAGCGCCCATGTCAGGGTCACGTCATTTGCGCAGTAGCTTCCATAGTCGGCCAACTCCTCTGGCGTGAAGTCCTTGCGGAAATAGTTGATGTACTTTGCAACCTGCTCGCCCTTGACACCCAACCCATAGTGGGAGGCTAAGACCGCAAGACTCCCGCCAACCTCAGTCCCATGCAGGGCGCGTCCCATGCTCAGCGTATCCAGAAAGCCTTTCGGCTTCATGCCAAAAATCCAATTGAGGATGGCTCCATCGAACGGCGCGTTGTGCGCTAAGACCAAATGATTGGGCAGATCAAAGGGGGTGAGGAACTGGTGCAACTCTTGGTGGCTCCCGCTGAACCAAATAGGTACGCCATCGTTTATCTGTACTGCAACACCGATAACCTCGAACCTCGAGTCCCGAATGTATTCCTCAGTGGTCTGGGTCTTGAACCCAAGAGTCCCGCCATAGGCGGTCTCAAAGTCGATTGTGAGGATGTTCATTTAAAGATGCCTCCAAGCCCCATAGCGTTCATGAGACCACCGCCTGAGAAGCCCGTACCGCCCTGTTGTGCCGATATTGCAAGATGTGCTTGGCCTTGTACTTGTGCGGCGTGGACTTGTGCGGCGTGGACTTTCTGGGCATATATGGATTGCTGCTCCTTGCGTTGCCGCTCGATGTATTGGTCATCAAACACCCGCTCCATGATTTCTTTGTCAAACTTGGCTCTCTGCATTTCTGTGAACCCAGCAACCAAGGCTTGACGCTCTTCCTCAGTGAAGTAGCGCCACTCCTGCCATGAAATAGCTTTGTCGTCATCGCATGAAATTACCTTTGCCAGCAACTTTGCAAAGTCGTAGAACCGACCATCAATGGATTTATATGTAGCGGCATTGAAATCAATCACCTCAAAGTCCTCGGGGTTGGACTTCATGCGCTCCAGCAAGATTTTTACCCCCGCACAAAACTCGTTCATTCAAAGGCTTTCAAAGAGGTCTTTGCATTGAGTGCTCGGACTTGTTCGTCAACCGTAACGGCACTGCCTTGTGCTTTGATCTGCGCTTGACCGAACCCACTAGTACTCGTAACACCTAGCTGTGCGGTGGTGTAGTAGCCGCCCTTGATCTGCTCTTCCATGTCGTCTTTCAACAACTCGCGCATGACCTTCTGGTCAAACTCTTTGCGCCGTACATGCTTCAACCCCTCGTGCAATGCGCCCTTCTCGGGCTCGGTCATCACCTCTCGGAATTTATCGCCAAACATGAAGCGCCACTTTTGCGCATCATCAAAAAACTCTTCGGGGTTGGATTCCATGCGCCCAACCAATGCGCGTACACCTGCGGATAATTCAGTCATCGTTGCTCTCCAATAGTTTCATCATTCCAGTTGCTGTTGTTTTGTCTAGCCCTTTGGCTAGTGTTACCGATCTTCGTTCGCCCCATTCAGGACGGTACTCGCTTCGATAGATGGTGTACTTGCCATGCACAAACCTCATTGTGTATTTTGGTTTGTATAAGTGACCAAGCTCTTTTTCAAGTATCTGCAACGATTGTTGCGTGATTTTCTGTATGGTCAGGGCCATTACTGCATGTTCTCCAGTATGGCTTCGAGTACGCCCAGTCTGAGGCTCTCCTCGTTGATGACCAAGGTTCTGCCCCCTGCGGCTTCGATCTCGCGCATGTTTTTTTCTTGTAGTGCAGTCGGTACGCCTTTGCCAGCCTTGGCTTCGATAGCCAAGAATTCGCCGTTCACACAGCACAGGAAGTCGGGAACGCCGCTGTTGCCGTAGCCAGTGCCGATCGGCATGGCGTAGTAGGCGTTGTGGTCTTTGAGGATTGCCTTGATCTTTGCCTTGACCTTGGCCTCGGGGGTGGTTGCCATTACACCCACTCCACAAAGGTACAGCCTTTGTGTTGAATTATGGCTAACCTAAAACATCCTTCATACCCGCCCTCAGGACTTGCGTGACCATAATCGTAGTGGCATTGTTCGCACTGAAACTCAATAAGTATTCCGTTCCTGCGGTTACTAGGGTTGCATGTATCTGCGGAGGGGAAGCTTGAAACGTGGGCTTCATGTTCTGACTGAGCTATAACAGTTGTTAGCTTGTCGTCTTCGCTGCGTTCAAATATTGTTGTATTGCGATGGTGCAAGTAATTCTCACTGCACTTAGGGCACTTCAATATATCGCCATCAAAAGTTACGGATGAATTTCCAAAAGTTGACATGATCTAATGCTCCAGTTGTGTTCAAGCCCCCATAGTATCACAACCTTGTACTTTGTCAACACCCAGACGAAAAAAAGCCGCCCGAAGGCGGCTAGGATTTACCCTTGGTCTAACAAATGTTAGATCGATGCTTTCT
>Ga0208975_1001373_pt1 | contig 10329 bp, 6 predicted proteins | sample GreLakmeER78MSRF_FD_187700 | JGI IMG/M metagenome (GOLD analysis project Ga0208975, IMG submission 187700) | Freshwater lentic microbial communities from great Laurentian Lakes, MI, USA - Great Lakes metaG ER78MSRF (SPAdes) | ecosystem: Environmental > Aquatic > Freshwater > Lake | place: Great... | reverse complement strand
TACAGAAACTTTGTGCTGCCGGGCTTGATGTCAAACGCTGAGCCCTCTGGCACCAGGTGCTCGGGTTCAAGTTCGCGGAACTCTTGCTCGTTGACCTCAATGGGCTCACCTATTTTTACCGAGCCAATAAGACGGGCGGGTCCTTCGCCGGTACGAATAATTCCAACTGTCTGGCCAACGTACGCACGCAGACTGTTGGTGTTGCGCGACTCCATGGTCTTCTCACCGTCCACAATCAAATCGGCATAAAGGTTATCGCCGTCGTTGCGAACATTGATCCCGCGTTGCGAGCGGCTAAAACGAAAATCCTCTTTGTTACCGTACACTGGGTTCTTAGCAAGAACGAGTGGGCCCACCTGGATTGCTTCGTCCGCAGACACGACTGGCTCGCGCGTGGCGCGGTCGTAGAAGTACGCGTGCCGGGTAGGGTCCATGCCGACCTGCACCCAGTCCGAGGAACCTATGGCCGTCTCAGCCGCAGCAGCAGCCTGCTTAGGAGTGATCGGTTTCCAGTCGCCCTTCATTACCGCGATGGTGGCTTTCGGTTTCCCGGAGGCGATGTTGAGCGCTGCGCTTTCAACGACGCCAAAGGTAGGGTTTGTCACCGAAGCTACGCTCTCGTAACCGATCGACTTGCCGGCAGCAAAGCCTGGGATCTGATCGTGGACAGAGACGACCCACACGCCATGGTTGGCGTAGGCCGGAATGTCCAGGCGCAGACCGACCGGGTCTCCGGCCTTGAGTGTCTTACTGGGCACGCCGATTCGATCAAGTTTGTCAGACGTCAGCGCGCGTCGAATGTCAGCAGGCTTTGCTGGCTCCGGAACCTCGGTATACGGGGTCACCGGTTTGATTGCATCTACAAGCTCGCTGTACTCAACGCTGGTAACCGTTCCTTCCTTCATCCCCTGAGCGGCTTGCTCGAGACGTGGATCTCTGGCCAGAACGTCGCCTTGCTTACGGCTGAACTGCATTTTAACCGGCCGGGCAACAGTCTCTTTCAAAGCGTTTTGGTCTTTAATGATTAGCGTGTCGCCATCGCGAGCGCGATCGTATTCCAGGAAGAAACCTCTGTGGCGTTTAGCCGCGGTAGCTGTCGGTCCAGTTCGATCCTTGTTGGTAAGGCCAATGATCATGCCCTTGTTAAGCGTGTTGCCAGGCTCACCGGGTTTAGGGTCAAGGAAGCGAGCGTCATAGTTGTCGCCGTTCCACACCTGGAACTGCTCTCCGCTGACTTCGTCCTGAACAAAATCAGGCATGTCGTTTCGGACAGTGAAAGCCATGGCCACGTTCTGCCCATTTCGCATACGCTGAACCATGCGCGGCCAGTTGGTCTCCGGGTTAATGATCGTCTCGCCGTTCACCACCTGAGACGCGCCCGTTGAGCTGTAGGTCAGATGGTGATTAGGCGCGATGACGTCAGTGTTCATTTTCGTATAGTCGTAAAACATCGTATCAGGGAACGCCGTGATGATCGGCTCCAGGATCTTAGGCACAAAATCGCTAGTCACATTTAACCGAATTGCCGGCTTGTAATCTTCTTTGGCAGACCACAACCGGAAAGCTTCAATCTCAGCCATCAACACCGTGGTGAACTCTTCAGGGTGCAGCACCATGGCCTCGGTCTTAAGGTACTGGGACAGACGAGGACCAGAGCGGAACTGTCCTATGCCGCCATAGAGCATGTTCTGGCCAGAGGTTTCCCCCAGGCACAGGTCCTCGCAGATCGCGCTCTGTGGGCACGACGTGAGTTTCTGCTTATCGTTTATCTTCTGCGCACTGGCCAGGCCTAAACCTAAAGACGACACGCTTTGTCCGTCATACGTCAGGCCATAGTCACCAATACGAGTCTTCTCAAGTTTTCCGTTTTCACCCAACAGCGTGCCTACGTTGTGTTCATCGCGGAGAACTTTGCGCGCAGCCGACACCAGTGCTTTGCGATCGCCTCGACTGGCCTCTTTGAAAGTAGTCGCGGCAGTGGCAATGGATTTTTGGATCTCAAGCAGCGTCCGGTCAGGCGATAGCCCTTTGCCCCGTGGCACATTCAAAGTAAACAGCTTCGTCATTTTTGCTTTGAAAGCGGCGCCTTCAGCGATAGGCATGAAGAAGTCTTTTCGACCGTCGGGGTACTCGGTCAGTATCTGCACTAAGTCCGGGTCTACCTGCACCAGGACGTTAGCACCACCCAGAGGCTGGGCGATAAGACCTGGGAACCTTTCTACCTTTGGCGCGCTTGACTCGTTGGTCAGGTATATGCGATCGCTTGAAGGCGTCTCGCCGCGCAGCGCTTTGTCTCTGCGCACAACTTTGGCGGTGTCGTTGGTGGTTGGAAAGTAGAGCGACACCGTGCCATTCTTGTTAACCGGGATACCCAACAAAGGGTGATCGCCATACTTGCCGGACTCTTTAATGGAGAACTTAATCTCCAGCTGTCCTCTTGAAGTGTAAGGCAGAATTTCGTACTTCTCTTCAAACGCTTCCGCCTTAACCACGTCCTCGGACGTAGCAGCTAAGTCGTCAGGAGTGGCAGCAGCCTGAGCCGCGGCACCTTGCGCAAGAGCAACAGGAGCCTGGCCACTGGCCTTGCGGTAATTGATCAGCGCGCTCTGGGCGACCATCTTGGCCTTGTTCAGATCGCGGATGTACGTGTCGACCTTGGCGGATTCGGTCTTGCTGCGGTTCTTGGCGCCGCGCAGAGTGACCAGCAAATTGTCGATGGCAGCCAGCCAGCGCTTAACAAAGCTTTCGAAGCCGGTCGGGTCTGCTTTGGACAGGTCCTTCCAGAATTTCTTGTCCGTGGCGCGATTGCCCAGGAAGTCAGCGACCATCTCGCTGCGCAGTTCAGGATCTTGCAGCAGCTCTTGCATGCGCGTTTCACGGGCGTCCCCTTCCAACGCCGACAGTTCATCAACGGCGATAAAGTTTTCAAGGTACGCGCGCTTGCCTTCTTCGGTGATGTCGTCAAAGACGCTGTCGATCTGTTCGACAAACTCCTGAGCGGGCGTGTCCGTCATCCCGGCTGCGGTCTCGGCCTTGGCAATCTGCTCCACCGTGTGCTTGAACTCATGCAAAGCGGTGCGCTGCACGCCGGCTTGGTTGCCACTCACGTTCACGTAAGCGACTTTGCCAATTGCTACGCCGTTGATGGCGCCTGGGCGCGGGTCAGAGAAAGCAACAACCCGACCTCCCCACTGGCTGCCGATCAGATCTGTAATCTCAGCTACGCTGGCTTCGAGCTCGGGAGAAGCGGCGTTAAAGGCGACTGGGCTATTGGTGCCTTGGGAAGCTGCCCAGGTGTCCATAGCCCGCTGAGCAGTTGCTCGCGCTGCGTCTCCGGCAGACTGTCCAGCCACCGGTTGAGCGGCCACGTTAGACACCGGCGCTGGGATACTAATGAAGTTTTCATCTGTGGTGCTCTCCTGTACTTGCGGGGCCTGTCGAGCGCGCAGCTCTACTTCTGCGCCACGGCGAGTAACGGCCGGCACTTTGTTGTTTGAAATAAGGGTTTCGAGATCCGTTTCCGAATACAGCTCGGTGGCCTTGCCCAGCAACCTGCTTGGGCGAGGAACCTCGACGCGAGGCGCCGTTGTCTGTGCAGCTGGGGCGCGCGCCTGTACCGGGCCGACGGTGCGGCCATAGACTTCGGCGGCTCTTTGCAGGGCGGCGGTCTGCACAGGGCCAGGCTCGTTCAAACGCGCCATGGCCAGGTTGGCATTGAAGTCTTCACGGTCTTGCGGGTCCATGCCACGGGTGTCGGCCGACATCAGGGCGTCGAGGCTCGGAGCGGCTGTGCGGGTGCGCTCTTGCGGCAGATCCTGCGCGCGTGCAATAGCTTCCTGTGGCGTGACGCTCGGCAGCGCCTGCTGCACCGGGCCGACTGTGCGGCCGTAGGTCTCAGCTGCGCGCTGCAGCGCCTGTTCGCGCTGTACGGGCAGGTTGGCTGTACGGGCGGCGGTAAGGTCGTCCAGGAACTCCTGCCGCTCTGGCGCGGGCATCGTGGAGATGTCGGCCTGCGTCAAGGTCTCGAGTGTAAGGGTCGGCGCCATGGCTTGAGCCAGAAGGCCCTGGCCCTGCGGCGCTGCAGTGCTGACTTCAGGAACGGTGGTGCTGACTTCAGGAACGGTGGTGCTGACTTCAGGAACGGTGGTCACAGGGGCGACAGCACTGGCCACGGGGGTGGTGGTGCCAATGCCGGCTTCGCGCTCCAGCGCTTCGATGTCTGTGTCGACCATGTCAGAAGCGGCTTGGACCGCATCAGCGGCAGAGGTGGCTTCGTTGAGGCGCTGCTCTGCTGCGACTTTGATCTTGAGATTGTATGCCGTGCCGAGCGCTTCAGGGTTACGGACGTTGTTTACCAGGAACTCCAGCTCAGTCCTTTCGTTGTCGCTCAGAAACTCTGCCGGACGGCCTGGAGAAATAACGGTTTGTCCAGTCGTAGGGTCCACGATTTCAGTGGCAGCTGTGCCTTTGCCTTTTGCGGTAAGCTCTTCCAAGCGTGTGCGCGCGAAGGCAGTGGCCTGTTCTGGCGACACTTCCGCTGGCGCTGGTGGAGGGTTACCGAACTTCAGAACTTCGTCTTCAGCAGCCTCGCGGCCAGGTGTGAGCGCCCCGGTAATCAAACCAAGGCCGCCGCCTGTCACGGCGCCAAGGCCAGCCGACTGGCCAAGCCCTGTGGACAAACGCGTGTTCGGATCTATCTGAGACTGGGCGATGTTGGCAGTGAGCTGAGTAGCGCCTTCTTCCAGGCCTTCTGACAGCGTTTCGCCGGCAAGGCCGGTGGCGGCGCGACGTAGCCGCGTGCCGGTCAAAGCTTCTCCACCAAGCGCTTTTTCAATTGTCTTGGCGCCAGGCAGCTTGTTCAAACCATAGGTAACCAGGCCGCCGGCAATTGCGCTGTTCTGTGCAAGGCCTGTAGCAATCTCTCGCTTGACCTGCGGCAGAAGATCCATGTTATCGCCGATACGCTCTTGTACCTGCGGATTGGCAAGCCAGACCTCGTCCGGCAGAGACATCAGTTGTTCGTAAGCCGACTGGCCAAAGTCTGCTGAAGACAGCCCAACGCCTGTGCCGGTAGCCGCAGTGGTACCAGCCCGTGCTAAGGTCTGCTCGGAGACTTCTCGGCCGAGGACTTTAGCCCCGGCAGTTGTTGCTAATCTACCTGCCGAACCGCCTACGCCACCAAGTGCGAGGTTAGGGGCTTGCTTTGCAAGCTCACCGACAAGCAGCATGGGGTTGGTAACTGTTTCCCACATGGCCACGCCGGCTTTCTTAAATTCGCCTTCTGTCGCGTCAATTTTTGCCTGGCGAGATCTTTCAGCTTCCAGGTAGGCAGGGGTCCTGCGTTCTTCCCAGAATTTAGAGGTTCTGGCCCCAGTCTGAGTAAGCCGGTTTTCCATGTCTCCGGTAGCAAGACCGTAAGCGGAGCCAAGCAGCCCCACGATTTGGCCACTGCCCACGCCAAAGTTAGCGACGAAGTCGTTTACAGAGTCGCCAAGCGTGCGATCGTCTTCCTCTTCTGGGATAACAACCGGCCTAGACCCTGTAACGGGAATGCCACCAAACCTAGACCCTGTAACGGGCATACCGCCAAACTTAGAGGCCATGGTTGCTCCTACGGCTTTGTGTACAGTTTTCCGTCTTCAATGAACTGAGCGCCTGAAGGCAGACGGTCGTATTCTTCTTGAGTGTTTATTGTCACAACGCCGCCAGTGTTGGGCGTGCGCCCAAACAGTCTTTCTCTTTGAACTTGCAGCTTATCAAGGGTTTCACCCGCAGCAGCTATGGCGTCGGTGTCGTACTCAGAAACGGCTTTCTCATAGTCCGCCGTAGCCCGACGAACCTGATACTGCAGGTCCTCTATCTCTGCCGCGACCAGCGGATCAAGACGGGCTGTACCGCCGGTCAGGATCTCCAGTTGCCGTTTCACAACTTGGTATTGCGGGTCGTTCGGATCCATTGTCGCCAGCGTCTGCCGTGCGTCGCGTACCTGCTGATCGTCGTCAAGCAGCCCTTGCGTGCGCAGTTGCTCCAGTCTCTGCCCTGCCGTTTCGTTGGCAGCGGTCTGTTGCCGGATAAGCCCTGGGTACGCACTGCCTTCTCCGAATCTACGGGACAGGATCGCCTCGTCGGAGGTTGCGATCGCTTCGGCTTCACGAGGTATGTTTGCCAGTTCGCGCTCTTCAGCCGCAATGTTACGGGCTTCTGTGCGACTTTCAGCGGCCTCGGCCAAGCGGGCGCGCATCTCTTCTTCGGCCTCCATCAACGCTTTGCGGGAGTTGACTTCGATCTGGCCAGCGGCCACTTCGCCAACGCCTTTCGACACGCCTCCAAGAACCGACGCAATCAAGCCCCTCATGCCGCCACCCCCTGCCCAAGGGCAGCGTCAAATTCAGAACGGTCTTCTCCGAAGCCTTCGAACAGCGAGTCGATCAAGACCTCCATCGCCCGTCCTATTTCCTCATCAGACACCTGGCCTTTTCCAGACTGGTTTACAAAGTCTGCGGCCTTGAGCAACAGGATCATTGCCGCTGGGACGATCACGTCCTGCGGCATTGTGCCGTTGGACTCGTTGAAAAGAAACACAATTACCTTAGCGATGCCCTGGCCCAGCTTGGTCGCTGTGTCCCCTGGGGCGCTCAACTGTTGCAGCATAGCGTCGTGGGTTTGTTTCGAGAACAGCACTTTCATGCCGGCAGCCACTACGCGTGCGTAGGCGTCCTGCATTTCAGGTGGCAACTGGATATTGTTTTGAACGTCATCTATGTTCATGCAGGCACCCCCGGCATGTTCTGGCTTAAAAGGCCTGTCGGTTTAAGAGAGGTGTTGACCGAGAGGTAACCCTGGTTTAGGTTCTGCCGGCGACGCTTTTCGTCATCAAGCGCTTGCAGAGTCTGTTGCGCGTTGGCGTCGGTGTTGCGGATTTGAGATTTCAGTAGATCAATATCCGCGTCCGTTTTACCGCTCAGGTAACTAGCCAGCTCAGTGCCACCGGCTGCCAAGATCTGCGCCACCTCGGGGTTGTCTCTCACCAGTCCTGCGCCCGTCTTCAGCGCGCTCCCTACTGCCGTCACGCCTTTCTGGAACAAGCTGGGCGGCGGTGCGGGGGGTATCAAGCCGCTGGTCGCTTGAGTAGCAATTTGGCTTCGAAGCAGGCCCCCGCTAGTCTGCGCTGCTGATTGGTAGCCTCCGGCTGCTGCGTTGAGCGGGCCTCGCCCTTGCATAGCTTGGCGAGTAAGAGTTTGGCCAGCCGGGGCAGCGTAAGCCGTGGCCGCGGTCTTGGCCGCCTGGCTCATGCCCAAAGTCTTGGCTCCGGCACCGAACGCGCCCATGGTCCCAAGGCTGCCAACGGTTCCTACCACCGCGCCAATCTTCATCAGCTTTTCGTTTTTGGTTACCGCACCGACAGCTGACATCGCCGTACCTGCGATAGCCAAGCTTTTCATAACCCCGGCTGCGGTGACGGCGGTTTTGACTGCGCCGGCGACTGCTATTACGGCTGGTGGCATATCAGTTCTCCTCTCTTCGCTCCCACGGCAACGTGCTGAGCAAGTAGTATTCAAAGTCACTATCGTTCCAGGTAGGTTTGAAGCCAAGCCTTCGAACGAACTTTTTTGTCTTACCCATGGCCCTTGGCACGCGGGTGGTCAACATGCCAAAGCGATCAAACACGGGTTCCAACATTTCTCGAACTGCTTTTCTGACGCTACCCGCTGGTCGCTCTATGAGCGCGAAATGCACTTCCATGCCTTTGACGATCAGTGTACCAGCATGCTTGCCAGCAAGCATCAACGGCACAGGCTCCCACCCTTCAAGAGTTTCAAGTGGCAACCCAATCGGAGCGAGCAGTTCCTCGCGCGTCATCAAACACCGTACTTGACGCGGATGTCGTCCATGCTGTTGACTTGGCCCTCAGAGATCAGCCTGTAAGCTTCACTTACCGCTTGATCGGGTGTGAGGCCAAAGCGACTTGCGGCCAGTCTAAGCTCCCCCAGATCCTCTTCGGTAAGGCCGCCAGGGTTGGTCTGCGCGGGCGGGGGCGGTGTGACCGTTGCGGCCGGGGGCGGGGTGACCGCTGCGGCCGGGGGCGGTGTGAACGTGACCAGCTCTTTCAAGCCGGTTACCTGGCTTGCTTTTTCCAGGAACGTAATCGTGTCGGTAAGCGATTGTTTTTGTTGGTCTACCGCGGCTTGCTTCGCCTCTGGACTGAGCTCTGAGTCCGCCATAATCTTGGCAATGCTCTCGGTGGTCTTCTGGAATATGTCGGTCGCTTGCTCAGTCACTCTGGCGCGTTCGTTAAGTTTTTGAAGGTCTTTGTCAGCGGTGATCAAACGGTCATTTTCAGTGCGTCGATTGGCAGCGTCCGCTGCGAATCGATTGGCGTCATTCGTGGCTTGTATCGCCAGTTGCGCCGCCCGTTGAGAATCCGCCGCAGCGTCTCTGGCCGCAGCGTTGGCGTCCGCAACCTCTTGAATGCTAACCGCATTCTTTGCTTGAGCGAGGAAAGCCGCTGCGTTGTTCTTCGCCAGTGTCGATGCCGAAGAGGCTTGGTTGGCTGCTTCTGTTGCAAATCGCGCGGCGTCATTGAGCGCGGCGGCGTTGTTTGCAGCCGCAGCGTTGTTTGCGTTGGCCAGGAACTCTGCGGCGCTATTGAGCACGCGCTGGTTGTCAGCCTTGGCGGCGTTGGCGGACTCAGCGGTAAAAGCCGCTGCCGCGTTTATTTCTCTTACGTTGAACTGTGCCAGGATGTTTGCTTGTTGCGCGTTGACTTCCGCGGCCCTGAACATAGTGCCGGCGTCAGTAGTGGCGATGTCTCGAGCGCTTTCTGTTACTGCACGCAACGCCTCGCCTTCTGCCATGCTGGAGCTGAGCAGCCCCTTGGCGGCCATCCCCTGTCGAGCCTTGGTCTCTTGCAAAGTCAGCAGGGGCGATCCTTTCTTGAGCAGCCCTTGAATCCGATCCTCGACCAGTTGATCCGGTGTTACGTTCAACGTGGTCAGAGCCGCCTGCTTGGCGTCGTAAGTCTGGGAGTCGCGTTTAATCGCGTCAAAGCCCCCAGGCTTGTACTGCGTGGCCGTATACCCTGCTGAGGTGTACGCCTCCGGGGTGTACCCCAGTGCGTCGGCGTCTTTTGTAGCCGCTGGCGTTGCACTGGAGAAAGGCGCAGAACTGACAGGCGTGTAGCCGCTGGGCGCGGTCAGGTTAGGTGCGGGCTGCGCGTTTTTAGCGCTCAGCTTTTCAGTCGCTATTCTGCGCAAGTCGGTCATGTTGGCGGCTTGGCCGGAGACAAGAAACTGGTTCGCTTCTGCCAGCCCTGCTTCTGGGGTCATGTTGAATTGAGATGCCAGGTTGCGGATCTCTTGTTGTTCAGAAGCGGTCATCTGATACGGGTTTGTAACGGCCATATTATTCACCTTAAGATAAGAACAACGCGCGCTCTGCTTCTCTGCGCCGGACCAGTCCGGCGAGCACTACCCCGTTCGATTTTCGCCATTTCAAGAATTCGTCTGCTGCGCCTTCAAATTCGCCTCGATTGTACTTCATTCTCAGGGTAGATGCTTGCAGGTTACCTAACCCAATATTGAAAGCAAGACTGACAATTGCGTCAAACTGAGGCTGACTATCAGCAGCAGCAGGACATAGTCGTAAAACCCCAGCCTCAAATTTACGTAAATCCGCCGCAAGTAGCGCATCAATTTCGTCAGCATCCCACACCCGATTATGTTCTGATTTAAGTGCATAAGAGGGCCGCGCATCAGCTTTCAGCTTCGCCTGCTCGGGGTAAAGAACGTGGCCGTAGCCTACCGTCCAGAGCTTCGCAGGACAAAGGTAAGGGGTGCTATGACACCCCTCGAACGCCTTTATCAGGTCGCTCATTTCTTGTTGAACGCCTGCGACCCAAACCAAAATGCAATGATGGCCGCAAGAATCGACATCTCATCATCGCTGAAAACCATGTCCATTGCCGCAGCAAAAGGCACCCCCGTTGAGTAGGCGTACCAGATACCGGCCACGTCTACGACTACTAACAGAAGCACAAAGATGTACGTCACGATGGGGCGGACAGAAGCTCTTAGGTTAATCACCCACGTACTGGCGCCTTCCCCGATCTTCATGTCGTGCTTCCACATCGCGAGCTTTTCCTGCGCCTGTGTCTGCATCTCAATCTGTTCTGTCTTGATCTCTTCAACGCGGGCTTGCGCAATGTACCCTTCTTTCGCCAGTGCGATCTCTCGCTCTCGCTGCATCGCCATCAGAGCCAGTTCGTGCTTCTTGTCGCCTCTGTCTTGGACAAAATCTAGAACTTTAGGCAGACCGCCAGAAGCAAAGCCC
>Ga0208975_1001372_pt1 | contig 10343 bp, 7 predicted proteins | sample GreLakmeER78MSRF_FD_187700 | JGI IMG/M metagenome (GOLD analysis project Ga0208975, IMG submission 187700) | Freshwater lentic microbial communities from great Laurentian Lakes, MI, USA - Great Lakes metaG ER78MSRF (SPAdes) | ecosystem: Environmental > Aquatic > Freshwater > Lake | place: Great... | reverse complement strand
ATCAAATCGACAATAAAACGACATAGATATGCCAAATAAAATCACAATCTTTCAAAACATCAAAGAAACGGCTACTCCGTTCCATCGTGAAGTAATCAAAATCCTTGAGAGAATTAAGGACGGAGCGTCAAAAGACCTTGTCAAAAAGATTCGGGCTGAGAAGCGTAAGCCTGAGAGAAACGAATTGAAGCAGGGCTTACCTGCCATATGCTTCAGTGGTACATTCAACAAGAGAGCAGACAATGCAATCATTGAGCACTCGGGTTTGATATGCTTAGACTTTGACGGGTACGAGCGTCAGAAGGAACTCCTTCAGGACAAAGAGACACTGAGCAAGAACAAGTATGTGTACTCAGTATTCATCAGTCCATCAGGTAATGGGCTGAAGGTATTGGTTAAGATACCCGAGGACATTGACGGTCACACCAACTACTTCAATAGCCTTGAGAAGTATTTCAATTCACCATACTTTGACAAGACATCAAAGAACATCAGCCGTGTATGCTACGAGTCATATGACCCACTGATACACATCAACGAGAACTCATCCATATGGGATACAATTGAAGAGCCTGAGTACAATGAGGTAGTAAAGCACAGAGACGCACCAACCATTCCAATCACAGACGAGAACAAGATAGTCGAGATACTTGTCAAGTGGTGGACTAAAAAGTATCCTATGGTTGAGGGTCAACGCAATGCCAATGTATTCATCCTTGCCTCAGCGTTCAATGACTTCGGTGTTAACAAGAGTCTTGCTTCGTACATCCTTAACCAATACGTGAGCGAAGACTTTTCGTTATCTGAAATCCAAAGGACAATCGACTCAGCATACTCCCGGAGTCAGAACTTCGGAACTAAATACTACGAGGACGAAGAGCGTATCAATTCAATCAGAGCGAAACTACGGAGGGGTGTCTCAAAAAAGGAGGTGCGGAGTCAGTTGCAGGACTCAGACTTGGACTCCGAGACCATTGAGTCAGTTCTAAATAAGATTGAGGAAGACAATGCTAAGAAAACTTTTTGGACTAAGAACGATAGAGGCGTAGTTAAGATAGTTCATATCTTATTCAAGCACTTCTTGGAAGACAATGGGTTCTATAAGTATTGTCCTGAGGGTGGTAAGAACTACGTGTTCGTGAAGGTCACCAACAATCTTATAGACCATACCTCAGACAAGGAGATTAAGGACTTCATCCTAAGCCACCTAATGGAATTGGATGACCCTGCGGTATACAATTACTTCGCTGACAATACAAGGTTCTTTAAAGAAGAATTTCTGTCCATGCTTAATACCATAGACATTTACTTCATTGAAGACTCAAAGAACTCAGCGTACCTGTACTATCGTAACTGTGCGGTAAAGATTAGCAAGGACGAAATCATCACCATAGACTACCTCGACCTTGGTGGTTACGTTTGGAAAGACCACGTTATTGATAGGAACTTTTCTTCCTGCGGTGTTGGCGACAGTTGTAACTTCAAGTTGTTTGTAAACAATATCTGTGGCAATGACGCTACTCGAGTACATTCAATGGAGTCAACCATAGGCTTCCTGCTTCACGCACATAAGAACCTGTCATACTGCCCTGCAGTAATCCTGAACGATGAGGTTATCAGTGACAACCCTGAGGGTGGAACAGGCAAAGGTTTGTTTATGAATGCTCTGAGCCAAATGAAAAAGGTTGTGACCATTGACGGAAAGTCATTCACATTCGAGCGTTCATTCGCATATCAGTTGGTGTCTGCAGATACACAGATACTCGTGTTCGATGACGTGAAGAAACACTTTGACTTCGAGAGATTGTTCAGTGTAGTAACAGAGGGACTGACCCTTGAGAAGAAGAACAAGGATGCCATCAAGATACCATTCAGCAAGTCACCTAAGATTGCCATCACTACGAACTACGCCATCAAGGGTGCAGGTAATTCATTCGCCCGTAGGAAATGGGAACTTGAACTTCATCAGTACTATTCAAAGAACTTCACACCATTGGACGAGTTCGGTAAGTTGATGTTCGGTGATTGGGACGATGATGAGTGGTGTCAGTTTGATAACTATATGATTGGTTGCCTTCAGGGATATCTGAACACAGGACTCGTTAAGAGCAAGTTCGTTAACCTTAAGATTCGTCAGTTGTCAGCAGAGACTTGTCACGACTTTATCGAGTGGTGCGGATTGGTTGATAACGGAGAGCATAACCGTTTGCTTGAACCCGGGGAGAAAAGGTATAAGCAGGACCTGTATATGGAGTTCATCACTGAGTATCCCGACTACGGTCCGAAGGCGAAGATGACTATCAGCAGAACCAAGTTTTATAAGTGGCTGATATCATTCTCTATGTTCAAGGAAGGTGTTCCTCCTGAAGAAGGCAGAGACCAACAAGGTAGATGGATTCGCTTCCGTAGGCGTAGCGAGTTAGACTATCAGCAAAACCTTGAGTTATGATGGACTATAAAGGAATGAATATTATAGAGCGAATCCCTGCGTACTCTAACCTTATGATGCTTGAACGATGCAAGACTTTGTATAGCGTTGTCACCGCAACAAAAGAAGTTACGATACGCAGGGGTAAGCAACCTGTAATTGAATTAGTCCCAAAGTTTCACACTGAAAAAGATGTGATAGAGAAAATAAAAAACAGTATAACGTATTACCAAAAATTACATAACCACGAAATGAATAATCAAATTGAATTAAGAGACTATCAGGATAAGATAGTTTCACGGGCAACAGAAATCATCGGGAAGCACGGGTTCGTGTACCTTGCGATGGAAGTCAGAACAGGGAAGACTCTGACAAGCCTCAGTATCTGTGACAAACTTCCAAACGTAGAGCACGTATTGTTCCTGACAAAGAAGAAGGCAATTGATTCTATCACTGCCGACTCAGATAAACTATGCCCATCGTATGTTCTGTTCGTTATGAACTACGAGAGCATCCACAAACTACCAAAGGTAAAGTGGGATGTAATCGTTTGCGATGAGGCACATAGTATGGGTGCATTCCCAAAGCCAAGCCTACGGGCTACGCAGGTTCGTGACCTCATCAGAGAGAACGGAAGCAGGGTAATCCTACTATCAGGTACGCCAACACCTGAGTCTTATTCTCAGATGTACCACCAAGTATGTGGCATACCAAATAACCCGTTCAAGAAGTACTCAAACTTTTACAGGTTTGCAGATGACTACGTGAAGAAGACTCAGAAGAAAATAAACGGTGTTCTGATAAACGACTACTCCAATGGGCAACAGACAATCATTGACTCAATGGTTCCTTATACCATAAGATGGTCACAGAAAGACTCCGGGTTCGTAGTAAAGACAACTGAGGAAATACTCCGGGTCCAACTTGAGGACAAGACACTTGGCATAATCAAGAAACTTCAGAGAGACTTAGTAATCGAAGGGAAAGACGAGACCATATTGGCAGATACTCCTGTCAAACTTATGAGCAAACTACACCAACTATACAGTGGTACTGTAAAGTTTGAGAGTGGCAAGTCAATGGTGCTCGACCTGAGCAAGGCTAAGTTCATAAAGGAGAGATTCAAATATCAGAAGATAGGAATCTTTTATAAGTTCAAGGAAGAACTCAACGCATTGCAGGAAGTATTTGGTGACAGGCTGACAACAGAACTCAGTGTCTTTGAAGACACAGACAAAAGCATAGCACTTCAGATTGTCTCAGGACGTGAAGGCATATCATTGAAACAGGCTGACTGCCTTGTCTACTATAACATTGACTTCAGTGCCACAAGTTATTGGCAGAGCCGGGACAGGATGACAACCAAGGACAGGCTTGAGAACAAAATATATTGGGTCTTCTCATACGGTGGTATCGAGGACCTCATCTATAAAGCAGTGTCGAAAAAAAAGGATTATACTGTTTCGCATTTCAAAAGAGATTTGTTAATATTGTAGTGAGTTTTCCACACGATATGACAGAGCAGCAAATACAGTCCAAGAAAATCAAAGAACTTGAGGAGCAGGGGTACTACGTTATCAAGTTGACTAAGACCAACAAAAACGGTATCCCGGATTTGATAGCCATCCCTAAAGAGTCTGACGTTCTATTCATAGAAGTGAAGACTCAGAAGGGTAGGCTATCGCCTCTTCAGAAGTACAGGATAAAAGAGTTAGAAAGTTATGGGATTAAGGTTGATGTTCATAGAGGGTGAGGACGTTAAGTTTGTTATGGATGAGTGGTTCAATCGAAAGATAAGCAACCTTCCGGAGAAACTTGCAGACGACATAATGCTTATGATATTGAGAAACATAAGCACACTACCCAAGATGGAAGGATATTCCCAAAACATATGCGGTGTTATAAAATCTGACACACCCTACTTTTATAAGATAGAGTTTGTTAATGAAGATGGATATGCACCTATCCTGCTCGACATTGAACAGATTGGATTGGAAGAATACTTAGACTCAATAAACGAAAAGAAATATTTTAAAGATGGAGAATGATAAAATAATTAAAGCAAGAGAACTCAGAAAGGTAGTAGAACAGGTATTTGGATTTGACTTATTGACAAAGAATCGCAAGAGAGAAGTTGTAGATGCACGTATAGTCTACTCAAAGATTCTAAGGGAGTACAAATATTCATTCCCTGAGATTGGTAGTCTGTTGGCAAAAGACCATACCACTATAATGCACTATTGCAACGTGTTTGATTCATCAATAAACTTCTTGCCGGACCTGAAGAAAAAGTATTTGTCTTGTAAGAAAATGTTCGGGCGTGAAATGCCAATCGAATATCTTTATACCAAAGAAGAACTAATTGAAGAACTTTTAAAAACAAAAGAAGAACTTTCATTACTACATTTGAAGTACGAAGAATTGATAAACTACAAACACCAACAGGAGATGGAAGAACAAAAATGGGGAAGCATATACAAACTGATTCGTGAGCGAACCCCCATAGATATGGAGGATGTAGTTGAGCGTAGGATTAATGCTATGTTCAATACAAGTTATGAGTACTAAAAAACATAACGCATATCAGTTGGCTTTCAATTTCGACACGAACAATCCGGAAGCGGAAGCAAAGGCACGAGAGTTAAAACGTGCACGTGAAATCCTTGTCTATGTAAACAGAGTACACCAATGTCTTAATGATGTGTATGAGCATCTTGTAGACAGAGAGTATCAGGACTTTCAAGATGAGGTTGAAACGGCAATTGAATATCTTGAATACCTAAGAGACAATGGCGACAAAAAGTTTTGAGACTGAACAAGATTTAATCCGGGAAAAAAAAGCCATTGAAAGATTCGTCTCAATATTCAAAGGCAGTTTTGAAAAACTAAGCCCGGATGATATTGACTACAAGATATTCGATAAGAGCGGAACTCTAATAGCATACGTTGAAATAGTTGGAAGGCTAAAGAATATTAGCCGTGCGTATCAACTCCCAATATCAATATCAAAAGTAAGTAAACTATGGTCAAAGAGATTGAACCCAACAATCATATGGGCTTGTGATGATGGTATTATCTACGGTAAACTCAAAGATTTAAAAGGAGAAATACGCATTGGCTCTGCGTATGATACAGAGCCAATGGCTTATTACGATAAACAGAAAGCACTGAAGTATATCAGATATGTGTGAGTGTCTTTAAAGACACTCACTATTTCTTTTCTTTAGGCTTTGGAATGTAGTTGTATGCAGCATCCTTTTGTCTTTGAAGTTCGTCATCAATTGATTTCTCATACGCCTTCAGTTGTTCATCAGCATCTGCATTCACTGAACCGGGTCCATACATTTGGTCATACATCTCAGGGAAGTATCTCTTCATATCTTCCTTGCCCATACCTTTAGGTGCAGCGGTTGACTTTTCTTTCTCCTCAGTTGGACGATAAGACTTACTGATACCAAGCAAATCATATATCGCATTCTCATCAAACCCATCCTGCACACCATTGTATACTCCAATGAATGGGTCCAACTGAGCACCGATTACAATCTCAATCAAAGGCTGAAGTGATTTGAATCCTACCTCTTCTTCTGAAGCCTTCTTGATTTTCTTATAAACCTGCATATATGGGTTTACCACATTGTCACCACCTCTTGTTCTTTCACCCTCGATATCAGCCAATGCAGTTTCAACTGCTGCTCCAATCAAAGGTATTGACTCAATTAGGTTAAGACCAATCAGTGCTTTGCCCATATGCTTGAGAACTTCATCACGGTCATCATCATCACCCTTTATAAATTTAGCAAGGTTTGCAGTACCAACGAACAATGCGTTAGTAATACCAAGGTTCAGTGTAAGTGCACGGATATCTTTTGCACTTGGCATCTTGCCCTCCTTCAACGCACGGAATATATTGGTCTGTGCAGTAAGTGTTTTGTTTATCTGAAGGAATGTAGTGCTACCAAACATTGTAAACGCACGTGACAACTCACTTTGATTCTGCTGAAGAGGTATCTTTTCAGTACCCCTCCGGCTCTGTGCAGTTGCGTTATAGTTGTTGAACGCTTCCAATGCATCAGCCTGAGTCATACCGTTTGCAATGTTACGGTTATAGTTAACCATATATCCCATCACACCAAGTATATCACCAAGCACGGTTGGTCCGGCAGCACCTGTCTTAAACGCACGTACTGCTTTTGCCCATATGTCTGTACGCTTATCTATGGATGAGAATACATTTGACCCGGACTCAAGACCATACACATCACCCTCAATACCTTTCAGCAGACGGTCTCTTACGTTAGCAGACATACCATATGCTTTGCGTACCTGCTTTGGCATAGTCGCCATAACCTTTGCACTATCAACCATAAACATCATAAAATCAATTGGACCCTTAATTACACCCGGGATTTTTGAATCAGCAGGGAAGTAACTGTAATCCTCGTATGCGTTGAAGAATGAGGTAGCCTGTTTGACAATCTGAACTGCCTTGAATGCAAGTGCAAACCCGGTGAACTTAGTCATCAGTTTACCAAGTGCAGTCTGTTGTTCTTTCTGTCCTGCATTTGGAGTGATAGCAAAGTTTACTGAACGCTTTACAACCGTCTTCAAGTCTGACTCTTCAAGCAGCACATTGAAAGCAGGGTTTTGGAATATTGCGTTAAGGTCCTTAACACCTTCTGCATATGCCTTGTACTTCTCCATTGTAACAAAGTGGCTCTCAACAACGTCAGAGAAGTCATAGTTCAATTCAATCAAACCTGATACATCACTACGTTCTTTAAGTGCAGGAGCGGTCTCTGCATTGAAGATACCATTGAAGTCACCGTCTTCCAAAAGTTTAGAGTCAACTTTCTGAGACTGTGTTATTGTTGGGAAGTAGTTAGGTACGTATCCAAGATTTACATCATTAACGTGGGAGTATACATTATTGATTGATTCGTAGTAGTCATTGCTAAAGTAATCAACCAACTTATCTGCAAACTCAATTGGCTCAGGACCCACGATACTTTTAATCTTCTGTATCTGAGCATCATCCCAACCCATCTGTTTTAACTTTCCACGCTGAACGTCATTCAGTGACAGGGCATATATGCGAAGCAGTTTGTCTGCGTTGTATATCTGCTTCTGACCATTGATAGTAAACTCGTGTACGCCTGTCTGAAGCATATTACGAATCTGCTTATACCCTTTGGTAATCCCCGGGATACTATTAGCAATTGAATCTAAGTTAGTCATCTCACGGAAGTAACCAACCTTGGACCTTTCATCCATCCTATTAAGAGGACGATAGATATTGTCCCGGAAGAAAGTCATTCCCGTTGCTTCATTGTCAAACAGATTCACGAGAGAACCTAAATGAAGAATGCGTTTACGGAAGAAATCTTTTATTCCTGTGATAGAGGTGTAGTCCCAACGTGCAACTATCTGCTTGAATCCTGACCATATCTTACCCTGTTGGAAAGCCCTGCGTATAGCAGCACGGTCCTGTATAAGTTCGTTCCTACTCTTTGGTCTTACAGTTACATTGCCATTAGCATCTGTTTCTTCAACAAACAACTCCGGATTCAATTCAGATACCTGTGCAGTAGCCTGTTCATTCAGTGCTGCGTATCGCATAGCACGAACTTCTCTGCGTGTCTTGAGTCTTTGTATTGATTCAGCACGAGCATCTTCAAGTTCACTCAACAACTGCTGAACATCCTCCAACTCCATACTCATCAAATCACCAAAGGTATCAAATGCGTATGCCTTATTGAGAAGAGCCTGTTCCTGTACTGTAAGTTGCTCACCACGGCTCTGCTTCATAATGGCTTCATTGATTGAGCCATCAGCATCAGCCTGTGCCAACTCAGTAGCCATGTTAAGCATGAACTGAATGTCATTGTTCATAACTGCTCTCAGTATTGGCTTAACCTGAGCAAAGAAAGCCTGACCCTCAGCATCAAGACCACGACTCCTACGCTTCCCGGTAGTTGTCATTGCAGCCTTAGCCTTCTTGTTCACCAACTCAACCATCTTCTTGAGAACAGAGTTTTTCATCTTCGCTCTCTGCTGCTCAACAATCTTCATCACCTTCTCGGTGTCTGCAAGTATGCTGCTCTCAGTAGCATTTGATATGATTGAAATCAGTTTATTAATCTGAGCCTGAGAATACATATCAGACTTTGGCAGCACAGAACGGATAAGGTTCTTCACTGCAATCTTAGCCTGTTGCAATTCTTTCGCACCAATCTTACGCTGACGCAGGTTATTCCTAATAGCACTTATTTGACGGGTAACATTGGTATTAGCCTGTGTTCCAAGGCTTCTATCGAAAGCACTAATCAGTTCCATCTGAACGGTGTCAGACTGTGCTTGGAAGATTGGGTTAGCCTTCAGTAACTCAATAGCCTTCTCACGAATCTCACCCCAAGTCTTGGTCTGCTCTCTACGGATACCACCCCGGGGACCCATATGAGCGAACCTCTGCAGTGCAGCACGTACTTCTGTAAACAACTGATATCCTTTTTGAACACCGCCCTCTACGTTTGCAAACTCACGTGGCAAGTCAGTGGTAATATCAATCTGAACTACGAGTGCATTGTTAATGTCATTTGCTTTAAATCCACGGTTCAACAACACCTGTTTGATAGCAGCGTCAGAGAATCCATTTGCACGTGCCTGTTGGATGATTGACTGCATAGACTGTGTGTTGCTGAACATAGCCTCAGGGTTCTTCAGTTGCTTCTTCTGAGCCTCTGTCATCGATATCTCTTTACCGCTGAAGATATCTGCCAAAGCAGTGCCAATGAATTGGTCTAATGTAAGATTCTGAATCTCTTCCTCAGTGAGGTCCTGAGACATCTTGAAAGATTCTTTGATGAATTTCCATACACCCAACAACCATTCTTTGAACTTAGACTTGATTGCTGCGTTTGTTATTACTTCACCCTTGTTACCAATTAAGATAGCCATTGTTTCATTGATGGCTCTTGCTCGGTCTCCGGGATACTTCTTCATCTGAGCCTCAAATATCTGCTTGACCTTTTCGTCATTGGCAATACCTTCCTCAATCAGTTGAACTCCACGTTGGTATATCTGTTTGCCTTTCTCTGAAGTTTGCAGATAGTCAGTCCAAACGTGACCAAATTCGTGGATGGTTGTATTGAACAGAGCAGACTCACTATTGTGTACGTCAGGGTTTATGTAGATATCTCCATCAACGGTTACACCATAGATAACTTGGTCACCCCTCATATACATCTCGGTCCCAACCTGAGCCATCACATTATCAAATGAAACCTTGTCAGTTGATATGGTTACTCCGGGGAAAGAATTGTTCAAGAAGTTTGCAAGTTTAGTTGCATTTGAAATATCACCCTGTGCTACTGCACCAACAAGTTCATTCTGACTTAATCCATTTTGTACTGCAACTGTAGTTGTAAGTATTGACTCTACAGATGAAGGTTGAAATTCTTTATCTCCAATATCCTTTGTGTCAACATCCCAAAACTCTTTTGGAAGAATACCCTGCTTCTGTTCAGCAAATGATATCTCTTCATATATCTTACCAACAAGAGCCTCTGCTTCCTCAAGTTTACCTTGCTCTCTAAGATTAGCAGCCTCTTGACGCATAGCCTCTACCCTCTCGTTTACTCCTGAGAAGTTTACGTATGAGTTCTGACCACGTGTCTCAGTAGTCATTGCTTGACGTGCTAATGGAGAATACATACGGGCGTGTACGTTCCAAGCATTCTCCTCTCCGATAGCACCAAATGAATTACCCAATTCAGAGTGACCAAAGAAATCGTGCACTGCACGGAATACATCGTTTACCAATAATGGCTGACCATTCACATCAAAGAATCCTGATTCACGCAGCAATACATTTCTTTCACGCTGCTCGGGTGTAATCTTTTCATCACCAAATCCG
>Ga0208975_1001371_pt1 | contig 10349 bp, 3 predicted proteins | sample GreLakmeER78MSRF_FD_187700 | JGI IMG/M metagenome (GOLD analysis project Ga0208975, IMG submission 187700) | Freshwater lentic microbial communities from great Laurentian Lakes, MI, USA - Great Lakes metaG ER78MSRF (SPAdes) | ecosystem: Environmental > Aquatic > Freshwater > Lake | place: Great... | reverse complement strand
GGTAAGTTTGACCACAAGGCAAACCCCATTGACATCGTACAGAAAGGTAAGAAGGTCGGAGAGATGACTGGTGGAGAAGTAATCTTGAACCCAGCACAAGCTAATAAACTTTCTAAGGAGAGCACATACTTCCGTAATCTTCTAAAGAAATTTAACAAGAAATAAGAATGGCTGCCATTTTACCCACAGTCCCTGTAGAAATGCCTGATCTTGCTGGTCAGGCTTTCAAGTTGCAGGAGTATAGAGCAGAGCAGAAGGCTGCAACTGCAGCACAACAAGAGAAAGCTCGTTCAGCTAGAAGTGCTTCAATCGGCTTAGATAAGCTGTACGAGAAACAGGCTGAGACTGGTCTAATACTCAACAGATTCAAGCCAGAGGTTCAGAAAGCTTTTGACGAGGCTGTTCGTGCTGGTCAGCAGTTTGAATATACAGGACTTGATTCTGACAAGCAGGCATACCTGGAGAATATGGGTGGATTTAATATGTTGCTCGGTGGTGCAAAGTTTCACACAAAAAACTTCATTGACACACGTAACAGCTATATAAAGGACCCGTCTGCATTTGCAATTGGCGGAGAGGATTTTATGAACCTTGCAAGTGACTATGCAAATACTCAAGCTCCAGTAGAAGAGATCGTTGATGTTAATCAGATTTTTGCTCTTCCAGCTACTGAAGAATACACGTATTTAGCTCCCGATGTGATGGCTAAGCAAGGAGTTCAGCTTGCAAACAATATGGCTGATATGTTTTCTCCAGACGGTGTATCGTATGATAAGGTAGGATTTATGAAACACGCACGTGAATGGCTACCTACTATGTTTCCTATTAACTCTAAAGCAGAATTGCAGGCTGTTCTATACGGTGCACAGGCTCTCGGAGATGGAGGTCTTGGGTTGAACAGAAATCCTTCTCAGCAGGATATTCAGCGCTATGCTACACTGCCTCAAGAACAGAAGGAGAAGTTCAAGCAGGTGTACTACAATGATGTTTTTAAGCAACTGGAACCACAAGTATCCACCAGGATCGGACAGCCTAAAGAAAAGGGTGAATTAGACGGAGTGGAAAGCCGTTCAAAGAAGTATATGAATCTATCACCTCGTACTGTGGCAATTGCTGACGCTAAATATACTGCTGGCCCAAAAGACGATAAGGGTAAAAAATTGGGACCTGGTACTATGAAGCAGGGAGAGAAGAGAAATGTAGCTATGTATGAACTTCCTGGGGATCTCTTTATTAAGACTGGCATATATGAGATAACAGGATTCGGAAAAGGGGAAGACGGAACCCAATTCATAAGAAAGCGCAGACTTAGAGATGACAAAACCTATGAGGTTGTAACAGACCGTGCTAGCAGCAGCGACCTTAATATCTTGCTAAATAAGATGGGTCCTGACGCATATTACGAGTACCTTGATTTTTAACTAAATTTGCATATTAACAGAAGGATATGCCGTCATTAGAACAGATTGCCAAAGGAGCTAAGGCTAGCGGCCTGACCCAGAAGGATTTTGAATCTCGTATACTAGCAAATCCTAGATATTCAGGGGTTTCCAGAGAGGATATTGCTGCCGCTTGGGGCGGTGGGTTAAAAAAAAAAGACCAGCCTTCTGGCTTAAAAGAACCTGGGACCAAGACGGAATCTATGGTTTCTCCATCTCGTTTAGGTGGAGGGGGACCGTCTACTCGGCCTACTTTGGCTTCCGCAGCAGGAAAACCTGAAGTACAAACTCCTTCTGAATCTGTCCGTGGTGGACTGAAACCTTCTGCTGCTCGTCAGTTAGAGACTGGTGAGGGTATTCGTGGCGCTACGCAGGCTGAGAAAGATGCGCTTTCTTTCAAGCGTCAACAGAACGAGGCAGAAGCCCAAGGAATAATTGCAGTTCCAAAATCAGAAGCTGGTAATCTACAGGCTGAATCTTTTCTCAATACTGGAGAATTTATTGGTCTGCGTGTAGCGGAAATGGGCGCTGGCATAATGAACTACCTTAACAAAGCGGTAGACGTTACCATAAGTGCTCCCATAGGAACAATTACTGGTGGGGAATTTAAGCCACAATTCAGTAAAGGAAGTGGCGAAATCATAAATGCTCTTAATGAAGAAAAAAGTCAATTAAATAGACGTATTCTTGGTGATGAAATAGCAGACAAGGGACCTGCTGAACTTATTAGTGAGGGTAACATATCTGGAGCTGCTCAAAAAACAGCGCTTGAAACTGTTGGTGTTGCCCTTGATATGGCTATATCTAGAAAAGTATCAAATCCATTTGTGAAGGCATATAAGCCTACTATGAGCGTTCCGCAAACGCTATCTTTTTCCAAGGGTCAATTTATTAAAAATGCATCAAAGGCAGCATTCCGTGAAGGTGTGGCTATGACTCCTTTGGCATTAAAAGCTGGCGGATACAAGATTGCAGATATTGAAAGGGAGCAAGTTCAGTCTGATGTATTTGATGACTTGAAGGCACTTGGCGTTGGCACTGTTGTCGGTGGCATTGAAATGGCTACAGAGGCTATGTTTAGAACCTCTGTTGACGATTTGCTTCTGAATGGATTCTCTAAGAATTTTGTTTCAAATCTATACAAGGCCAACAAACCAACTAGAGAGGCTGTTCTTGGTACAGCAAAAAAAGTACTCACTCAGTCTGGACAAGAAGGTGTTGAAGAAGTTGCAGCAGAATTAGCGGACATTGTAATTGATGGTACGCTATATGGCAAGAATATGCTTACTGAGGCCAATGCGTTTGGATTGATTGACGGCTTCCTACTTGGCTCTCTTGCTGCTGGCCCTACTACTCTTTTGTCATATGGTCCAAGTTCTATAGGTAAGGCTTCTGACATTTCTTCACGAAGAAAAGTTATTGACGATCTAAACACTTCGTATGATAAATTGTCTGATGATAATTTGTCCCCACTTGAGAAGATGGAAATCAAGAAGGGTATTGATACTAAACTTGGTATTCTTGCTGGGATTCAGAAGCAAGACAGCGACTTCTACGAGTTGTTTTCCGAGGAAGATAAAATGGCTGCATTAAGTGCAAACCAAAAGATTACTATGGGCCAAGTCTTGCTTAGTAAGATAGAGGAACCAGAGGCAAGGTTTAACATTGAGCAAGAACTAAAGAAGGCGTACTCAGAAAAAACCAAGGTAGAGTCTAAGTACGACCCTAACATTAAAGTATACGAATATGTTGGTCAAGAAGGGAAGCCAGTACCAAGTACTGAGCAAACAAGGGAAGCCGCTATCGAAGCCCAACCTGTCCAAGAAGCAGGCAGAAAAGAGACTCCGGCAGGTAGAGTGGTTCAAGAACCAAAGCAAGAAGTAGGCACTGTAAGATCTCTGATCAACAGAAAGGCTACATACTCTGATCCAGTCTCTGAAACAATCGTAGAAGGAGACGTATACCAAGACGGGCAGCGTGTAGTTCTTGAAACAGCAGAAGGGAAAATCTTTGACATCGGTAACATCGATGAGATGCAGGACAAGAGCCCACGTGAGTTTGGACTTATGGAGGCTCAGGAGCGCATCTCTGTCAACGATGACGGCTCTTTCGTATACAATGGAGGAGACAACCAGAAGATCGCTGGTGGTACCGTTATGGTCAACCGTAGAGATGGTCTGAAGTCTATCAAGCGTGGTAAGGACGGAGCTATTAAGGCTGTAACGCTAACTAGCCCTGACGGAACTCAAACATATAACTTGACTGGTCAAGACGCTGTAGATGCAGCATATCAGATTGTCTTAAACTTTTCAACATCTCCAGAGCAGTCTGTACGTGTTGAGCAATTACTTAACGAAAATGAACAAGCCAAAAGAGAAATCCAACAAGCAGCCAGAGCAGCAACAGAAGTCGTCACTGCTGAGCCAGTTGCAGTCGCTGCCCCGAAAAAAGCAGTTGCAGATACTGTCGATGTTGCTGTCGGACGAGATGGAGCAGGAGTAACTGTTGCAAAAATTGCAACAACTGAGGAGATTGCTGATAGGATCAATAAAGAGCCTAAAAAGTCTCCTGTATACGTAGCTACACGTAGAGCTGCAAAGTCTCTAAAGAAGCTGTTCCCAGATGCTGAGTATGTATTTGTAGACTCTGACGCAGAGGCAGCAGACTACTATAGACAGAATATGCCCAACGTTGCAGCTGACGAGAATGGCTCAGACAAGGGCAGAATCATACAGAATAAGAATAACGGACGTATCGAGATTGTAATCAATACGAGCAGTGCTGATGCGACTACAGTTTACCACGAGCTTTTCCACGCTGCCTTCTACAAGGCATACGCTCAGGACACAAAGACTGCTATCGACTTCTCCAACAGACTAGCTAAAGTACTTGACTCCGGTACAGCTGCTGAGAAGGCTATTGCTAAGCGTGTCAATGACCACGTGGCAAAATACAAGGGAGATCCAGAAGGTGTTGTTAGTGAAGAGTTCCTATCTGAACTTGCTGGTATTCTTGCTGCTGATGCTAAGTCTATCACGCAGGGTATGGCAGCTAAGATTGCCAACTTCATCAACAACATTGCTAAGAAGATTGGAATCGGACCCGTATTCACAGAGGCAGCTACCACTAAGGAAGTTGTAGACTTTATGAACTCATTTGCAGCAGCTGCACGTGAGGGAGGAAATGTCGTACAAGATATAGCTAACTCAGAGGCTGCTACTGCTGTATTTAGACCATCCAGCACCAAGTCTGTTAAGAAGATTGACATAAAAGAAACCCGTGATGGGTTCACGAGACTTGAGAAATTCCCAACCAATACTAAGTCTCCATTTGAATTTGCAGATGAGACGTTTATCACTACTCAATCTGACAGATTAGCTTCTGGAGAGCAGGTGCTTCCTAACGGTGAAAAAATCACGCTTCGTGGTGGATTTGGCTACCCAGCTATGACAAACTATGTTTGGGCTGCCTCAAAACTTAAAAAAGCTAAAGCACTTGCTGGACAGATTAACAGACAGATTAAGGAGAAAGGATACGCACTTCTTGCTCCACTAGTTATGTCTAAATCCTCCCACAAAGGAAACTACACTTACTTCACAGCTGCTATGAGTCTTGTCAATAGCGCAGCAGATAAGAAGGAACTAAGCAACAAAAAGTTTCTTGAGGTTGTAAAAAGTGCAGCTAAAACTGCGAAGGTAGATGCATCTTCAGTAAATGCAAATACTGTAAAAGAGAATGTTGATATACTGATGAATTTGTTTTCAGTAGAGGGAGGAACATTCCTAAAACGCTCCTCGTTTATCAAGAATCTTCTGGGTACTACTACCAAAAAGGGTGGTGTAAACAAGCCTAAATTGCCTGGAGTAATTACTTCTGATCAACTAGCTGACATTACATCTGATCCATTGCTAAAGGGACTGGCTGAAACTGGTTATACTATGTCCGTAATCAGAATTACCAAGCCTGTTAAGACAAGAAACACATCGGCAGCTGAAGATGGATTCACATTCCACGAATCTTACCCAGCTATTATTGAATCAACTGATGATAAGGATCCAGGAATTGAACTAGTCGTATTTGATGATGCTTTTAAAGTTGAAGAAGTATTCCCATCCATCGAAACAGCTACTGGTAAAATTGTAACACTTGAATCTGTAGGTGGTGATGTTAACAAGTACCAACTTTACCTAGGTCTTCGTAATATCCCAGCAGTAACTAAGGCTAGATTCATCGTAAGCGCTACAACTCAGGATGATGGTCGTATGCCAGCTGATGAAGCTGTTGTCCGATTGGACAACTTATCATCACGTAGCTCTAAACTTAACTACGACAAGAAAGGTTTTGATGTAAGTGAATTGTCATCTCTGTCTGCAGCAACACGTAAGAAGTCAGAGATTGAGAAGATCATCAAATCTGGAACATACGCATTCCTGACAGCTGAGAATCCAAACAATACTAAGTCTACAGATAGCGAGAATGAGGCTTATATGAAAAATGCCAAAGTTTGGCTTTCTAGCAGAGGATACAACTACACGTCTATATATGGTATGTACGATAACAAGGAGAACAGCTTCTTTGTTCCGTATATGACCTTTGAGGACGCTGACGCATTCCGTAAGGAGTTCAATCAAGAATCTGTTGCTCACTCTGATGGCCTGATATACAGTGACTATTACAACCCACGGGTTCGTGGCAAGAACTCATTTGATGTAGACTATACAAGCGAGGATAACAACTACTACTCTGTATTTAGAGACAGTAACAACGACTTGTTTGGTGTGTCTACTACGTATGACGACAAGAAAAGCCCATCTTTAGAAAAAGGCTTAAAGAAGGCAAAGACCAAGAAGGAGGCTATCATTGAAATCTTGGAAGAAAGTGGTGGATATGCCCTAAATGATGACGGTAAGGGTAACTTTGCGTTCTTTCACTACGGTAACATTGAAGGACCTGCAATTAAGGGTAGCTTCTTTGGTAAAAACAAGTACACTAGCGATAAGAGATACTATAAGCCAGTATCTATGTACTACACACGCAGAGGTGAATCTGAGCCTATGGTGCAGACATTCGGGAGAAAGCCATACGTTGTATTGGTACCAAAGGACAAGGTATATCCTTTCAATGCAGACCCTATGGGTTTCTATGATGAAGCTCACAAGAGATTTGTATTAAGTCTGTATCCTAGTGGAGAGGCTTACGGTCTTACTGTTGAGAAAGACCTTCACAAGTTTAGCTTCCCTTCTGATGCACAGGCCGCATTTATTGGAGAAGTTGCTAAAGAGAACGGATACCTTATGATGGTAGCCGCTTGGGGAAGTATGGGGCTTCCTACTCGTGGAGAGTCTCAGGTTGACCTTGAGTACGACGTTGAAGCTACTAAGACTTATAGAGAAACTAACGAGGCTAGAATTTACCCAGGAGAAGATCTGAAAGACATCCCTGCTACAGACTTTATGTACAGAAGCTCTAAGTCTACACAGGCTTCAGATGCTGCACGTGAGGCTGCTGACCAGTACTACAAGGATGGTGGAAACATCAAGCCCGGTACTATGGACAAAATAAAGGCTTCTGTGTATTCTTCTCTGTTCAGAACTCCAGAGCAGATGGAAGTTCTTAAGATGAAGGAGACGAAGGACTCTATGATCAGCAGACAGAATCTGAAGATTCGCAAAATGGCAGAGAGACTTCAGGACTTGCTGGGGAAAAATGCAGAAGGAGCAGCACTTGTTACTGAGTACTTGGCTGGTCCAAACGCAGATAACATTTCAGCCATAGAGGACTTGAAGAACGGAAGCAAAATCCTAGACGCTGCTACCGAGATGAGAGCTTTGATCGACCAGATGTCTGGACAGATTGTAACCGGACCTGCATTTGCAGCAATGAACCGTGAGCTTAAGGAAGTAATCCTTGGCAATATGGGTACATATCTTAAGACCTCATACAGATTCTGGAAGGATAAAAAATTCAAGGTTACTGACGCTGCTATCCGTACTGCATCTGAGCACGTATACGACTTGCTTCGTGCACGTAAACTTCAGACGCTGTTGAAGGAAGACTTGATGCCTCAAGAGGTGGATAAGATAATGAACGACAGCAAGGAGCAGTTGTTTAACGAAGCTCAGAAGCAAATCTTAGACTACGTTCGTGAGATTGAGAAGATTCGTAGTGCTCCTAAGTTTAAGGGATCTGGTATCGTAACAACTGGACAGGTAAAGATTCCAGGAGAATCTTTCAAGCAGCGCAAAGACATTCCATTCTACATCCAGGATTTGCTTGGTGTTGAGAAAGACCCACAGATTCGTTTTGTAGATACGGCTATTGCACTCAGTAATATCTTATACAAGGGTGAGATGGCGGCTAAGATGGCTAATGCATTTGGCAATAACTTCTTTATTTCTGATGATGTTATTACTAAGGAGGACAGAGAGTCTGGTCGCTACAAGCAGGTTAAAGATGAGTACTCTCCTCTTAATCGTATGTGGATTCCAAATGAAATCTTTGAGGTTGTCAATAATGAAGATATATACGCATCTGAAAATGCGTTTATGCAGTATTACTTCAATGCCCTTAAGTTAGCCAGAAAGAGTAAGGTTATTTACAACTTACCTACTTGGAGAAAGAACATCACTGGTGGTTGGCAGATCATTATGGCTAATGGGATATTGAATCCTCAGTTCATAAAAGACTTGGCTAATCGTCCAGCATTTACAGTCAAAGGAAAAGAAACCGCTGAAATGACTGCAATACTTGACGAGATGGCTCAATATGGTCTTATCGGAACTGATGTCAATGCAAACATTATCAATGGGGTTGACGCAATGTATAGTGGTATTCTACGTGGAGACTACAGCATTGTTGACAAGACTTGGAATATAATGAAATCTGTCGATAAGAAGCTGGCTGAAAGATATTCTTCTATTGATGATTACACTAAGATGGTAATCTATAGGAACAAGCGTGACTCATTTGCAAAGAAGCTGTTTGGTGCTGAATACGACAGCCTTAACCAATCACAACAAGCGAAGGTACGTGAAACTGCGGCAGAAGAAGTTAAACAGACCACACCTACATTCTCTAGACTTCCGTCAATCTATAAAAAATTTGCGAAGACTCCATTCGGTGACTTCCTATCGTTTAAGATTGAGGCTGTTCGTTCTCTATCTATGATCGTTAAGACAGCAAATGACGACATTAAGAAGGCAATGGATAAGAATCTTGATTCTGTTCAGCGCAAGGAGTACGCAAGAACTGGTGCTGCAAAGCTTATGGGTACTGCAGCAGCTATGGTGGCTTCTTACCTGCTACCTTATATGATTGAATCCGCACTTGGGTTTGGAGATGACGAGACAGAAGATGTTAAGATGCTGCGCCCTAACTGGATGTCTGGAGATAATTTGATCACCAAGAGCGCAGATGCAAATGGAAACGTTTCTGTATACGATCTAACTATGGAAGATACGTATGGAGAGATAAGCTCTATAATTGTAAACGGTTCCAAAGGAAATGTCTCTGAAGTTATGAAAGTGTTTGGAGATGTTGTCGGGTTTAATATGGTGGTAACCTCAGTTACTAACTTGGCTGAGGGTAAAGATCAGTATGGTCGTGATATGTTTGAGTCTTATGATGGCGCTGCTGTAAAGTCACTTGAAACACTGATGTATCTTGGTAAGGAGTTTGTAGTTCCTCCATTCCTATACTCCTCTTTTCGTGATGCTGGGTATAAGGCTGAACAAACAGGAGAGAATGTATTTATGTTAGCTGGAGAGAATATATTGAAGCGTTCTGTTATCCGTGACTACCAGTACAATATGGGGCAGCAGTTTTACTTCCAGGCTGTTGGACTTGCTGAAGGAATCAATAAAGATGAGCAGTTTACTAATCTTTCAGGGGTTGACCGTGACAAAAGATTTGCAGACGTTGATATGCTAAAGCAAAGATATGAGGCTATTATTCGCTACGGAAACTTATACGGAAACAGAGATATGATTTCAAGTGCGAAGAGCGCAATCAAGAAGTACTACAACAAGGAAGAAGAGAGATACATTCTATACGGTCAACTAAACTAATATGGCAAAAGCGAAAGAGGGAACAGCCTTCGTTCCCAAACCTAAGAGAAGACGCAAAGGCGTACACGCAAAAACAAAGATGTCTAAGAGTAAGAACGCAAGTAATTACAAGAAGGCATACATTGGACAGGGGTAAAAAAGAAAGGGGGACTTATGTCCCCCCTTCCAAGCCTAACTACTGCGAGATACGTCCCACCGAGTGTGGTGAGAAGTGTTGCAAGTTTATCCATCACAGCTCACGCAGTCGACCATAGCACGTGCTGCAATGTCGCCACGCAGAACAGACTCTGTCCGCATATAGTACAGCGTCTTGATTCCACCCCTCCAAGCTTCCATATGGACCTGGTTGATCCACTTGGGAGTTGCCTCGGATGGGAAGGCAAGATTAAGTGATTGTGATTGACTGATGTAACGCTGTCGTACAGCAGCAAGGCGCACAAGCTCAAGCTGGTTGATTTCCTTGAACGTCTTGAACACATCTTTAACCTTGTCGGCAGTTTCAAACTGACCGATGTCGTTAAGGTGTGTCAACTTTCCGCTAACGAAAGCCCAGTTGTCCAACTCTTCAATGCCCTGGACTGATCCACCGTCTGCCAGGATTTGGTCCCAAGCTTCTTTGCCTAGACCGATTTTCTTGAACACACGCTCCAGCTCTGGGTTCTTACGGATGAACGTTCCCTTTGCAGACTGCTCCGTGAAAACGTTAGCAGCCCAAGGTTCAATACCAGCAGATACATTACCGGACAGCTTAGAGTTAGATACTGTAGGAGCAATTGCAGTCAGGTGCGTGTTACGCATACCGAAACCTCGGCACCACAGAGGTTCTCCGTAGATACGTGCCATA
>Ga0208975_1001370_pt1 | contig 10353 bp, 8 predicted proteins | sample GreLakmeER78MSRF_FD_187700 | JGI IMG/M metagenome (GOLD analysis project Ga0208975, IMG submission 187700) | Freshwater lentic microbial communities from great Laurentian Lakes, MI, USA - Great Lakes metaG ER78MSRF (SPAdes) | ecosystem: Environmental > Aquatic > Freshwater > Lake | place: Great... | reverse complement strand
TCGTTGTTATGGGTAATGTCGCTTATCCCTTCAATAGCAGTATAATGTCTCAAGAGATTAAGAATTTATTCTCTGAAAAGGTTGGTAGAGATTGCTACGCACCGTCTCTGGCTTATAATTTCATCTTTTATGTTGATATTGGCACTGTTGAAGTCTCTGCTTCTAGAGAAGACCTTCAATACACTGACTTCACCAAGAAGAATCTTGTTCAATTGCTCGATGGTTTCTTCTCTGAGTTAATTGAAAAGATCAATGGCAAGATCGAAAACGCTGCAAGTATCTTTGAGGCTAAAAGACTTTTCCAAGAGACTTTTTGTAATCTATTCAGTCACGGTAATGCTTTTAGCTTCCTTGGTAAAAAATGTAACTGGAAAGGATTTGATGTCTCTGAACCTGATGTAAATTTTAATTTTACTCAAGACGAGAACCTACCTGACGGGCATGAACCCGCCGTCATCAAGCACTATTTTACGGGGCGGCGTTCTAGGAAAGCAGTGAACTTCTATTTGGAGACTAAGCTGTCTTCAGGCGAAGACTATCTGAATGTCATTGACGATTGCGACAGTAAATATCTCAAGAAGAGGATGATCGATGTTATAGTAAACAAAAAGTCTTATAAAATTGTTAATGTTATTACTGTTCAAGATCAAGAGCTTTGGGAAAAAGCTTTAGCCAAGAGAGGTCTTGACGGTTATATTTTCAAGAAGCTTTCTGAGATTGAGGTTTCTGTGCCTGTTAGATTCGTTAATCACAGCGCTAAGGCTCCTTCTATTAAGAATAAGAAGCACCTCAAGCATACCTTTGCTTTAGTCTTAAATAAGAATACCACATTTAATACTAATTCTAATTATTGGGACCCTGTAGTCGTTGATATCAATAACGATGCTGGTGTTTGGATGGAAATCAATCGCTTTGAATATAACTCTGATCCTGCCATAGACAATGCACTGCTGATTAGAGAAATCAATTGCCTTTGTTCTTCTGTCGGTATCAGCGCTCCTACTTTCTTTGGCTTCAAGAAGCTACCTAACAAAATCGATAGTAATCCTAACTTTATTGAACTTAAAGATTGGATTTGCCAAACGATAACTAACAAGCTAAAAGCAGATAACAGTGTCGATGATTTCCTTTCATTTTTGCATATCTGCGATAAAGGCATCAATAGCTCTGTCGAAAACTTGGTTCGTTGTTTGAGAAATGCTGCTGAACTTAATAACAATGTAGAGATTCAAGATCTTATTGAATCCTGCAATCAAGCAAAGCTAATGTCCTCAAATAAAGTATTTATAGAATTCAGGCAGATCTTGGTGACCACTCACTGTTTGCCTAAATTTAGAGAAAGTTTTAAACCCAATTCGCACCATTCTTTTTATGATAAGGTAGACTCTTTCATGCAAAAGAATCCTTTAGTTCAATACCTTAATGATAGTTTCTATTCTTACCTCAACTCTCCAGCCTTCAACAAGTCCCTGATCTCATACATTAAATAATAAAATGAACATCCCATACATTATCACTAACAATTCTATTACCGTCGTTTTCGACGGGATTAGCCATACCTTGAACGATGGGCATCCTAACTATGCCGCCATCAAACAAGCCATAATAGACAGACAGTTCGACAAGATCCCCGCTCTTGTCGATATCCCTAAAGCGATCAACAAGTATTCTCATGGCAACATTGAGATTAAAAATGGTGCGATTAAGTATGCTGGGCAACCAGTTCATAACTATGTCTGCGATAAGATCTTTTCTTTTATGAAGGAGGGCTTGCCTTTTGAGCCTGTAGTCGCCTTCTTGGATAAGCTTATGAAGAACCCTTCTAAGAGGGCAGTGAATGAGCTTTATTCATTCCTTGAGCATAAGGCTATGCCTATCACTCCCAATGGTAACTTCTTGGCTTATAAGTCAGTCAATTCTAATTGGAGAGATCACCATACTGATACTTTCGATAACGGTGTTGGTAATACTCTTGAGATGGTTCGCAATGCTGTTTGCGATGATGCTGATGTCGGTTGCTCTTCTGGCTTCCATGCTGGATCTCTGGAATATGCTAGATCTTTTGGAGGCGGTGCAAGTCGTCTTCTAATTGTTGAAATTGACCCTTCTGATGTAGTTAGTGTTCCAAAGGACTCTGATTGCCAGAAGCTTCGCACCTGCAAGTACAAAGTAGTAGCCGAGTATGCTCAGAAGCTTCCTGATCATTATACTGAAGAGTATAGCGAAAAAGAAGAGTTTGATAGCTACACTGAGCCTTGTTATTGCGATGAGTGTCCCGCAGAAGAGGAAGAGGAAACTGAAAGCCATTCGGTGCTTGTCTCTTTCCATAATGTAAGAGATGAACTAGGGCGCTTTACAAACAAAAGCAAAGCGTTGTAATGTTTTTATTCCTAATGCTCTTGTTCATTGCCTCGTATCTTATTGAGTCGAATAGAATAAATGATAAGTAAATAAAGGGTAGCGGGGCTAAAATCCTGCTACCTTTTTTGTTTTTTAATGTATAATAATTCGTGGAGCCAATTAATTATAAAAATGTTTTGTATATAAGCAGTTCTAATTCTTGGAACGATCTATGCATAACCAAAAACTATCTCTATACTTTATTAAATAATAAAACGAATATTCTTTGGAAGTCAAAAAAATTCATAAATGATTTAGAGGACAGCATTCTTGATAAAAAAATTTCTAATTTAAAGAATAGGCTGTTATCTTACAATCAAGTCGTCTTAGACGCTCATCCTAATAAGTGGGAAAGCCTTGCTTCAGAATACAAAGTTGACAATCGCAACAAAATTTTAATCGGGAAACCATCTTGTCTTTTGAGTGAAATAGACGATAAATTAATCTCTTTAATTAATGGATCTATTGTTGAGTCGTTATTAATGCCGGACGAAGAGTCCGGCAGGTTGGTTAAGGCTCTAGGCGTTAACAAAGAAATACTAATTGGACAGGCGCTGTATAATAATTATGATTATCAATTCTATAGTATTAACTATTTTTTATCTATAGGAGAGTTGATAATAAACAAAAAAGCAAGCGACATTTATATAAACAACTTTGATATATATTGTATTTTTGAACCAGATCCCAATTATTTATCTTCATTAGTTGAAGCATTTTTTCAGGAATTTGACTGTTATGATGAAAAATTATTATTAATTGTAAACGCAGATGCGAGCATCATTAAACGAAAAACAACAAAATCTTTTGATGATCCTCCAATATTATTAATAAACAACTTCCTCAGTCCAGACCATTTGAAAAGCATTTGCAAAATGAGTCAGGTATATTTTCAAAGCTGCAAAAAATATTTATTAAATTATCCTGATTTAGAAATCAATAATTTAAACAAAAAAACATTTGTGCCATATTCTAAAGAATTTGATTTTTTAAAATTCTTTAAAGATGACTCTACTAAATGTCAGGTATCACAAATAATAAAAGCAAAAGACGATCAATTAATAAAAATTCAAAAAAATATTGTAAAGACGCAACAACATCCTCAAAAACCTCTAAAAGGAGATCGTTTTGTTGAGTTTTCAATAGATGGAGCGATAAAATACATAGGGCAAAGCGGAACTTGTGGGTACGCAAGTGCGGCCAAAGGTTATCTTGCGGACTATGTGCTTAGAAACGAGTCTGTGACTTGGAGTCCTTTATATTTTGATAATAGCAAAAATGACAAGCAGCATTATGTCGATGCGCTAGCAGAGAGTGTAATTAATAAATTTTATTCAAAGTACGATAGGCTAATTATACATAGTACGCCTGATCTATGGGAAGAGACAATTCAAAAGAATAAAGATATAGACGAAATAATTGGATACTGCACATGGGAAACAAATAAACTATCTAAATCATGGGTCGATTATATCAATTTAGTTCCAGAAGTATGGGTTCCATCTAACTTCAATAAAGAAACTTTTATTAATTCAGGAGTGAAGAGTAAACTAAAAGTAGTGCCTCATATTTGGCATTCACAAAAGCTTTTAAAGAAAGACAATGTAAGGATATATGATTACTGCCGAAATCAAATTCCATCTAATAAGTTTACGTTTTATTGTATTGGAGAATTAAATTTTAGAAAAGGAATTGAAGACTTAGTTAAAGTATTTAATAATGTCAATAAAAAATACAAAGATACTCAATTACTTTTAAAACTGCATTATAAAGACTACAGCGAACAAAATAAAAAATATTGCATATCTAAAATACAAAACTTAACAGACCAATTAGGAGACAGCGTTTTTCTTATTTTTGATAATCTTACCAATCAAGAAGTAGTAGCAATCCATAGTTTTTGCGATTGCTACGTTAGCCTTAATAAGGCAGAAGGATTTGGCCTTACTATATTTGACGCTTTTAATTATAATAAAAAAGTAATAACAACTGGATACGGGGGGCAAGTAGACTTTTTAGGCTCAGATTATAAAGGATTAGTAGATTACAAAATAGACAAAGTACAAGAAATGGAGTCTTTTAATTCTGCTTACTCTAATGATCAAGAGTGGGCTTACCCAGACTTAGACCATGCCTACGAATTAATGATAAAAATTTATGAAAATCAGCTATAACGAATTCGATGATATAAAAAGAAAATTTCAATTAGTAGACGGAGTTTACTCAATTGAAAAGAATAGAAACGAAAAATGGATCTGGACATCTACTGAGTTTGGTGGAGTCGTATGCAATGTTGAGAGCATAACGTTTAGTTTCATCTCAGAAATAGATAACATTTTATATCATAACGATAATGAGCTAGAAGTGAAATCTGGATGTTTAAATGTAGTGAAAATTAAAACAGAAGGAGAATCTGAATTTAATATAAAATTAGAGAATTCTTACACGGCAAATGGAGATTCTAGAGACCTTGGAGTAAAAATAGTTTCTATATTAGTGAATAATAATATCATCTTCTAATTCAAATGAAGATTATATTTTTAACTGGCTGGTTTAATAAAGAAAATGATGGCACTAGAGAATTTACATGGGCCAAACCTATTTGCAGCTTAAAAGTAAGAACCGAAAAGATATTTAAATATTTAAATTTACTAATAGGTTCTCCAGAAGAGAATTTAATAAAGATAAAATACAATGATAACTCGATAAAAGAGCTATCAATAAAACGCGGCTGGCATAGTTATCAAATTCCATACGCAGAGAAATTATCTTTTGAATCTGGGAAACTTAAAATAGATAATGATTTTAGGAGTTTATCTTTTATGCTTTCAAAAATAGAAGGCACAGATGAATTTATTTCTAATGAATCCTATGTAATTGAAAATCTACAATCAAAATGGATAGATATAGTATATGTTTTGCATGATGATTTTAATTCCTCAATAGAATTAATTACGAATAATAATAGTTGCATATACCCAATTTACACAGGAGGGGAAAGGTCTATTTCATTCGAAGTAAAAGAGAACGAAATAAAAAATGGGGCTTTTGAGTTCCAAATAAAAAAAGACAGCAGTATTAATTTGCAAATAGCATCTATTATAAATCGTAAAAATTTTCATGACTTCTTAGGGTTGTCTCAATTTGAAGACGAATCTTCTCTCGCTAATAGACGAGAAGTGATCCAAAAAGTAGAAAAAGAAAGACTAAGAATCCAATGGTTCGTAACTTGGAAATGCAACATGTCATGCGAATACTGTTGGCAAGAATCTGCTGGTGATATTTATCGAAACATGGGAGGTAAAACCACAAAAACCGCAGAAGAGTGGTCTGTTGCTATTAATCGCCTCAATCCAAGTAGATTGTATTTAACAGGTGGAGAACCTTCTTTGTATAAAGGAATTCCTCAAATGTTTCAAATGTTAAATAAAGATACAAAACTAGACATGACATCTAATTTTGGAAAAACATTTGATTTAAATCAATGGAAAAACCTTAATCCAGATCAATGGAATTTTATATATTTTAGCTTACACCCAACGCAATGGCAAAACATAGACGATTTTTTTAATAAACTTGAAATATTCTTTGAGACTTTTGATTCAAAAAAAGTTGGGATCGAAATGGTACTGCATCCAAAAAACATAAAATTATTAAATCCAAATAGAATTATCGAATTTTCTCAAAAATATCAGATGGCGGAACCTCATTTAGATCCATTCGTAGATTCTAATGCAGCGGATATTAAAAGAAAAGATAGTCGTTCAACGGAAAAGATTGTTTTCAAACAAGATTTTGATAAGCAATATCGTCCAACAAATTTAACTAACGATTCTGGAAGACAGCCAATATATTGCACAGCGGGATGGAAAAGGATAAATATAGATTTTGAAGGAAATGCTTTCACTTGTCTGAGCGCGATTGATAGGTCTAAATTATTTCATACCAGCGCTATGCCTCACTACAATACGATAGGAAACATATTTAATGAAGATTTTAAAATAAAAGAAAGTCCAATACCATGTTGGGAATCTTTTAGATGTTCTGCTTGTGACTATCAAGACTTGCAACATGCATGGGTCAAAGTTAAAAATAATTTTAAATATCAATTACCAATAGTCGAATAACATATATAAATTATAAAAATGAATTATTTCTACGATATAGGATATGACGACACTCGCGGTTTATGCGCTAAACTTAGGATGCTAAATGCAAACATAGATTACCATAAAAGTCTTGGCAATGTGGTCTATCCTAGATTAAAGATAAATGGGAAAGATTCATGGAAAGATTATTTTAATGGAGATTTTGATTATGAAATATATGATTCCTGCCTAGAGTTAAGATCTTTAGATCCAAATGCGCTAGAAAGTCATGTTAATTTTTTAAACAACATACAATTTAACAAAACTTGGTTAGACAAAGGAGATGAATTATATGAAAAAATTGGAAGTCCCGAAACGGCGTTCTACTTAAGAGAGACAGATAAAACGCGAGAACATGCGGTATTGCCGCCAATTCTTTACTCAGAAATTATTGTAAAAAATAATTTAGTTGAACCAATATTAGCAATGTCTGATTGTGAATATAGCATTAACTATTTACAAAATAGGCACGGCAATATAATAAGTTTGCCTCATCACAGGAGCATTAACTTTATGCCAATGCATATATTGTTAAAAAATAAATTTAATTTTAATAGGAAGATTAGCGAAAGACTGTTGCTAGAAGAATTAATATTAGAGATTATAGTAATATGCAAAGTCAAAAAAGTTTATTATGGAACTTGGGCAGGTATCCTTTCGATGACGCATTGTTTTTTGCCAGACAATTCAAGACCTGATTTAATTAATATTAATGAATTTAATAATGACAACATTAATGAAGCTATAGCTTATTACAAAGAACGAGAGAGTTTTTTGTGGTCTGTTATCCTAGATTACTATTATAGATGAAAAACGTATTAATAGGAATACCTGTAAAAAACTGTGGAGCTTGGCTTGAAAACACAGTTAAACAAATTATTAATCTAGACTATCATAAAGAAAATATATCAATAGTATTTTTAGAAAATGATAGCGACGATTACTCTTGCGCTGTTATAGAATATTGCGTTAGCAAATTGCTTTCTAAATATAACTATAGATCAGTGAAGTATGAGAAAAAAGACACGGGATTTAAATTGCCTCATGAATCTCGCCATGATTTTAAATATATGCAGAAAAGGATGGATAGTTTAAAAATAATTCGTAACTATATTGTAGACAAATACTTGTTAGATAATGATTTCATATGGTGGGTAGACGCTGATTATTTATACATACCTCCAAATTTTTTAATAGATTCTATTAAATTTGATACTGATATCATCATGCCAAGAGTCGAGGTAGATGGCGAAAACTATGATGGGATGACTCACGCTTGGCTAAACGGCGAAGGGGTGCCAATAGATGAAGTAGCAAAATATTTTAATGATGATTTCTATCCCATGAATATAGTAGAATGCGCTGCGTTGATATCAAGAAAGGTTTTCGATCACGGTATTAGATATGATAGCGGATTACTAAAGGGGCAAGATGGAAAAGACTATTTTCATCAAGAAGGTCCATTTTTTTCTTATATGGCTAAAAATGCAGGTTTTAAATTGTATGGCTGTTTAAAGCATGTGATTTGTCATCAACCGATAAATGGGCAAGTGCCTTTTGAGCCTTAATTATGTTTATAGACTTTAATAAGATACCAGTTGTAGTACTAACGATACCGAGCAATACAGACAAACTTGATAGGCTAAAGGCTTTGTTTGAAAATAAATTAAAATTTGATGTGTTCTATGGAGTTACTTTGCCAAAACCAATCGGTTGTGATATTTCTTTAATCAAGCTTTGGAATAGTATAAAGCCTCCTATTTTAGTGTTGGAAGATGATTGCTGCCCAACAGAGTTTTTTAAAAATCAAATTGAAGTTCCTGATGATGCAGATGTCGTACATATAGGGACATCTGGATGGGGAGTAACTAAAGGAGTATCAAGTTGGAACAACTTCGAACTAACGAAATACAATAATGATTTTTATAAAATAGCAGGAATGACCAGTACTCATGGGATGCTTTTTTTAAATAACAATTATTTGAAAAAGTTAATAGAGATAGGGCAAAAATATCCTATTTTATGCGAAGTAGATGGATTTGGAATAGATTATTTCATATGCCAAGAGCAACATAAGTATAATATATATGCAGTATCTAAACCTTTCGTTTATCAAAACGATGGATTTAATGAAGGAATGACTAACTACGCATTAGAAGACATGTTTGAAGCTAACGGAGGATAAAAGTGTAAAAACAATAAATATGAGCATAGGAATTCTATTCACGCACCATAACGACAATGATGTCACATCTTTTAACTTTAATAGATTAAAGCAATTTAATCCAGACAAAGATATTTATCCAGTAGGCTTTAAAGATATGAAGTTGTTGCCAAATTCTTTTGTCGTCGATGAAGATCAAGAATATCTTCCTAAAAACTTTTTATTCGCAGAAACAACCAAATTAAACAGACATTGGACGCAAGCTGATTTATTAATTTATGATTTTGTTTCTCATAACGATTTACCTCATGACAAATATTTAATAATAGAGTGGGATACATATTGCAATTGTTCAATAGAAGATTTTTTTGGTGATGCCTTAAACAAAGAAACCTTTGGCAATATAGTACATGACCCAATACAAGAAAACTGGAACTGGTACACTTGTTTAACAAATGAGCAGAAATCTAGTATATCAGTTTTTGGAGGCTATACCCCTACTACAGGGCTATTGTTTTCTAAAGAATTAATCTTAAAAATTAATCAACATTTAATCAGCAACTTGAGAAAATACGATAATATTTTTTCTGAATTGAGGCTTGGATCTTTAGCTAAAATCGTAGGAGGTTCTTTGGATGTACCTTTTAATGAATCTCATAAATTCATGAACTGGAACAGCGATAAAATTATTTTTGATAAAACTAAAAACGGATACTACCATCCAGTTAAAACAATAGTTAATTAAGTGCTAAAACTAAGTATTTCTACATTTTTTGATTTTGAATCAGGGTATAATACCTTGGTAGAATGCATATTAGAAGAACTTCCAAAGTATAATTGTTTAATAAAACCAAGGTCATTTTCTAATGATGCTGGCAGATTTGAAAAGTATTTTGAGGATCTCCCTGTCTTTAAAGAAGATCTTGATTTATTAGTTTTACCGCCTTGTAACGAATTAAATTTTTCAAACTTTATCTTTTTTTTAAATCCTAGAAAAGATAGAGTAATGCTGACAATGTGGGAAAGCTCAAGGATCAACGATATCTTCATCGAACAGATGAATAATATGAAAGCAGTTATCGTCCCAAACAAGTGGAACAAGGCTAATTTTGAAGCTCAAGGATGCGAAGTTCCTATTCATGTCGTTAATCTCTTCGTTGATACCGAAATATTTAATTATCAGCCACCTGTTGCTAAAGATCACTTCGTATTTGGAACCGCGAATAAAGACCCTCGCAAAAGACTAGGAGACGTAGTAAGCTGCTTCAATAAAGCTTTCTCAGATAAAAAAGACGTTAAACTCAAAATCAAAATATCTCCCAAAGAAAGTTACGATAAGATATTCACTGGCAGCAAGATAGAAATCTGCAAAGATTCTTTTACAAGGGATCAATTGAAAGACTGGTATTCTGATAATGATTGTTTTGTTTCTTGCGTAAGTGCTGAAGGCTGGGGATTGATGCAACATGAGAGCATGGCTTGTGGGAGGCCAGTGATTGCTGCTAAGTATGCTGGATTATCTGAGTTCATGACAGAAGAGAATTCATTTTGTGTCGATTATAAAGAAGTGCCAGCAGAGGGATACTGGAAAGCTCCCGCCTCAAAATGGTCAAAATACGATGAAGAACATTTGATAGAAAC
>Ga0208975_1001367_pt1 | contig 10356 bp, 8 predicted proteins | sample GreLakmeER78MSRF_FD_187700 | JGI IMG/M metagenome (GOLD analysis project Ga0208975, IMG submission 187700) | Freshwater lentic microbial communities from great Laurentian Lakes, MI, USA - Great Lakes metaG ER78MSRF (SPAdes) | ecosystem: Environmental > Aquatic > Freshwater > Lake | place: Great... | reverse complement strand
TGGCATCGTAATCATTCGTTACCCTGCTAACTGCGCTCCACCTACTTCTACAACAGGCAACCCTCAGATAAACTACGCAGATGGATACCAAATCTACACTTGGACATCTAACGGAACTGTAACTTTCTAAAGGAAATAAACATGGCACATTTTGCTAAAGTCATCAACGGCGTGGTCACAGAAGTTAATGTGGTCGATTGGGAAACGCTGAACCAAGAAGGTCATCCTTGGGGTGATCCATCATTGTGGATTCAGACCAGCTACAACACGCAAGGCGGTCAGCACCCTGAAGGTCGCCCACTGCGTAAGAACTACGCTGGCATTGGTTACACATACGACTCTACCCGTGACGCTTTCATTCCCCCAAAACCATTCCCAAGCTGGGTGCTGAACGAAGATACTTGCCTGTGGGGTTCTCCTGTTCCTATGCCTACAACTGGTATGCACACATGGGACGAAGCTACAACATCATGGGTTGAAGTAACTCAAGGAGCCTGATATGGCGCAGTATTCTGGGATGTGGACGCTCTCACAGGTGTCCCAAGCTGTAAAAGACAATAACTGGACTGGCATCCCTCCCCAGAATGTGGAGTACTTGGTTGTTGCTGGTGGGGGAGGTAGTTCAACTACTGCTGGTGGCGGCGCTGGCGGTTTATTGGCAGGATTTACTGGCGTAACTGCTGGTTCTGCAATAACTGTGACTGTAGGTGGTGGCGGGACTGGAACGACAGGCGGTTCATCGTCTGCTGGTGGAACTGGTTCTAATTCTGTTTTTGGCTCTATAACCGCGTCTGGTGGTGGTGGTGGAGGAGGTTACTGGACTGGAACTGGAAATGGTGCGGCGGCAACTTCAGGCGGTTCTGGAGGTGGTGGTGCGGCGGCATATACAACAGGTGGCGCAACTACAACATACGGCGCTTCTGGAATCTCTGGTCAAGGTAACGCGGGTGGTGGCTCATCCCCTGCTACAGGAACTTTAAGTGCTGTTTCTGCGGGTGGCGGTGGTGGCGCAGGAACAATTGGATTAACTGGCGGCACTAGTGTTGCTGGTAATGGTGGCGCAGGAATTGCCTCTGCGATTAGTGGAACAGTAACCACATATGCTGGTGGCGGCGCTGGTTATGGCTGGACAACTAGTGGAGTGGGTGGTGTTGGTGGTGGGGGTAATGACAATACAAACGGAACTGCAAATACTGGTGGAGGCGCTGGTGCAGGTAGCGTTTCTGCGGCAAAAACAGGCGGTTCCGGTATCGTCATCCTCCGCTATCCAGACACATTCAGAGCCGCTACAAGCACAACAGGTTCACCAACAATTACTGTGGCTGGAGGCTTTCGGGTCTACCAGTTCACAGCCAATGGTTCTATTACGTTTTAATCATGCGGGACTGGGCTGAAGCACTTATTGCGGCGGCCTGTATGGTGGCCTTTGTCATCTTTGGCACGTACATGATTGCATGGGGTTGGGTTTGAAATGATTGACATTACCAAAGCAATTGGAGCCGTTGCCGCTACCGTTGCCGCACTAGGTGGCAGTTACACACTTGCCGATAAGTTTGGTTGGTTTGACCGCGCAATTATTGAATGGTCGCCTGAGAACTTTAAGATCGTGGCAGAGGCTGGTAAACCAATAAATGTCACGGTTGCAAGAATAAAAAAACGGGACGATTGTTCTGTTGAGAGTTTTACCCCAAGCATTCGTGATGCGGCTGGTATGGTGCATGAAGCCACTACGACCGCAAGCAAGTTCAGCGGCCCAGCGGGGCCAGAGATTGATACGTTCACCTACGAACTTACGATGGTAGGAAAAGAAAAGATTGCCAGCGGCAAAGCCACTTTGTTGGCAACCATTAAATACAAGTGCCCTGAAGGGGAGCGTGTTGTGCAGTACCCTCGTCATGCGAACCTGTCATTCATGCTCAATTAATGAGGAGTAACTATGTTTGAAATCTTTGGCGGTATTTTAGGTGGAGCGCTAGGCGGTATCTTTCGTCTGGCTCCTGAAGTCCTAAAGTTCTTTGACAAGAAGAACGAACGCTTGCATGAGATGGCAATGTTTAGCCGTCAGTGCGAGTTAGAGCAGATCCGTGGGCAGCAGAAGTTAGCCGAGATCGGCGCTCAAAGAGAAGCCGCTATTGACGTTGGTGTCATGGATGCCTTTAATGCCGCGATCAACCAACAGGCTGAGATGGTCAAAGCGGCAGGCGGCTGGGCGGCTAGTTTGTCTGCATCTGTGCGTCCAGTCGTTACGTACTGGATTCTTTTAATCTGGAGTTTGGCGCATTTTTGGTATGCGTGGACAGGTTACCGAACTGGCCTTGATCCAACTGAAGTGTTTAAACTCTTTATGTCTCCTGACTTCTCGGCTCTCTTGGCTGGAACAATTAACTATTGGTTCCTCGACAGAACTCTGAAGCAGCGCGGAATATGAACCTAGAACTAGCCGCAGAACTGTGCCGCAGGTTTGAAGGCTATCGGGCCAAGCCCTACCTTTGTCCGGCTGGTGTGGCTACGATTGGCTATGGTTCTACCTACTACGCAGACAAGCGCAAAGTGACTTTAGAAGACGCACCGATGGATGAACCTACGGCAAGGGCGCTTTTGATGATTGAGCTTGAGCATACATACCTGCCCGGTGTTCTGCGTAATTGCCCCGGCCTGATTACTGATGTTCGTAAGTGCAATGCCATCGTGGACTTTTGTTATAACTTGGGCACAGGACGCTTGCAGACTTCCACGTTAAAGAGGAAAATCAACGCCAATGATTGGGAAGGGGCAAAGGAACAACTGATGCTCTGGACTAGAGGTGGCGGCAAGGTATTGCCGGGCTTATTAAAACGCCGCACGGCTGAGTGCGCTTTGCTGGATTAACAGATGGCACTTAAAAAACTTGTCTTGAAGCCGGGAGTTAACCGGGAGAACACCCGTTATACCAACGAAGGTGGATGGTATGAGTCCGACAAAGTGCGGTTTCGCCAAGGTTCACCCGAAAAGATTGGCGGCTGGGCACGTATTTCGGTATCTACATTTCAAGGTCTGTGCCGGTCACTGTGGAACTGGATTACCCTAGACAACTTAAACCTGATTGGTGTAGGCACTAACCTTAAGTTTTACCTTGAGTTGGGTGGCAACTACAACGACATCACGCCTATCAGGGCTGGGGCGATTCTTAGCAATCCTTTTGCTACAACAAATACACTTACCTTAGTTACAGTAACAGACACTGCCCACGGTGCAATCACAGGGGACTTTGTAACCTTCAGCAACGTAGCGCCTGTGGGTGGCCTTGATTTAAACGGTGAGTTTTCTATTACGTATGTAGATGCCAACACGTACACAATCGTAGCTCCTACAGCGGCAACTTCTACTGTAGCGGCTGGCGGTGGTACGACTGTTAATGCCATCTATCAAATTAACACGGGTGACGCATACGAGATTCCACTAGCGGGTTGGGGTGCTGGTACATGGGGAGCAGGAACTTGGGGCTTTGGTGGTACATCTACCTCTGCTCTGCGTTTATGGAGCCAGAACAACTTTGGTGAAGACTTGGTGTATGCCTTCCGTGGCGGCCCAATCTATTACTGGGACGCTGGTTATGGTGTAGACCCATCTTTGGCTACGGTGACTATAGCTTCTCCTGCGGTAGTTACTGCCGCTTTTAGCTTGCCAAATGGCTCCCCAGTCATCCTTACAAACACTGGCTATCCGTCTGCGTTGCCTACGGGCTTGTCTCCCGGAACTATCTATTACGTTATTAACTCTAGCGGTAATACATTTAACCTAGCGGCTACTGTGGGCGGTGCGGCTATTACTACAACCGGAACGCAGTCTGGCGATCACTACATCATGCCTAATGGTGTAAATATCACTAGCTTGTCCGGCGCATCAGACTGCCCAACCATCCAGAACTTTGTCTTTGTATCTGACATAAGCAGGTTTGTGTTTGCGTTTGGCTGTAATGACTACGGCTCAAGTACTCAAAACCCCATGCTAATTCGTTGGTCGGATCAAGAGTCTGTGGTCAACTGGACACCCTCTGCTACCAATCAAGCCGGTAGTGTTACGTTGTCCCACGGCTCAAGCATTGTGACCGCCGTTCAAACCCGTCAAGAGATTTTGGTATGGACTGACTCTGCCATTTATTCTCTCCAGTACATTGGCCCGCCAGTGGTCTGGTCTAGCCAGTTGATGGGTGACAACATCTCTATCCTTGGTCAGAACGCAGCCACCCAAGCTTCCGGTGTCGTGTACTGGATGGGCGTGGATAAGTTCTATCTGTACGATGGTCGTTTACAGACACTGCCATGTGACTTACGTAGATACGTTTATCAGGACATTAACCTACAGCAAAACCAGCAGGTTTTTGCCAGCACCAACGAAGGCTTTAACGAAGTTTGGTGGTTCTACTGCGCGGCTGGTAGCTTGGTTGCTAATCGTTATGTGGTGTACAACTACCTTGAAAAGGTCTGGTACTACGGCACGATGGAACGCACAGCTTGGTTAGATTCCGGCTTGCGTGATTACCCCATTGCCGCTACATACAACTACAACTTGGTCAATCAAGAGTTTGGTTTGGACAACAATGAAACAGGAACGCCAGCAGGTATCGAGGCTTACATCTCATCTGCCGAGTTTGACATTGAAGATGGTGAGCATTTAGGCTTTGTCTGGAGAATGCTCCCTGACTTGACGTTCTCAGGATCAGATGCTTCACCAACTCCGCAAGTTACGTACACTTTGTATCCTATGCAGAACTCAGGTTCAGGCACAGGCACGGCAGTAACTGCTGGCGTTAGCAAATTAACTGGTGCATCCTACACGGTGACTGAAGGCTTTACGGGGCAAGTCAACACACGGATTCGTGGTCGCCAGCTTATCCTAAAAGTTAGTTCTAGCAATCTAGGAACAGCATGGCAGCTTGGCGCTACCCGTATTGACATCAGACCGGATGGCAGACGATGAGCTTTATCATTACGTCAGACTTTGAGTTAAACAAGGTAGCTGCACCTAACCTGCCGCTTCCTTTGGCTGAGTACGACCGGGTATATTTTGACCAACTACTAAACGTGCTTCGCCTGTATTTCAACAGGATAGACGCTTTGACAACCCAGTTGATGACTTCTGGGTCTATTGATCCTAGCAACATTAACGTACCTAACGGGCTGTTCTTTAACACCGCAGACCAGACGCTTGCGGCTGTTAATACGGGCTACCCCATCACGTTTAACCAGACTTACCTTAATAACTTTGTAGCCCTACAAACCGCCAGCACTTCTAAGATTGAAGTGGCTGTTGCTGGTGTATACAACTTTCAGTTGTCGGCTCAGTTAAAGAGTACCAACGCATCCGCTAAAGATGTGCAGATTTGGATTAAGCGCGGTACAACAACGATTGGTTATTCGGGCCACAGATACACAGTTGAAGGCTCAGACAACCACATGAATGTTAATTGGATATTTGACATTGATTTAGCGGCTAATGAATACATTGAGATGTACTGGGGCGCAGACGATACTGCTGTGACTATGGAAGCTATTCCTGCGTCTGCCCCATACCCTGCTGTTGCTTCAGCGGTAATGACTGTAAACTTTATTGCGCGGTTGCCTGACCCCCGCCCAACCCCTCCTTAAGGTTTAAACATGGCACAGTTTTCAGACGCACAGATACGCGCCTACGTAGAAGCAAACATAGATAACCCTGCGGCTATTGCCGAGGCCGCCGCCGCTGCGGGTGTTTCTATGGCGGATCTGTCTCGTGCCACTGGTTTTTCTGTTGCTGATATTAGTGGTTACTTTGGCAATGCTGGAGTAGAAATCCCCGTTGCTGATAACTCTGCGGCTGAACGGGAGGCGGCGGCTGAAGCGGCTAGGCAACAAGCCGCCAATGAAGCGGCATGGGCTAGACAACAAGCTGAGAATGAAAGGCAGTGGGCGGCACAGCAAGCAGAGAATCAACGTCAATATGAGGCGCAACAAGCCGCGCAAGCACAAGCTTTAGCTCAACAACAAGCGCAAGCCGCCGCCAAAGCTCAAGCAGATGCTGCGGCCAAGGCGCAGGCCGATGCCGCCGCTAAACCAACGGGGATTGCGGCTCTACCAGCCACCACCGCACCTATTGACAAAGCCGCCGCCGCAGAAAAACTTACTCAACAGATCTTAGCTCAAGGCACAACCAGTCAGTGGAAAGGTGAGGGAAAAGGTTCCGCCGAAAAAAACGCCGCAGACATGGCTAAGATTTTGGCTGACACCGGCATTACAGATATTACCCAGTTTGGTAAAGTTACCAAAACTGTTGATGCCGCCGTGCAACCTGTATACGGGCAAGGCGATTTAGTAACTGACAGCGAAGGTCAGCAATTTTACTCACAAAAAATTATTGGTTATGTGGATCAAAATGGCAAGGCTATTGATCCTAATTTGGTTAAGTCAGAAACAGTCTACAGCGGTGGAGATGCAGGTACTTCAGAACTTGTTTATACGGCACCAGTAGGAAAGCAAGAAGTATTTGGTAACAAAGCCACAGGTCAGGCGGTAGCCGATACATACGGCGAACGTCAGACTGGAAATGCTTTTGGTGGCACGTATACCGGCGAAGGTAATACTGGTTACCGGGTTCAGTTTGACGCACAAGGCAATCCAATTTTCTACACAACGCAGGCATCTAGTAGCGACATTGGCGACCTTGCGCCCATCTTGGCTATTGCCTCATTTGTTCCCGCATTAGCTCCTTTTGCTCAGGCAATTAACGCCGCAATTGCTATTGATCGTGGTGACATCCTTGGTGGTATTGCCTCATTAGCTGGTGTAGCTGGTTTATCTGAAGTGTCTACCGGCCTTAAGGTGGTCAATGCTTTAGAAAAAGGCGATGCAATGGGCATTGTTGGCGCTCTAATGTCTGACCCAAGTCTGGGTAAGCTTGCGTCTACCACCATGATTGCTGATGGCATTTCATTTGCAGATGCTGGAAACACTTTAAAGATTCTTGACAATATAGATAAGGGCAACTATACCGGAGCGCTTGCTAGTGCCGCTGATATGTCCGGCAGTTCTGATGCAAAAACAGCGGCGGCTGGTATCAATCTTGTTAATGCCATTCAGAGCAATGACATAACAAAAATTACCGCAGCGGTAAGCGGCTTAAACAATACGTTAAACGCTACCAGCAACGTAGTTACGCAATTGCAAGATGCTGGTTTGGTTGATAAATCAGTTTCAAATACTTTATCCAACATTACGGGCACCTCAAATCTTGCCAACAAAAACGTTACATCTTCCATTACTGATGATACCGGTGGAATAAATACGTTAGATTTTGGTGGCGGGTCTAATATTCTGGTTGATGCAGGCAACTACATTGACAATGAGTTTGGAAACTTGCAAGGCGCTATTGATGCAAATACTGCCGCAGGCAATAAACCCGTATCATTTAATGATGCTTACACCGCCGCTCGTTTGGCTTACGGCCCTGATAGAACTTTCGTATGGAATGGTAAAACGTACAGCACCGCTACAGCGGCGGAGCGTCCTGATTTAAACATTACCTCAGCCGATCAAACAATCAATGCTTTAAACGCCGCCAATCTTTCTACCACTACTAACGCATCTAACACGGTTGGAGCGCAAAGCGATACTTCAGCAAGGAATATTGCTGGCGGGCCAAATCAAAACTTAGCCGAAACAAACCGCTTACTTGCTTTAAACACGGGTTTAGATTTAGCAAATGCCCAACAAAAAGCAGACGCGGCAAAAGCCGCAATACAAAGTGTCTTTGGCACGGGTACGGCAGCCAATGTTGTTACTCAAGGCTTGTCCAACATACAACAAGCTACAGGTCAAACTTTAGACTTCTTTGGTGGTACTGCGGCGGCAGTAGGTTTAACTGGTTCAAACAACGCATTGACCAACGCTGGTCAATCTATGAACCGTATTGGCGAATCATTGCAGTTGGAATCGGTAAACCAAGCTAACGCCAATGTTATTAACGCTGTTAATAATGCAGAAGGACTGGGCGCAAAAATAATTGCTGGTGCAAAAGCCATTTACGAGAATCCTCTGTCTATAAATATGGCGGCTATTGAGGTATTGCAAGAAGCTTTGCCTGCTGGATTAGCTCTTAAGTCAATGAAGTTAGTTGGTAAGCTAGGCGCTATTGGCTTAGACATGACTTTAAATGCCATTGAGTCTGGCGGAGCGGCTTACAACGACAAGTATCGCGCCGCTATTCAAGCTGGTAAAACACCGGAGCAGGCGGATGCCGAGGGAACTTCTGCGTTCTATATTGCCAGTGCCGTTACTGTAGCCACGGCAGGCGTAGTGGATACTGCGGTGGTTAATAAGATTACCAAGTCTGTTGAGAAAGCCGCAACCAAGTCTGGTACTGGATTAGCCAAAGAAGGCGGCTCTGAGTTTGGCGAGGAGTTCTTAACTTCTGTAGTTACTGACTATGCTTTAACCGGCAAGGTAGACCTAAACAAAGCTCTGACCCAAGGCGTGGTCGGTGGTTTTGTGGCTGGTAAAACAACCGCCAGTATTGATGCCGCGTCAAATATTAACAATACAGTAGCTGATGTTCAGAACACATTTACACAAGAACTGAATAACTCTGGAATTACGTCCACAAATAATAGTGGACAATTGACTTCGTTCGTGGATACATCTACAGGCCAGCCTGTGGTGCAAGCAGATGTCATTGGCGATCTTAATGCGTCCGGCTTAACTGAGACAGGTCAAGACTCCACACTGGCTGATCTTGGTGTTACTGACGTTTCCTCAGGTACAACTGGCAATGTGGGGGCTACAGATGTTGGGGCAACGACTGGGGCAACTGGGGCAAACACAGGTACAGTTATTGCCACAGACACATCCGCAGGCACTGCATTGATCATGGATGGATCAGGCAAAGCTCAGGTGGTCAGCATCACAGGCACTGCCACTCCCGGCTCTGAAGTTACTTTGACAACCAACTCTACGGGTGCTGTTACTGCCGCTCCTGTGACCACAACCGGAGCCACAACAGGGGCGACCACAGGTGCTACTACTGGCACAACCACGGGAACCACAACAGGGGCCGCTACCGGAGCTACGACGGGGGCTAATACCGGAGCTACGACCACAACTGGCGCAGATACTGGCACTACAACTGGTGCGGCCACAACAACGGCTGCAAACACAAACGCCGCTACAAATGCGGCGGCCAATGCAAATGTTGGTACAAACACAGCGGCTAATACCAATGCCGCTACCAACACTGCGGCCAATACAAACGCTGCAACTAACACTAATGCCAATACAAATGCGAACGTAAATACCAACACAAACGCAAATGTAAATACTAATCCGAACGTCAATACGAACACTAACGTTAACACCAACGCTAATGTAAACACTAACCCGACGGTTAATACCACTCCAACAGTTACCACTACCCCCACGGTTACAACTACTCCGACTGTTACGACCAATCCAACGGTCAATCCAAACGTCAACACTAACGTTAACGTATCTACGCCTGATGCAATCAACGTGGGTGGTGTAGAAGTTCCCGGCACGTATACACCGCCTAGTGTGTTTACACCAACTACGCCAATTACAACAACTCCAGCAGTTACGCCAGTTACGCCTACTACACCCGCAACCAAGACACCGACCAAGAAAACGCCGCAGACCACAAGTCCTTTCCAGATGCCGCAAAGCGGTGGTGGTGGCGAGGCCGTAGCTGCTCCGTTAGCAAGTGTGTTCTATTACGGCAAAGACTTTGGCGGTCAAAAACAGCAAGTTGCCCCGACAGGCGATTTGATGATGTCTCCGTACCACGAGCTAAGTGTTACCAAAGCTGGCGCAGAACAAGCCCCTCAAGCAATTCCTGTTGCACAAGAAGCAAAAGGCGGCGAAAATGACATATCTGCGTTACTTCAACAAATCATGTCTTCAGGCGATAACAACATGACGCAAGAAGAGTTAATGCAAATTATTCAAGCAAGGGGCTAATATGGGTGAAGAATACGATTTTTTTGCGGATCCTAGAAACGATGCGTTTACCTACAACGATTTAGGTTCGTCACCATCTAATTCCCAAATTCTGTCGGATATAAATTACGACCCCGGTATCCTGAGCACCATTGGCGGAATCTTGTCCGGCAAGTCCGGATCTATGGCCCAGATAGCAAGTCTGGGTGGTTTGGGTGCTTTGCTTAATTCTGTTGGCGGTTCTGGTGGTGGTGGCTACAAAGGTTTCCAAGGAAGCATACCAAAGTACACAGCTTCACGTACACAGTACGCACCTCCTGTTAGCACAGTGAATCGTGGCCCTGCACCTTCCAACGAAGCTGTGATGGATTACCTAAAGCGACCCGGTTTAAAC
>Ga0208975_1001366_pt1 | contig 10363 bp, 19 predicted proteins | sample GreLakmeER78MSRF_FD_187700 | JGI IMG/M metagenome (GOLD analysis project Ga0208975, IMG submission 187700) | Freshwater lentic microbial communities from great Laurentian Lakes, MI, USA - Great Lakes metaG ER78MSRF (SPAdes) | ecosystem: Environmental > Aquatic > Freshwater > Lake | place: Great... | reverse complement strand
CTCGTCGTACCATGCCCAGCCCAGCCGCGCCGCGCCTGCCTTGCCGTGCCCTGACGTGCCGAGCCGTGCCTCGCCGCGCCCTGCCTGCCATGCCCCACCACACCAAGCCCAACCACGCCTTGCCTTACCCGGCGCGCTTCTTGCGCTCGTTGCGCGCAAGAAACTTGTCGATGCTCGCGCGCAGCTCGTCGCTGGCGTCAAGCGCGTCGGCGTAGCGCAACAGCCGCGCTTGGACGCTTCGCAGGTCGGTCAGCAGATGCGCGATGACCGCCCGCGTCGCTTCCGGCGACGACTGCACCACCGAGACCGCGACGTACTCGCGCGACCCCCGATCCACGTTGAGGTATGCGCGGACCGGCGGCTCGTTGGGCTTGTGCGGCTCCAGATGAACGACCACGCGGCGGATCAGCCCGCGGGCTTGAAGCAGCCGATACTTCTCGGCAGCCTCTGCGTCGTTCCAATCGAACATCGAGTGCAGCGCCGAATTGGCGCTGCGTGCCCGATCCACGACCGTTTCGGGCGTGAGCTTGTCGCCAAGTTCTCGCGCCATTTCCTCCAGTTCGCGCTCCCAGCGGGACATCACGACACCACCTCGAACGTGCCCCAACCGAGCCCGTAGCTCTCGCGGGAGAACGGACGCCCCTCTCCGACGCCGATCTGCATTCCGGCGCGGGCCAGCAGGTTGGACACATCTCCGACCCTGAACTGGTCGCCGTCCCAGCGCACTCGCAGAGTGGCGCTCCAGCGCCGGAACATCGGCCTAGAACGCAAGTCGGTCACGCCCGTCTGGTTTCGCGTCGCAGCGACGTGCTGCTCGTAGTCGCCGGCGATCCGCACCAGCGGCTGTCCGCTGACGAGGTCGAGTCCGTCCGCCTCGACGAAGACGGACATCTTCGCCATCGTCATCTTGAAGCCGACTAGGCGGCAGGCATCGATCATCGCCGCGCGCCATGCCGAAGCCGGGAAGCCGATGGTGCCATCCTCCAGGCGATGCAGCGCCGCCTCGCAATCGGCCGCGAAGTCGCGCGCCTCGCGCTCCTTCTTCGACTTCGCCGTCGATCCGGCCTCGTGCTTCTCGCGCATCTTCTGACGAGCCTTCTCCGAGAAGGCGGCCATGACCAGCGGCGCGGTGCCGACGATCTCGAACTGCGCGCGCTCGAACTTCGGCGCGGCGATGGTGACGATCTCTTGCTTCGTGAACGCGTTCATCTGAACCTCCCTTTTCAACCAGCCAGATCCGCAACCCGGCGGCGGCTCTCCTCCATGATGCGCTCGTGCGCGTCGGGCGACGCGGCGCTGATGTCGTCGAGATTGCCGCGCTGGGCCAGCATGATCTTGTCGATGTCCTTGACGCTCGCCGCCTTGCGGATCGCCGCGACGATGGCGCGGCCGCGCTCGGCCAGCTCGGGGGAGAGAGTTGCGCCGGTCGGGGCCTCTGGTGAGGAGGCTGCGGAGGGAGAAGGCTCCGCATCCGACGCGGCCGGCGCGATGTTGTCGGCCTCTTGTTCGGTGGCATCGAGGAGTGCGTCCATCGCGGCGCTGACGGCGGCGAGGGGGGTGGATGGCGGGGTGATGTCGATGGCGCTGGCCGGGCCGCGCGCCTGGACAACGTCGATCTCCTCCGCGACCGGCAGGCCCATCATGACCTCGGGCGCGAAGAGGCGGATGAGCATCGTGGCGCTGCGGTAGCGCAGCATCTGGTCGGGCATCGTCCGGTACTTCGGGTTCTTCGTCCAGCCCTCGGCCTCGGCCATCGCCATCGACGCGGTGGCCTCGACCGGCTCGCCGCTGTCGGCCAGCGTGGCGAAGGCGGTGACGCGCAGGTTCTTGCCCTCGCCAACGACGTGCCAGTTGATGCGACGCGCGAACACGCCCGAGCGGTTGGCCTTGGCGATCATGTACGTGGCCGACCAGCCCGCGCGCCCGCTGACGAAGTAGATGTTCTGCAGGACGACCAGCGGCTCCTCGCGCGTGCGCTTGGCGATCGCGTAGGCGATGAGGCAGTCGGCCATCTTGCCGCGCAGGTGCGGCGGGACGAGTTCGCTGGCGGCGAACATCTTCGCGACGCGCTGCGAATGCTCGAAGTGCGCGGGCGCGAGCGGATCGTAGTCCGACACGGCGGGCAGGTTCACGACGTTGGTGGCGATCTCGTTGGTCATTGCGCGTATCCCTTCTGAATGCTGGTTGCGATCTCGTTGGCGGCCCATTGCGGCAGGCCGATTTCGACTACACCCGTGGTGTAACCCGGCCAGCTATCATCCGCAACGCTTTTCGCGAAGCGGCGCAGGATCTGGCGCAGCTGCTGGTCGGCGGCGCTCGCGGCGTCGGCGGACAGGGCCGCGACGTAGCCGAGGTGGGGCTCGTCGTTGCCGACCACCATGAACGCATGGGTCGGGCGCTGGATGCCAAGAATGCCGGCGACCAGCCGGTACATCGCGTCCCCGAGGTCGTACCTGAGATTGGCGGCGGTCTTGCGCCAGGAGTTCGGCGCGGGCGATGCGGTGGTCTTGAGGTTCACCGCCAGCCCGGCGCGCGAGATGTAGAGGTCGGGGCGGCACAGCAACGTGAGCCCGGTCTCCTCGTCCTTCGCGACCATCGTGACCTCGGCGCGGCCGCCGGCCTCCAGCAAGCGGCGGGCGTCGGCGTTGCGCATGAGGCCCTCGCGCATCCCGACGATCCGCATGTGGTCGGAGAAGCTGACGATCTGCCGGTCGCCTTGCTCTTCGCGCCAAGCCCTGCCCTCTCGGGTCGAGAAATTGAGCCCCTCGGGCTTGACCGAGAAGCGCTGATGGAAGGCCTCGGCGCCCTCCAAGATATACGCGTGCGCGGCGGTCCCCAACGCCATCGACGCGCTCGGCTCGCGGTGGACGCGGGCCGGGTTGCCGCGCCAGAAGGCGTGGGCGTGGGCCGGGCATTCGGTCTCGTACGAGACGAGGTCGCTGCCGCTGACCGCCGGGGCCGCGAAGGCCTCGGCGCTCAGGTACGCCTCGAACGAGACGTCGTTGTGGATGCCGTCGTTGATCACTTTTCGATCTCCCTCTTCATCTGCCTGTGGACCCAGCCGCGCAGGGCGGCGAGGCGGGACTGCTTCTTGCCGCGCGGGGCGTGGGCCGCGCGCTTGATCATGCTGCGATAGACCCGCAGCAGCTTGCGCTTCTCGGTGGTCATCGGTTGCCCTCCAGCTTGGCAAGCTCGCGCTCCAGCTCCGCGATCCGTTGGTGAGCGAGCAGATAGTCGATGCTGTCGGGGTTGAGGTCGCGGGCCAGCTCGACGCGCAACTGGATGCGGGCGCGCAGGACGTTGGGCGTCTGCGGGATCGCCGGGGCGGCGGGAAGCGGCTTCATGCCAGCACCATGATCGCGGCCAAAACGAGGCCCATGAGGGCGTTGATCCAGAGGGGGGACATCAGCGGTCCCCCCTGAGCCAATCGGGATAGTCGCCGTCGAAAGGCTCGGCGGGCGTCGCGTCGTCGCGGATGAAGCGCGCCGTGGGGTCGGTGAGCCGCTCGACGAGGATCTCGGCGTCGTAGAGGACGCCGCGCAACTCGCTCTCGGAGATGGCGCGGCAGTTGTAGTGCTGCGCGTTGATCTCCTCGACCTCCCCCGCGACCGCGCGCAGGATCGCCTCGATCTTGTCGTAGGCGGCGTGGCGCATCTCGTTGAGGCGCTCGACGCTGCGCTGCGCGTTGTCGATGTCCATGATCGCAGCCATGATCAGCCCTCCATCTCGGCGTGGATCGCGCTTTCGGCGTGGCAGGCCATCTCGACGACCATGTCCACCGCCTGGTTGGTCAGGTCCACGAACTGATCGCTGATTGCATTGTCGGTCGCGGTGTTGCCGGCGCCGACGTTGTCGAGCTGTCGGTTGCAGATGTCGCGCAACCGGGTGATCGCGGCGATGATCTCGCGCTCGGCGCGGATCTTCGCGCACTCGATCGCGCGCAGCGCGTCGTCGGCGCTCTCGATGAAGTCGGCGCTGCGGATGAAGGTCTCGCCGCGCTCGTCGTCGTTGCGGTAGGTCATTATCGGCATTGTCTGTCCCTCCTGGTTGCTGTCCGGCACCACCCGGACAAGGCGAAACATACACCATCGCTTTACCCGCGCAAGCGCTTTCCGCGAAATTGTGTGCTTGACCTCTACACCGCGCGTGTAGTAGCCGTCGCGAATGACCTTGACCCAGTTCATTGCCGCCCTCGGCGGCACCTATGCCACCGCCCGCGCGTTCTCCACGACGCCGCAGGCTATCAGCAATTGGAAGCGTCGCCAGCGGCTGCCCGCCGCGCGGCAGCTCGAGGCCTTCCGCATCGCGCGCGCCAAGCGCCTTGCGTTCGACCCGGTCGCCGCGACGCGCCGCGAGGCCCGGCGATGAAGCGCGACACCGCAATCGAGCGCGTGTCCAACGCGCTGCGTGCCGAGGGCGGACGCGCCTCGACGCAGCGGCTGTGCGAAGTTCTGCCCGGCATGGACAGGGGGTTGGTGTTGATGGCCCTCGCGCACTTGAAGCGCCGCGAGCTGGTAGACAGCGACTACGCTCCGCGCAAGCAGCCCGAGTGCGGCTGGACCTACTGGTTTACGCCCGCGAAGAAGGTGCATCGCGGCTCGCGGTTCAAGGCGGCGGTGTCGAACGGCTACACCCGGCTCGTCGTCGAGTACCTCGACGCGGTTGGCGGCGAGGCGCCGATCGACGCATGGCTCGCGTGGAGCGCGCAGATCACGCATCGGGTGCGCCTGCACAGCGGCGTTCACAGCCTGCGGCGGCGCGGGCTGATCGAGGTCGCCAAGACGTATGTTCGGCTGACCGAAACGGGCCGGCAGGCGCTCGCGCTCGGGCGCACGGTGGCTCCCATCGCGCCGACCATCGCGGATTTCGAGGACATCGCCGAGCCCGAGACGCGCTCGACCGATCCCGAGGCTTGCGTCGCGCGCGCCGAGAAGCTCTGGCCGAAGCTGATGCGCGGCCGCAGGTACGAGGACATCCCGGCGCACCTCATCCGCCCGCAGCGCCTGCTGCGATGGACGCCGCCGCTGGTTGAGCGCAGCATGACCGGGTCGAGCGGGGCAATGCTGGCCGAGAGCCGCAGCGCGGAAGGAGGGTCGCCGTGAGAACGTGGCGCGGCACCATCCTGGGCGAGCCTGCCAGCAAGGCCAACTCGCGCCGCATCGTGCGGTTTGGGTCGAAACTGCGGGTGATCAAGAGCGAGAAGGGGCTCGCGTACATCGAAGCGGTTGCGCGTCAGGCGCCGGAACTGCCGGCGCAGGAGCAGCTACTGGAGCCGATCCGCATGACCGCTCACATTTACTACGCCTCGCGGCGACCGGACCTTGATCCGTCGCTGATCCTCGACGCGCTGCAGGGCCGCGTCTACCGCAACGACCGCGCGGTGCGAGAAATGCACCTGTACCACCACCTCGACCGGGACAATCCCCGCGCCGAGATCCTTCTGGAGGAGATGACCGATGACGAATGACGACCTGAAGCGCTACGCGGAGCGCCTTACCCACATTCTCGACGCCGCCGACGAGATGCGCGCTGACCTCAAGGAGTTGAAGGTCGAGATCAAGAGCGCGGGCTACGACCCGGCGGCGCTGGTGCGCGTCGTGCAGCTGCGGCGCGACGAGCGCAAGCGGGCGCGCGAGCAGGAGCGGCTGCAGGCGGTGACGCTCTACGCCGACCGGCTGGGCGTCCAGCTGGACCTCGGGATCTGACAGGACAGGCCAGGCCCTCCCTTGCCGTGGCCGGCGGGCCGCGGAACCTAAAAGCGGCCCAGCGGGCATAGCCCGTCAACCGGTCCCTGGCCGGTGCGTTTACCGGATGGATCGCTCCCGCCACTCAACCCGAACGGAGGCAGACATGGTTCTCGGATGGCAGGATTTCGTCGTGATCGGCATCATCGTCTGGGCGCTGCTGGACGGCAGGCGGTAGCCGGGTTAGCATGCGAAAGCCCCGACGCGGTTCCAGCCGCGCCGGGGCAAACGGACCACCCAACTGGTCCGGCGAGGGTTCGCGGGCGAAATGTATCCGCGACGTCCGGCCGGATCAACGGAGACGATCATGGCAGGACGACCAGATAGCTGGATGCCGCTGTACGTCGCGGACTACCTCGCGGACACGGCGCATCTGACCGCCGCCCAGAGCGGCGCCTACCTCCACCTCATCATGGCCTACTGGCGAGCCGGCGGCCCGCTGCGTCTGAGCGACGACGCGCTCGCTCGAGCGGCCAGGATGACGCCTGACGAGTGGATCGAGAACCGTGACGCGGTGCTTGCGTTCTTCGCGGTCTCGTCCGGTCAGATCCGTCATGGCCGGATCGACCACGAACTGGCCGAGGCCGCCCGCCTCTACGACGCGCGCAAGCGGCGCACCGAGGCCGCGACCGCCGCGAGGGCCGCGCGCAACGTAACGGACAACGTAACGATGAACGTAACGTCGGACGTAACGACCAACGTAACGTGCATACAACCACAACCACAACCACAACCACCCTTTCCTTCGGAAAGAGATACTCATGGACCTGTTCTTGGTTCTGGGGGGTCTGGGGGGAAGCGCGCAGAGCGCGCCGACCGCGGAACGCGCCTGCCGGACGATTGGTCGCCTTCGGACGAGGACCGCGCCTTCGCCGGCAGCCTCGGCGTCGCGGTCGAGCGCGAGGCGGCGTCGTTCAGGGACTACTGGCACAGCAAGCCCGGCGCGGACGGGCGGAAGGTCAACTGGAGCGCGACCTGGAGGAATTGGGTGCGCCGCAGCAGTGAAAGGAAGCAGGGCAATGGCACAGGATCTCGCACCGAACGCAACGGGTTTATCGTTCACGCTGAGCGCCTTGCTCGGGAGGATGCAGACCGAGCAGCCGGGCGCTCCGTTGTCGATTTCCTCGACGCAGAAGACCGAGGCTGAGCGCGCGCTGGTTGCCGCCGAAGCCGCGCTGCAGCCCGCACCGCAGGCGCTGGCCGAGCGGTTCGTGACGGCGCTCGGCACGTTGACGGCGACGAGGCCGGGCGAGGCGGACGGGCTGGCGAAGGTTCGGGCCTACGCGGCGATGCTGGAATTCCCGGCCAGCGCGTTCACGCGGTCAAGCCTCGACGCGGCGGCGCGCAAGTTCCGGTGGTTTCCGAGCTACGCCGAGCTGGTCGAGCACCTCGAGGCCGAGGTCGCGCAGGCGAAGGCGCTGCGGCACCAGCTGCGCCGGGCGGTGGCCCTGCCGGTCGAGGGGTCGAGGCCCTCGGGCAAGTACTCGGCCATGACCGACGCGCAGAAGGCCGAGTTTGACGCCGCGATGGCGAAGTTCCGGTCCCGGTTCGCCTCGGATGCCTCCAGAAGCGCTGAGGATGGCTCAGGAACGCCGGAAGCCCGCTTACCCAACGCGGGGTAGCGGGCGACCGGGCTTCGGCGCTCCTAGGGCGGTTCTAGCGCGTTTCTGGTCGGAGGTGCGGCGGGAGGCGGCGGTAGGCCTCGTCCAGGGCCTGACGCCACTCGGGCGCGGCCAGCCGGTTCGTGTCGCGGACCCGGCGGCGGATCAGGACGTCGCGCAGCGCGGCGGCGTCGAGGAGGGAGGCCTCGCCCATGAAGTCGCGGAGCTGGGCGAGGCTCGTGACGGGGGAAATGCGCATGGCGGCCTCAGACCCGGAACAGGCCGCTGTGCGGGACGAAGTCCCACATCGGCCCGGTGTAGCCGAACTCGGCGTCGGGCCGAACCAGCCGGTACACGCCGCCGCTGATCCCGGCCACCTTGAGGGTGAGGAAACCGACCTTCACGATGCTGCCGACCGTCCAGTTCTGCTTCGAGTTCTTGATCATCGTTCGTCTCCGTTGGTGGGGTTGCGATGCGAGGAACATACACCGCCGGTTTCGCCGCACCATTGCAAAGAACGCAGGGCGGTATGCGGTTGACGCATGGCGCGGGGCGGGGCAATCTTCTGAACCTTGGCTTAACAAAAGGCGGCCTGTGATCCAGATCGAGCGCGTCGCGATCGCGGCGCTTATCCCATATGCGCGGAACTCCAGAACCCACTCGGACGCTCAGGTGGCGCAGATCGCCGCCAGCATCCGCGAGTTCGGCTTCACGAACCCCGTGCTGCTGGACGAGGCGAACGGCATCATCGCCGGCCACGGCCGCGTGCTGGCCGCGCGCAAGCTCGGGATGCAGGACGTTCCGGCAATTCGGCTGGCGCACCTGACCGAGGCGCAGAAGCGGGCCTATGTGATCGCCGACAACAAGCTGGCGCTCAACGCGGGCTGGGACGAGGAGCTGTTGCGCCTGGAGTTGAAGGATCTGCAGGATCTCAATTTCGACGTGGCGCTAACCGGCTTCAGCACCGAAGAGCTAGACGCGCTTATGGCGCCGACGGGAACCGAGGGCCTGACCGATCCTGACGCGGTGCCGGAGGCGCCAGAGCATCCTGTCTCGGTGCCGGGCGATGTCTGGTTGCTCGGCCGGCACCGGCTGGCTTGCGGCGACTGCACCGATCCGCTCGTCGTGGAGAAAGCGCTGGCCGGCGTGAAGCCGCACCTCATGGTCACCGACCCGCCCTACGGCGTCGAGTACGACGCCTCGTGGCGAGAGCGCGCCGGCGTCAACACCAAGGGCGCTGCAACCGGGAAGGTCCTGAACGACGACAAGGCCGACTGGCGCGAGGCGTGGTCGCTGTTCCCCGGGGATGTCGCCTACGTCTGGCACGCTGGTCTGTTTGCCGGCGTCGTGGCCGACAGCCTGTTGGCCTGCGACTTCCATCTCCGCAGCCAGATCATCTGGTCGAAGAGCCAGTTCGCCATCGGGCGTGGCGACTACCACTGGCAGCACGAGCCTTGCTGGTACGTCGTCCGCAAAGGGAAGAAGGGCCACTACGACGGTGGCCGCAAGCAGTCGACGCTCTGGCAGATCGAAAAGCCGAAGAAGTCCGAGACCGGCCACTCGACACAGAAGCCAGTCGAGTGCATGAAGCGCCCCATCGAGAACAACTCGTCGCCCGGGCAGGCCGTTTACGAGCCGTTTTCAGGCTCCGGCACGACGATCATCGCGTGCGAGCAGACGGGTCGGGCCTGCCACGCCGTCGAGCTGAATGCGGCCTATGTCGATGTCGCGATCAAACGCTGGCAGGAATTCACCGGGCAGGCCGCCACGCTTGAAGGCGATGGACGCAGCTTCACCGATGTAGCGACCGAGCGATGCAAAGCCGCCGCATGAGCGCCGTCGAGGCCGGCGCCAACGTGGCGATCGGCTATCTTGTGGCGGTGGCCGCGAACGTGGTCATCCTGCCGCTTTTCGGCCTGCATCCGAGTGCGTTCGACAGCTTCGCCATTGGCGCGCTGTTCACGGCCGTTTCGCTGGTTCGATCTTACGCGCTGCGCCGTCTTTTCAACGGCTTTCGTTCGGCTTAGGTTGCGCGCATGGTCATGCCAGCGCACAAGCCAACTGAAGAGCGCCGCCGCCAGGTCGAGCAGGCCTCGGGCCTTGGCCTCCCGCACGACCAGATAGCGGCGCTGATCGGCATCAGCGACGAGACACTCCGCAAATACTACAAGACCGAGCTAGCGGTCGGGAAGGCGAAGGCCTCGGCGCAAGTCGCCAAGACGCTGTTCAACAAGGCGGTCGTGCAGGGCGATACCACGGCGATGATCTGGTGGACCAAAGCGCAGATGCGCTGGGCCGAGACGCAGCGCCACGAGAATTCTGGTCCTGACGGCGGCCCCCAGGTCATTCGCTACGAGTGGGGCGAGCCGGAATGAGCGCGTCGCGCGTTCAGACCGTGCGGATGCCATACGCGCCTCGAAAGGCGTTTGTCCCGTTCCACAAGCGCACGCAACGCTGGGCCTGCCTCGTCGCGCACCGCCGCGCCGGCAAGACGGTTGCGGCGGTCAACGACCTGATCCGCGCCGCGATCACCGCGCAGCGGCCGCACGCGCACTACGCCTACGTCGCGCCGTATCGGTCGCAGGCCAAAAGCGTCGCGTGGGACTACCTCAAGCGCTTCGCCGCGCCCGCTACTGCTGGCGTCAACGAGGCCGAACTGCTGCTCACAACGCACACGGGCGCGAAGATCCAGCTGTTCGGCGCGGACAACGCCGACGCGATGCGCGGCCTCGGCTTCGACGGCATCTACTTGGACGAGTACGGCGACTTCAGGCCCTCGGTCTGGGGCAACGTCATCCGCCCGACGCTCTCGGACAGAGCTGGCTGGGCGGTGATCGGCGGAACGCCGAAGGGGAGAAACCAGTTCTACGAGGCCTTCGACGCCGCGCAGCGCAGCCCAGACTGGTTCTGCCTGCGCCTGCCGGCCAGCGCCTCGGGCATCCTGCCGCCGACCGAGCTTCACGCGCTCCGCGCGCAGCTGACGCAGGACCAGTACGACCAGGAGTACGAATGCAGCTT
>Ga0208975_1001365_pt1 | contig 10374 bp, 9 predicted proteins | sample GreLakmeER78MSRF_FD_187700 | JGI IMG/M metagenome (GOLD analysis project Ga0208975, IMG submission 187700) | Freshwater lentic microbial communities from great Laurentian Lakes, MI, USA - Great Lakes metaG ER78MSRF (SPAdes) | ecosystem: Environmental > Aquatic > Freshwater > Lake | place: Great... | reverse complement strand
CTTGTTGCTGACGGGGGCCGCACCGGGCACCGCATTGCTGGCATCGACCGGCGCCGGAATGCATGGCACGTGGTTGTCCTTCACCACCATGCGGTAGTTGACGTTGTGCTCGAAGGGAATGAGGGCGCGATCCTGGGGATCGTAGCACAGCCACTCCCAACGGTTCCAGCCGGTGCCACGTAGGGTGCAGGGCGGGTTGGACAGACGCGTCGGCTCGGTCGGGCGGTGGCAAGCAGCAGATACATTGCCCGAGGGCGCCGCGCACACACCACGACCGGAGCCTGCAGGCTTAAAGGGCGAGTACAACTGATCGGCGCACTTGGTCGTCTTGTACGGCAGGCCGAGGAGCTCGCTGCTGTCGTCGACCGTCGACCCGGGCGCACAGAAGCCCGGGCCCCACGCTTGCCAACGCAGGTACGGGTCGTTCGGAATGTCCTGGCCGCAAGGGCCGCAATCGTTGGCCGGGCGATTCAGCTGGTAGATGCCAGGGCCCGTCGTTTGACGCAGCTTCTCCTTGTAGCTGCAACCGTCGGACCGAAGCGATGCGGATGCCATTGTTGGTGCCTTTGTTGGTGCCTTTGCTTCTCTAACGTACACCAACATTTTAGCCCCGGATTCAGAGCGTAGGCCATTGAAAGGCGCACCGCGGCACCTCCATCGGCGGCGGCAGCGGCACGCTCTTGTAGCCGATCATCTGGCACGACTTGAGGTGCTTGGGCTCGGTCGAGATCGGCGCCGTCTTGTCGTTGCGAATGGGCTGCCCCGGCGCCGGCGGCTTGTACATGTTGCCGCCACACTTGCTGAGGTAACGGGTCTGGCCGCGCAGCTCGCTGTCAACGTCGATGAGGTTGGCATTCACGTGGGACACGGCCGAGCCGGCGATCAGGCCCAGCTCGTGGCGGCACTTGCTCTTGTGCTCATAGCGGTGCGGGTCCACAATGTAGCTTAGGATGCTCACGTTCTCGCGGAGCTCGCGCTTGTACTGGCAATCATCGTCGGCGAGGCGGTTGAACGACATGGCTCTGGCTGTTTACGACTCGTCTTCTACTACTTGATTGCATTGTTAAAAAATAGTTGGGCACATAGCAACTTAGAACCGTTGCTTGCGTAGGTGCTCCGGCGAGCACATCTTGAGCATCTCTTGGTTGCGCACCCACGAGCGGGTGTCGTCACCGCCGCGGGTCCATGCCTCGACGGTGTTCTTGGGGTCCTGTAGGTTCTGCATGCATGGAATGAGCGGCGCAAAGGGCGACGTGGTTTGCTCCATGATCGTCTTCTTGCACGGCAGGCTACGGCCCTCGAACTGGTTGTTGGCCACGCCTTGCACGAGCGGGCCCTCGACGTCGGGGTCCGGGTTGCCGGGGCGCAGGTTGGGCGCGCCCTGGAAGATGCGGGTGAACAGCTGGATGTGGCACCGATCGCGCGTCAGCTGCGCCGGGTCGTTACGGAGCGCCGAGTACTGGTCGATCACGCAGTCCTCGGCCAGACCAACACCTGGGCGACCACGTAGGTTAACGTGGTCGTACTGGAAGTCGATCACGCTGCCCTGCGGCACAGCACACTTGACCGGCTTGTTATTGTACGTCTGCCACGAGAAAATGCCGTCGTTCTGCACGTCCTTGCACTCCTTGGCGCAAGCATCCGTGTTGTAGTGGCGGCTGTCCAAGAACGTGGCGGGTGCGGCTGCCTTCATGGTCTGTCTGGTCTTTTCCCGTGTAGTCTCTACACACAACAAAACAAAAAGAACACGGTGGCCCTGTTACGCTCCCTTAGGCTCCGCTCAAGCCCAGGCTAAGCTCCGCTAACCACCTCCCAAGCCCGACCCATACCATTGCGATCAAAGCACGCGGTGCTGTTCTCCTTGCACGTCGGCGCAGACCCATAGAGCCAGTTCGCATAGCCCTCTTGGTCGCTCATGATGCCCGACGACGGCATGGTGTAGAACTGGCGCGACGACGACTCCCGACCGTAGATGTCCGTGGCATTGGTGAAGACACGCTTGCCGAAATTGCCCTCGATCTGCGCCGCAATCGCCGGATGGCTCACGTCGCACGCCGACGGACGATCGCGGGCATCCGTCACCAGGTTGGCATTCATGAAAGGGTTGTCCACCGTGGAACGCGCACACACCTTGCGGTCCATGATGGTGAGGTCGTTCTCGTCGAGGAAGCGCTCAGCCGCCACCTTCTTACGCCGATCGAACTCGTACATGGCGATCGATAGGAGGCACGCGGCAATGCCGATGACGAGGTAGCGGTAGTCAAAGGTCACGACCGTGAGCACAATCCCGATGTACAGGAAGAGCCGCGTCACTGCGTTCAGGCGCTCCGCGAGCGACATGCTCTCGCTCGGCATGACCTTGTAGTAATTGGCCGCCGTGAACCACCCTGCGAGATCGTCGTACCAGATGTGCTCTTGAGTGCTCATTGTACTGGCTCTACAACCCCTCTACATGGTCATTTATATTTTTCCCTGACCCTAGGGCTTTGCCTCAGCAGCATCAGCAGCATCCAGACGGCGCGCAGCCAGCTTGCGCTTGGCCCGATCGGCCGCACTGGTATGACGTGACTTTTGGGCCATGCGGGCCGCGCCAGCCTTCTTCTGCGAGCTGCTTGCGCCACCGCCACCCATAGCACCGCCCATCATGTTCATGAGCTGACTCATATCGAAGCCACCACCGCCCGCATCCCCGCCCATGGCCGCGCCAAGGCCACCAAGGCCGCCCAGCATGCCCCCAAGCTTGGACAGGTCACCCATCATGCCGCCCGGAATCATGCCCTGCATCTTGCCCGCAAACGTCATGGCGTCCTGCAGTAGCGTCTCTTGCTTGATCTCGCCCGACATCAGCTTCTGCACCATCTTCTGCGACACGGTGCCCATTAGCTTGGCAATGCCGCCGCTGGCCTCCGAGTTGCCGCCGCCGCCCAGCATGCTGAAGATGTCGGCAGGGCCCGCACCGTCACCGGTGCCCATGTTGCGCATCGCGTCTTGTAGGTTCTTGACCTCCGGGTCCTCCATGATCTCCTTGGCCAGACGACCGAGCGACGTGGACTCTAGGTCCTCGAGGCCGGGAAAGGGGCTGCTGGCGTTAGCGTTAGCGCCAGCCTTGCTCACCTCGGCGCTCACTTGCATAAGGCGCTTCATGGCAGTCACGTTCTCGGAGCTCCAACTGTGCATACTGTCCATCATCACCTCTTCGCCCTGTAGCATCTTGACGACCTCGGTGCCATCAACGCCCTCTTGAATGAGCAGACCAAAGAGCAGGCAGTACTGGTGCTGAAGAGCGCTCGTCTTGACGAGGGTCGCAATGGTGCCAAACGTCACGTCGCCCTTGTACCATATTGCTGCCTTATCAAGGTCAGCATCAGTAGTCGCCATGTAGTTCGCAATCGCTGCGCCAGCCGACTCGCGAAAGAACGTCAGGTGCCCGGCATCGAGCTTGTCGAACGATGCATAATGCTTCTTGATGGCACGCAGCAGGTCGCGCGCCGGCTTGGAGTCATCCTTGACCTTCTTGGCCTCCGCCTTGCAAAGCTTCAGGAGCTCAACGTAGTACTGGTTGAAGATGTACACGTTGGGGTGCACGCTGGGGCTCGCTTCTGACATCAAGGCTATTTGGGGGGTCTACATAGGCTCCCTTCACCATGTCTTTAAATGGTGGAAGGGGAAAACCCATGAAAAAGAACGGTGTGGGTCCCGGCGCCCTTAGCCCATCTTGCGGCTCAGCAACACGAGCACCCTCATGTACTTCCAGACCACGGCGCGATCGTCCTCGCTCAGGCACCGGTAGATGCCCTTGACCTTGTTGATCACGCGCTCCGCATCCTGCATATCCCCCGCCACGTCGGCGTAGTTGGCCTCTAGGAAGAACGCCTCGTCCTTGGCCACGATGCGGTCCCCAAAGGGCAAAGCCACACGCTCTTTGAAGCCCTCGTGCAGCAGCTTGGGCGACGCCATGATGACGGCACTGGTCGCCATGTTGATCATATTGAACTCGGCATCGCCACCGCCGACTTGCGCCGCCTTCAGCTCCCGCAAAAACTCCTTAAAGGTGGTATTAAACCGGTCGAGATTGGAGTCGCCCATTGATATTGCTACACTCCCCTACTTATTAGATCTAGTTTATGCCCATATCCCTTAAATCCTTTTCACGCGCCATCCGAATGGAATCCATGTCGGGCAGGCTCTTTTGTTCCCGCGTATCGGCGTTGACCGAGAACGGCAAGGTCGTGGCGCCGGCCGGGCGTGTGGCCTCGTTGCGCACGGGTGTGTTGCTGTACTGCTCGAAGCCGCCTCCACCACTACTGCTGCCGTCAAAAGCTCCAGAGTCAAACGCGCCCCACCCCAATGCCCGATCATTCACCATGGCATCTTCGTGTGGCTGCTCTCGCGTCGGCACGAAAGAGAACGCTTGTGTCGTCATGGCGGCGTCCAGCTGAAAGCCGATGGGCTCGATCGGCTGTTGGGATGCTGCTTGAGCCTGAGCTACGCCTACGCCGCCTCCGCCCCCACCGGGTGCCGCAGGCGCAGTCCCACTGACCAGCACCCCACGTGACGGCAACAGCAGGTAGTCGAAGACGGCCTTTCCTAGCAGCAGTTGCTTGCTGGGCATCAGCAACATCGACGGGACACTCGTTATTTGGGCCGGCCGCGGGTGCACGTCCAGGTTATAGAGCCGCACCAGGCCCTTGCCATCGTACCTTTTCACGCTCTCCAACAGCATCCGACAGTGGGGACAGTGCTCGCTGAAGAAAAGGATCATTGCGGCCATAGCCTTGCCTCCCCTCACTGCTTCCACCCGACATTACATAACCTTTTGATTGGCCGCGCGCTGCACAAAAAAAGGACGTTGTTTAGAGTGCCTCGAGCTTAAGGAGAAGGCAGCTAACAAGGCTACTAGCACAAAAAGAGCCATGGTACAAAGGAACACCGCCACGGCCACGCCACACTTTCAGAACTACACGTACGACTCGAGCGACCCGGCGCGGCGCCATGAGTGGGACATTCTGGACATGGACCTCGGCATCGTGAATGCGCTGCGTCGCACGATGTTGACGGACATTCCGATACCGGGCTTCATGGGCGAGGGCGAAGACGGAGACGCGAGTGGCGTGACGATCGACATTCACGAGAACAACGGCCCTCTGCACAACGAGATCATGAAGCAGCGCATCGGTATGGTCCCCATTCACTTTAGTGCGGCCGAGGTGGATGCGTTTCAAGAGGAAGAGAATGCAAACGCGGAGAATGCAACTGCGGATAATGCAACTGCGGATAATGCAACTGCGGATAATGCATGGCGGTTCGAGCTCGACGTCGCCACGGGCCCGAGCCAAAAGCGCAACGTCACGAGCCACGACGTTCGCGTCTTCAAGGGCGCCGCCGACGTCACGGCCAGCCACGCACGTCGGCTCTTTCCGGTGGACGTGGTGACCGGCGACCCGATCCTGATCACGCGCCTACGTGAGAACGAGCGCCTCGCCTTCACCGCGACGCCCATCAAGCGCACCGGTCGCGACCACGCCGGCTTCTCGCCTGTCTCGCTGTGCAGCTTCCACTTCATCCAGGACCCGCGCATCGCCTCTGAGGTCAGCGGCATCCTGGAGAAGGAGCGCGCCTATTACAAGGACAGCCGCGGCGACCCCACGCACATCCACTTTGCCATCGAGAGCGAGTGTGCGCTGACGCCGCGCTACCTGGTGAACAAGGCCTTCGAGATCCTCATTGCCAAAGTGCGCAACAACCTGACGCTGACGCCGCCGCGTGTGGTCATACGTCCCGTTGCGGCCACGCTCATGGCGACGCCGGCGGTGGCGGGTGCTCCGGGTGCCTCAAACAATGCAACCAACCTCGGCTACGAGTTCGTCTTTGCGAACGAAGACGATACCCTGGGCAACTTGCTGCAGTCGATCATTTTCAACGAGACCATTCGCAAGGAAAGCGACGTGACCTACGTGGGTTACTACTGCCCGCACCCTCTCGACCCCAGCATGGTCCTACGCCTATGTGTGAAGAACATGGAAGCCGTAGGCGAGGGCGGCGAGGGCGGCGATGCCGAGGGCCGTGTGATCGAGATCCTCAAGGCCCAGATGCAAAAGATCCTGGCCCTGCTCGAGACGCTGCAGGCCGAATGGAACGACTTTGCGCCCCTCGAGTAAGTAGTACTAAGCTTTGCCTCTTCCTTTTTGTTACTTTGTGGTAGTGGTGCCTGCGGTTGTAGAGGTACAGTTGTCCAACCCAATGCCAAGAGACGAAGATGACGTTGATGATGTAGAAGACGAAGACGCAGCAGACGAGGACGCGGCAGAAGAGGACGCAGCAGAAGAGGACGCAGCAGAAGAGGACGAGGACGCGGACGAGGCAGAAGAGGACGCTGCAGAAGAGGAAGAAGACGTTGAGGAGGCTGAAGACGAAGACGCTCCCATTGAGGATGCAGAAGACGCTGAAGACGCTGAAGCCGCTGAAGCCGCTGAAGCCACTGAAGATGCAGAAAATGCAGAAGATGTCGAAGACGCAGAAGCCGAAGAGCTCCTATCCCCAATCTCGCTCCGGGAGCTGCTGACCATCGACGAAATGGCCGACCGTGATCCATCGTTTATAGGGCTCGACGACAACCAAGTGTTGAACTATGCCCACGATCTCTTTCCGTCGATCAGCAAGGCCCATGGAATCGCCAAGCTGTGGCGGCACGTCGTGGACCGTCGGGTGCCGCCCTCGATTGCCCCGGCACTCACGCCCATACTGGACCTCGAGCGCCTAACATCAACGGCCATGCCTCCCGCTTGGGTCACAGCGGCGGCCCTTGCCAATGCCTTGCCGACCGTGCAACAACGCATTCAGGAGCTCGAGCGCTTGTCGTTGCCGTATGCTGTTACACCCAATGTTACGTCTTCCGATTACTTTGGTCCCACCATTGCCGAGCTCGGGAGTCGCGAGGTCTTCAGCATACTACAGGACCGCCTGCGCCTCACGGCCGCCGACGTCCGCATGCATTCCTACATGCGCATTCCCATGTTGGGCGTCAAGGCACCAAACAGAGCCCCAAGGCGCTTTACGCTGGCCGAGTCCCAGTCGTGGCGTGCCCACACACGTGCCTACGAGTTCCGGCGGCGCCAGGGCGTCGTTGCCGACGTGATCTTGGCGGCCACAACGGCCGCGGCTGCCAACGCTGCCTTTACCATCGACGATTGGAAGCACCGGCTGGCCGCCAGCGACTTGGCCTGGGACGACCTCACCGTCCTCGAAATGGGAGACATTGGCGCCCATCTTGCACAGCACGCAGATGCCAACATCACCGACGTGAGGCGGCGTGCCCGAGCTGGCGTGGCCCCTGTAAAGCCGTTGCCTTTGAGCGCCGTGGCCTTGACGACCGACCCCTATGCCGCCTTCGAAGCCTTTGAACTAAAGAACGTGAAAGCCAGTGTTCTGATCAAGAAACTGGAAGCCCTAAATGCCGCGTCCGAAGTGAGGGCCATCGACTTTGGGTTGTTCAAGACGCGCGACTTGGCGGCCCTTTTTGCCGATGCAGCGTCGAACGTCGATGCGATGGCCAAGCTGATTGCGGACCTTCGGGACTTGCGCATTCAACAGGAACGTCAGGACGCTCGGGCCTTTCTGGAAGCGGCGATCGATCTGCTGCCTGCTGATGCCGAAGAGTCGAAGGAAGAACAAGAAGAGAAAGAGAAAGAAGAGTCCATTGACAGTTCTAAGATCCACGTAGCCCGCACCAAGTTTGCGTTGACGCATGCATCTGCGCTCCATACGGTCGTGCACGCCGAAGCCAACTTCCCGCCCTTTACGGACCTGAAGGAAGCCGAGGCAGGGGCGGACATTCAAGGGTATACAGGATCGCTCGTTGCCGGGGTGCTGAGTCGTGACGCTGTTGCTGAAGCGACTGAAGAGGGCGAAGAGGCTATGGATTGGTCCGGCTTGCAGCTCCTAGCACCTGAGCCAACAGGCAATGTTGGCACTAGCAGCACTAGCGATTCCGCAGGAAGCAGCGTTTCCATGCTCTCCACCCTTCTACGTCCGATGCTACAAGCCATGGCCGATGCCACACAGCTCCCCTTGCCTATGGAGGCCATAGAGCGCAGCATTGCAAACGTGGAATGGACGTCGGCCGTGGCCATTCTGTCCGAGCTCATGCCGGAGGGTCTACGTGACCTATCGACCTCTCAACTAAGCGCGCTCATACGTGACCCGAGCGTCGTCGATCAGTACCTGTCCAAAGACACGCAAGCGCTGACCAAGCGGGCGCTTGCCGACGTCCGAACCCGGTTCGCGGCCGCGCTCAATGACGCCCTGGTGCGCGCCTTTGCCACGTGGACCGTCGTACTGCAAGAGACCTTCATCGACCGACGGCTCCTTGATTACACTGTGCCGCCGGCCCTGGCCGCCTGCGGTCACCTATGGGGCTACCACGGCCCGCCCATGTCGCAAACCAAGGGCCGCGGCGTTTCCATGTTCCTATTGTGTGTGTTTCAACAAACGGCCCCGCCGGAGACGTCGACGTCCTTCTTGGAGCGCGGCATCGAGAACGCGGTGGTCGCGGTCGGTGCCATGGCCGAGCTCGTCTACCCCGAGCGCGTGGCTGCCTTGCAGCAGGGCTTCGAGGCGCTCAAGCCTGTCTTCTTGGCGCAACGTGAGGCGCTCAAAAAGGAGCAGGCACACCTGAAGGGCTTCTTGGAAGGCAATGGCACCGTCAGCCGGTACCTGGCCGGGCTGCTCCAGCTGCCGCAGATCATGGCACGCTCCTCCGAGACGTTTGCGCGCCGCCGTCAACGTACGGGCTGCTGCGAACAGACGCTTGACGAGGGCTACAGGGCCTATGCGGACTGGAGCGGCAACCGCCTCTTGAAGACCCTTCAAAAACAAATGCATGCGTGGGACCACAGCGACCTTCACATACGTCGGGCTGGTACGGGGTTGTTGACCTTGGCGAATGCTACTGTTGCTACTGCGACCAGTAAGCCTGCAGCCCTATGCAAGCCAACGATCGCATCGGAGGCCACTCGGAAAGCAGCAATTGCCCTTGACCAAGACGTGGCCGCTAAAGCAACGACGACCTTTGCCGATGTCCTCGCAAAGCTGCGGCCCTGGTTGCCGATAGAACTGGTGACCGCTCAAGCCAATGCGTCCCGTTACATTCTGTCCCGACTCGAAGCACTAGCGGCCGCAACACGGCAGCCTACGGCCACTGCGTCCACGTGGTTCTCTGCCCTACAATCGCGCCGCTTCGAAGGCATCGTGACCATGGCTCATGCTTTGGCAACTGAAGCCGAGGCCCACGCTCCTCTTGCCGCCCTTCGACAACTACGTACTGTCACGTTGGAGGACGCAGACGAGCAACGGGTCCTCGACCTCGCTCGCGCCCTCATGCTGTCGTGGATCGACGTGCGCAACCGGGACTCGGCGGACGCGGCGACTGTCATACTGAACGCGGCATCGACACCAGCCCAAACGGCCGTGTCCCTGCAAAACAAGATCTCAGAGTTGCGCGAACGTCAAAAGGCAAACCTACTGAACCGCTTGAACAATACCGATGACAACATGCGCCAGCTCATGACGTCTATGAACCGCCTCGGCATCATCAACATTCGGGGCCGCGGCTTGGGCGAGGATGCAGGACCCGAGGTTGATGCTAGCGGCATTGAAGGGTCCACAGATGCATACGGTGACGCGAATGCCGACGTGGACGCAAATGCTGATCGGCCCGAGGATGCACCGGACGTAGCGCCGTGGCGGGGCGAGAACGAGGATGGCGACGAGGACAGCCTGTAGGGTGCCCTAGCCCCAAAAAAGGACTTAAAGAATGGGCGATATAAGGTAGAGAGGCTGCCCAAAGTACTAGGTAAAGACCAGACGAATAACCATGATCATCCCGGTCCGCTGTTTCTCGTGTGCAAAGGTGCTTGCGAACAAGTATGATTGGTACATTGCGGAGTCGGCCAAGCTTAAGGCGGCGACGGTTGCGCCCAATGCGAATGGGGACGCCAATGAGGCCATTACGAGAGCGTCACACTTTGACCCGGTGCACACGGGGGTTCTTCTTGACAAGTTGGGGCTGACTCGGTACTGCTGCCGCCGCCATATGATTGGGCAGGTGGATATGACGGACACGATTTGAGTGTCTTGAGACAAACGTAGACCCGACTTTTTCATTTTTGTAAAGTAGTGTTGTGACTCTAAGAATACAGCCATGACTGTCAATCCCAAAGCCGTTGAAGAGCTCTATAAGACGCTCGAGTCGTCTACAGGTCGCGCCGTCATTGGTGACGACCCCGCCTTGCAAAAGAAGGTCGTCGAGTCGATCGAGACCTACATGAACGAAGTGCCGAAGCACAGGCCGTGGTCGCAGCAGCCGAACGCCCCTTT
>Ga0208975_1001364_pt1 | contig 10379 bp, 8 predicted proteins | sample GreLakmeER78MSRF_FD_187700 | JGI IMG/M metagenome (GOLD analysis project Ga0208975, IMG submission 187700) | Freshwater lentic microbial communities from great Laurentian Lakes, MI, USA - Great Lakes metaG ER78MSRF (SPAdes) | ecosystem: Environmental > Aquatic > Freshwater > Lake | place: Great... | reverse complement strand
CATCGCGATGACCGCGTACGATCGCATGTTCACCGCCGGCACGACGGCCGAGCCAGCGTCCGCGAAGAACCTGCTCTCTCTCACGTACCAGAGCCTCGCCGAGATGAACCGCAACACGGTGCGCGCGGGAAGCGACGGTACCAACTCGGACAGCGTCACGAAGATCGCCGAGAGCGTCAACGAGCGCACCCGCGACTTCTACAAGATGGGCGCGAACATCAACGCGCTCGGCGAGCAGACGAACGAGAGCAAGATCATGCTGCGCGACGACCTGCAGCGCATGGCGACGACGGACGCCGTCAAGGAGCGCAGCAGGCGCTACGCAGTCGCGACGATCGCGATCTCGCTCGTCATCGTGCTCGGCCTAGCAGTCGTGTTCGCGACGCCTTCGTCGCCGCTCGTCAAGGTCACCGGCACGGCGGCCGTGCTCGTCGCCGCGGTGATCCTGAACCTGGCAGTGAAGAAGCTGTACGCCGGCAACGTCGCCGAGACGTTCGTTGATCCCCCGGGCGCCCTCGTGTACAGCCTGCCGGCGTACCCGAGCGGCCTGGCGGCGACCCAGAAGGCCGAGGTCATCAGTTTCTACGAGAGCGCGTTCATGAAGCAGGTCTCCGAGTACCTCGGCAACACGACTTACCTCGCGCTGCTGCTGCAGAGCCACAAGGCGTACGGCAACGTCAACTTCAGCATGCAGAAGGAGGAGCGCTACTTCGCCGACGCCGTGGACCAGATGGGGACGCATCGCAAGAAGGTGCGCGACACGACCGGCCTTCTGCGCCTGGACCAGATCACCGAGCGCGCGCGCATGACGCTCGCGCTCACGGCGCTCATCATCGTCTCGGCGGCCGCGTTCGCGATCATGCTGCTGCGCCTGCGCTTCCCGGGCCTCATCCCGTTCGTGCTCATCGCCGCGGCCGTCCTGCTCGCGTCGGCGCTGTTCTTCTACATCATGGACACGAACGCGCGCGTGCGCACGAGCGGCGCGCACCGCTACTGGCAACAGCCGGATCTGCGCGTCATCTAACCGAAGCTACGCGCGTAGAGCGCAAAGCGAACAAAAACGAAAAACGCGCCGGCCGGCGGCGCGAGCATATCACACCGGCGTCACGAGGCGCGCGAAGTTCTCGGAGTACCGATCGGCCCCTGTTTTTTCCACGCGACCCTCAAAGCCCTCGGAGCGCGCGACCCACGACCGCGGCAGCACGTTCAGCGGGTGATCCTCGTTCAGCAGCACCCAAACGGCGAGGTGGTAGAAGATCCACAGAGCCAGCGCGATCTTCAGGTTGCGCGTGCTGAAGTAGAACATCGCGAACAGGATGACCTTCTGCGTCGCCGGCATCGCGAAGATGCGCCGCTGCGCGTCGGTGAAGTCAAAGTTCAGCTGGCGCGCCCCGACCTGAGTCGTGAACGCCGCGAACACGGCGATCGGATCCACGGGCATCGCCTGCATGGTTACCGGCTCTCTGAGCTTCTCTATATCTATCCGAGAAAACACGCACGGAGTTAAAAAGCCGCCGGGCCGCCGAGCAGCTCGCCGGCGACGCCGTCCACCATCGGGTAGAGGCCGTACGACGGCTCCACGCCCGGCGCGACCTTCGCGCGCGCGAGCCCGTGGCCGCTGTCGGCGCCCGTCGCGCCCCACTCGGCGAGCCCGCCGAATCCGGAGCCGGCGAAGCCGCCTGGCGCGTCGGTGCCGGCCGCGCTCTCGGCCTCCTGCTCGCGCTCGGCGACCGCGGCGTCCTCCATCGGCGCGCCGAACACGACGAGGTCCGCGGCGAACGCGGCGAAGCCGACGAACGCCATGCTGCCGACGAACACGTCCCACATCGCGACGCGCACGATCGCGGCGAGCACGACGAGCATCACCCACGGCTGGTCGTAAGCGACGAGCATCCACTTCGGGTATGGAGACCCCGGCCGCAGCCCGTAGAAAACCAGATAGGCCGCGAGCGCGCCGGCCGCGAACCCGCGCAGCACGACCTCAATGTCAAGCATGTCGTTCTTTCCGCGCCGTCGCCGTCGCGCTCTCGCTGTCGCGCTCTGCGCCGTCGCCGTCTACCGTCTGCGCGTATAAAAATGTGAGGCCGGTGTAGAGAACCGTCGGTGCGTTGTGTAACTCGCGCCGTTCGGGAAGCCAAACCGCTCCGCACCGACCGCACCGCGCCGCCATGTGCAGCCTACAGGAGGCCTACAACGTGGACAGCTTCCCGTCGTCGCGCCCGCGCAAGTCCGCGAAGCGCTGCTCGGCCCCGCAGGCGCCCGCTTCGGCCGACGCCTACGACCCTTACACGCCCGAGTCCGGCCGCGGCGAGCTCGCGACCGCCGGCGCGCTCACTGCCGCGGCCGGCGCGACCGCCATGCGCCGCTACGGCCGCGAGGACTTCGTATCGGCGACGCCGCCCTCGGCCGTGCGCATCGGCGACCGCGACAAGGTCACCTACAAGGGCATGGCGAACGACTACAAGTACTACAAAGAGTACGGCGTGGACCTGCCGAGCCTTGAGGGCTTTGAGTCCGGCTCCGCGCTGCCGCCGGCCGATCCGGCGCGCCGCAGCGGCCCGCCTCCGCCGCCGCGCGGCGTGTGCGCGGCGCCCGCCCAGCAGCGCTACGAGTTCCCGGTGACGCCCGAGGCGCGCGCCGCCTACGACCGCGCGATCGCCGCGAACCTCGCGCAGGAGAGCGGCGCAACCGCCGCTCCGCGCCCGATGGCGCGCCAGGCCGACATGTCGCAGGTCACCGGCTATTACGACCCGGAGCTGGAGAGCTACCTGAGCACCTCGGAGCTCGCCGCCGCGCCGCCGATGCTCACGCGCCCGCGCGTCACTTCCGTCGCGCCGTCGGGCGCGACCGACGCGACGCCGTACGACCCCGAGGGTTCGCCGTTCGGCGCCGCGCTGCAGCGCTTCAGCGCCGGCCGGCCCGAGGCGATGCCCGCCGGCGTCGCGCGCGCCTCGCACGCCGCCGCCGACGGCCCGCGCTTCTCCGGCCCCGAGCCTCGCGCGACGACGCCGACGGGACTAAAAATCCCCTCCGACTCCTGGCAGGGCGTCTGGGAGATCCTCCTGTTCATCGTCGCCGGCGTGCTCGTGCTGTTCCTGTGCGAGCAGCTCTTCAAGATCGCCGTCATGATCGGCATGCGCCAGACGATGGACATGCTGGAGCCGTTCCTGGACAAGGCCGCCGCCGCCGCGGCCGCTCGCTAAGCGAAGTCCTCGTTCCACACGTCGCCCGAGTCGCCCGACATGAACTCGCGCACGAACCACTGCTCGCCCGGCGCGGGCGCGGCCGCCGCCGCGCCTCCTGCGGCCGCGAACGGCCCCGGCTCGCGCGTCGTGCAGTGCTCAAAGTCAACGATCCATATCTTGTCCGTTTCGGGCTCTATCATGAAGTTGTAGCTCGTGATGTCCGGGTACACGACGCCGCCCTCGTAGAGCGTCCGGACGAGCCGCCGGCATTCGGCCCAGACCCACGCGGGGATCTTGCGGCAGTCGTTGCCGTACATGTAGGCGAGCGTACACCCGCTCACGAGCGCCATCTTCATGCGCCGGCGCGCCTTCTCGTACCGAAGCACGCGCGGAACGTGCGCCGGCAGCAGCTTCGCGGCGCGCCGCTGCATCGCCGCCTCGTGCTCGGAAACCCCGCCCTTAACTAAGAAGTCGTCGTATATAGTCACGCCAGCCATGGTTCCTTTTGAGCCAGTCTATCCCCGACCGGGACAGTGTCATTTTTCCTATCGTATAGGTAACGGTAGCCTAGCCCATACCCTTTGATGTCTTCTCGGTCGTCGCGGTCGTCGCGGTCGTCGTCGGACGCTCAGGCTCCGGCGGCGCCGACGGCGCGCCGCACCGCGCGCGCGGTGCACCCGAACATCACCGAGCTCCGCGAGGTCATGGACACGACGCCGCTGTCGGCGCCGGTCATCGTCAACCCCAAGAGCAACTTCGTCGTCGTCACGTACTGGTGGGGCCGCGGCAACATCAACCGCAACACGCAGTACCCGTGCGCCGAGGACGTCAAGCCCGAGCGCCCCGTCACCGTGCAGGCGATCAAGTACGACGCCATGATAGACGACTGGATCGCCCTCTGCCAGCGCGCCGGTTGCAACTACCTCGTCCAGGAGTACCCGCAGTTCGCGCGCCCCGGCAAGTACCAGCTCGCGATCAACGCGAAGCCGATGTTCATCCAGCGCGCGCTCGCCGCGTGCGGCGGCCGCGCCGTCGTGTACATTGACGGCGACATGACGATGAACTACTACCCGAGCATCTTTGACATGAAGGGCGTGGACGTCATGGCGCGCGGCTGGAACATTGACCCGCGCACGAACGAGGAGCAGATCAACGGCGAGAGCGACCTCTCGTTTGATCCGTACGCCTTTGAGACGTCCGGCGGCATCATGTACTTCGCCGACACGCCGCAGGCGAAGCACGTGCTTGCCCTGTGGGAGGAGCTGAGCGCCGGCCCCGAGATGCAGGGCAAGGCCGACGACCGCATCCTGTCGCTGCTCTTCGCGCTCCACCCGGCCCTGTACGCCGCGACGAGCGTCGTTCAGCTGCCCATAGAGTACCTTTGGCTCACCCAGATGTACATTTACCCCAACGGAACGACGTACCTCCCCGAGAAGTACTGGTCCGAGAAGCACATCATGGTGTCTCACCCGGCGTGCCTGACGAGCGAGGAGCGCGCGCTGGATCAGGGCGCCGCCAAGGAGCGCTACCCGAAGTTCTACAAGCGGGCCCTGGAGGATTACGTTACTGGCGACCAGCACGGCGGCATCTTCTACCAGAGCGTGTTCTTCCCGCTGCCCGAGATGGCCGAGGCCCACGCCGAGTACCTCAAGTACGTCAGCGAGACGACTCTGTATTCCGAGAAGGTCTACGACGAGAAGGTGGACGAAAAGATAACCGATTACATTCCTATGATGTACGTTGAGCCTTACTACAGGAGCGGTCGCGAGCCGGCGCACTGGACGCGGCGTCTCTCCATGACGGCGGTCGCCGCTTCGGGAGTAAACCGCCGCGCCCAGCGCAACTAGCGCAACTTCGGCCCTTACCACGCGACGGCCGTCGCGAACATCAAGGCCGCCGCGCGCGCGGCGGCCGCCATGCAGTTCGCTCCCACGCCCGCCGGCGACGCCGCGCCGCTCGTCGTTCTGCACGAGACGCCCTCGGCCGCGCGCATCGGCGCGCAGATCGCCGTCGCGCCCGACACGGCTCTCTGCGTCCACCCCGAAGACGCGATCCCCGCCGCCCTCGCGCTGCTTGACAACGGCTACGACGTCCTCTACGTTCCGCGCGCGTCCGTCGGCGCCAAGAAGGTCTACGCGATGGCCGCCCGCACGGCCCTGAACGCGTCCAACGGCTTCGCGCCCGACTTCATCGCCGTGGACAAGCGCCGCGCGGTGGACGCCATGCCGACGAAGCCGCAGTTCCACCGCGACGGCGCCATGTTCTTCCGCGCCAGCGCCACCGTCGCGCGCACTTACAGCCACTCGGCCGACAAGTTCGTCGCGACGCACCAGCCTCTGTACTACTTCCTCGCGATGTGCGCCGACCTGCGCCACGCGCCGTCGGAGGTCTTCAACAGCAGCTACCTGTTCTTCATGCAGATGCGCTGCGGCTTGGTGCAGTACACGCGCCGCGACACCGTCGTGCTGCCCGAGCCCGGCGCCGCGCCGTCGTCGCCGGCCGTCGGCAACGTCCGCGCGCTCCTCGCGCCCGGCACCTGCAAGACGCGCGGCACTCCCGTAGCGCCGCGCCCGAGCCCGGTGCACAGCCCCCGAACGCCAGACACGCCGGGGCCGAAAGCGCCGTCTGGAAGCCCCGTGTCCTCGCCCGTGCCCCAGAACCACGGCGTCGGCCTCGCGCTCGGCATCCCCAAAAAGCGCACCGCATGAGCGAGCGCAGCGATCCTTTTTACACCCGACCCGACGCCCGCCCCGTCGTCTCGCCCGCCCGCCCGCCCGCCGCGCCCGCCGCCCGCCCGACGCCCGCCCGACGCGCCGCTACATCTCTTTCATCCATCCGATGCCCTGGTCCAGCATCTGGTAGAGCCCCGTCGCCGCGACCGTCTTGCCGAACGCGTTCGTGCGGTTCTTCGCGTTCTCGGCGACGTGCGAGTCCCAGCGCTGCAGCCGGTAGCTCTCGCCGATCGCCTTGAGCCTCGTGAGCATCTGTTCCTCCGTCATCTCGCCGAGCCGCTTGATGACCGCGTCGTCGCGCAGCCCCTCGGTGACCTTCGTGCGGAAGCGCGCGACGCACTGGCGGCCCATGTGCTCGCCGACGACGCGCCCGAGCGCGTACATGAAGCGCGTGCGCGCGTCCACGCCGCCGACGTCGGCCGCGTTGAACTCGCGCCGCTTGTTGAGCGTCTCCAGCCGGTAGCGAAAGTGCTGGTCGTTCTGCGTGATGTACACGATGAGCATGACGTTGTACTGCAGGATCGGGCACTCGCCGGCGAGCTCTTTCATCGCCTGCAGGCGGTGCTGGCCGTCCAGGATCCACGCGCAGAAAGGCTCCGGCGTCTCGTCCGGGTCGCACTGCAGGTACCGCTGCACGTCGTAAACGTCCACGGCGACGTGCAGCGTCATGAGCTCCTGCATGGAAGCGTTCTTCTTGATCTCGTCCTTCATGACCGTGACCCAAGCCGGGTTGATCGGCCGGTTGATCGGGTGGATGCGCAGCTTGCTCAGCTGCGACGTGTGGCTCAGCACGAACGCCTGGTGGCCGCTCGTGTACAGCAGGTTCTTCGCGTCGTTGCCGCCGAGGTAGACCGCCGCGGCGGTCATATGCTCGGTCGTCACCTGCACCGGGGCTGCGGCGTGGCCGCTCATTCTGGTCGCGTCGCGAAAGGTCGGGCTGGTCGGGCTGGTCGGATCGCTCTCGTTCGGAGTCTTACTTAAAGCGCCCGCGCCCGGTGCGGTCCGCTTCATTTTTGCGTACGCCACGACCGTTCGCCCGACGCGTTTAATCTGCTCTTATTGTACTGAGAGGGTACTCATTCATCCATATCTTCAAGATGCCCCCGAAGCCGACCGCGCCGACCGCGTCGCCGGCGCCGTGCGAGCGCGCGAACGTCCTCCTGGACATTGACGAGACGCTCGTGTACTACATCAGCGGCAAGGTCCGCGCGCACTCGTGGGACAAGCTTACTCCCGCCGAGCAGGCGAAGTACAACTTCAGCACGCGCAGCCCGACCGACGGCGTGCTCATCCTGCGCCCGCACGTGCGCGAGTTCCTCTCGTACCTGTTCCGCTACTTCAGCGTCAGCCTGTGGACCCTGTCCGAGCGCGAGTATGCCGAGGACATCGCCGGCGTCCTGCTGAAGCTCTTCAAGAAGCGCACGCCGAACCAGCGCTTCGCTCACATCTTCAGCGCCGACGACGACGAGGAGCGCAAGTCCGCGAGGTCGCTGCACGGCAACAACAAGGACCTCAACTGGCTCTGGTACAAGTACGCGAAGGACTTCCCGTGCTTCGCCGAGTGCAACACGATCCTCATTGACGATCTGCCGGCGAACGCAGTGAACAACTCCAACCGCCACAACGCCGTCAAGATCGCGCCGTTCGCGCTGTTCGGCGAGGTCAAGGCCCGCACGGATCCTTACGAGGACGTCAGCGAGGACGACGTCTTTCCGCAGCTCATCGCGATTTTGAAGAAGGTCCGCGCCGCGCAGAAGGACTGCTACAACGACGACGAGGCCCGCTGGTACTGGACGTTCCGCGAGAGCAACGTCAAGCGGATGGGCCTGGACGCTCACTACCTGCCGCAGGAGTGGAAGGGCGAGAAGTTCCGCAGCATGACGGTCAACCGCACGAAGGCCGCGTCGGTAAAGTCTTCGGCCGCTTCGGCCTCTTCGGCCGCTTCGGCCGAGTCGGCAAAGTCCTCCTCTCCGAAGCCCGCGACGAAGAAGACTGGCGGCGCCGGCTCCAAGTCGTCCCCGTCGTCCAAGTCGCCCTCGTCGCCGACGCAGAAGGCCCAGCGCGACCTCAACAAGGAGCTTGCAAAGCTGCCTAGCGACGTGCTTCGCATCGTCAACGATGCCCACTTAGCCAACATGAAGTTGGACAGCGAACTATCCGCTCTCAAGAACCCGCTGCACCACCCGAACCGCGAGCAAATCAAGAGCATGGTCCACGCGAACAAGGAGACCATACGCGATGGCTGGAGCCCGCCCTTTAAATTCAACGGCAAGCAATACATAACGCTAACAAGCTACACGCGGAATGCCGGGGGTATGCTCAACTTTTATATGTACGAGATTGTCCCAAATTTAGAGGGGAAGCCTAACCCGGTCATCGGTAAGGCATTTATCCGCAACACGCTCCGTGTTGAATATGAGAGTAACGACACCGCTGCTGAGCAGTATTTCGTGGCAGCGCTCGCGATTCGCATGCGCTATCTTAACCTGGACACTCCGGAGATACTTGATAGCGGGACTTACCAGATGAGTCTCGCCAAAGGGCAAACCGTTCGTTTGGCAAAGCCGTTCCGGCAGCGTGTGGCCGAGCTATTCCACAGCGAAGAGAACCTCAAGATCCTCCAGGACATGTACATGGAGAAGCACCGCGAGAAGGAGAGCGCAAAGAGGGCCCTTGATGTAGCCAAGGTCGCCACGAAGAACGTCCGCACCAGCCCGCCGAAGCCCACGCTCGCCGAGATGGTATCGCGCGCCCGGGCCAAGAAGTCGTCGCCTCGCGCCTAGGGACACGGCTGTTCCCGCCAGGCGACGCGCGGCCGATAGCAATAGCCATCCTTTTTACCAAGCCTCATAGCAGAGGCCCGATAGGCGCCAACCGCAGCCGCAGCCGCAACCGCATGTCTCCGAACCGAAAGGCCGTCGTGCCTCTGCCGGAGGGCTGCGATCCGCGCAGCATCTTCTTCGTCATCGGCCACGGCACCGAGTCCATCGCCGACTACAAGAGCGACGCGCCGCTCGCGAGCCCCGACTTCGTGCCGGCCGACACGACGCTCGTGACCGCGTCGCACTGCGGGCTTCCCGTTTACAGCAAGCTGCAGGTCGCGCGCCTCTTCGCGCGCGCCGGCGAGTGTTCGCTGCGCGGCCACTACCCCGAGTTTGACTATTACCCCTCGGGGACCGAGATGCCGCGCCTGGAGACGACGCTCGTCTTGGAGGACCTCAGCACCCTGCTGGTGCCGCGCGCGCCAGCGACGTCCGCGAGCCCCGCGGCGTCCGCGCCGCGCCGCCGCCTGATCCTCGCGACGCAGATCTCCGTCGCGAAGTCGGGAGTTTACGCCGTGTACGGCATGCCCGCGTTCAACGCCGCGCCGCTCGCGCCCTACGCCGCGGCGCCAAGTATCGCCGACATGCCCGGCGCCGCCGAAGTTCCCGACCTGCGCGTGGAGAGCAACGACTACTCTCTCCTCGTCCAAGAGCACCGCGCGCGGCTGCGCTGGACGCTCGTGCTGTCCGCGCCCGATCTCGCCTCCGGCGGCGAAGGCCGCGCCGGCGCGACGCTGACCTCGGCGATTGAGAAGCACCTCGGCGACATCGTCGGCGCCATGTGCAAAGAGGCGCAGGTCGGCTCGCTCATCCGCGGCGCGTTCGCCCTCAAGTTCCGCAACGTCACCGCGCCCGAGGCGATCCACGTACGCCCTATGCTCGTCAGCCGCTCCAGCGTCAGCATCCGCCGCATCCTCGCCGAGATCGGCAAGGTCCGCGCGCGCCTCGCCGGCTCGCCGAAGTCCGCGTCGGCTCCCGCGCCCGCGTCGGCGGCCGCGCCGGCCCTCGTGTATTACCTCGGGTGCCGGTCGTTCAGCGACGGCGATTACGAGAAGTATACCAAAAAGTACGAAGACGCCTTCAGCATCGTGTTCGGCTACGCGCTCTCTCGCTACCGCCGCTTCTTCCTGAGCCACCGCGCCGAGATCAACGACCTCCTGAAGCCGTGGATCACCGTCGCCGAGCTCTTCCGCTACGACGCGGCGCGCGACGAAGCCGCCGAGACGCCGGGCGGCCCCGGCCCGGGCCCGGCGAGCGACCAGTCGCCGGGAACGCGCGCGATCTTTGAGAAGTTCCTGGAGTTCTACGACGGCATCATGGCCGACATCCCCGCGCGCGCCTCGCCGGTGCTCACGGCGCTGCTGCAGCGCCTCGGCGACCACCAGCCGACCGACACGGTCCTGACGCGCCACCGCGCCTACCTGGAAGCCGAGGACACTCAGGAGTTTCAGGCGAAGCTCAAGACCGTCGCCGACATCCGCAAGACGCTGGCGTCGCGCCGGACGCGCACGGCAGCTTCAAAAAAGTCGTAGGATGTCGTTGTCGCGGTACGGCTTCAGAGAGCGCGGATCTTCCGGCGCCGGAAGGGCCGCGCGGCCGCCGCCGCCGGCCTCCAGCGCGCGCGGCCGGCCGCGCAGGCC
>Ga0208975_1001362_pt1 | contig 10384 bp, 6 predicted proteins | sample GreLakmeER78MSRF_FD_187700 | JGI IMG/M metagenome (GOLD analysis project Ga0208975, IMG submission 187700) | Freshwater lentic microbial communities from great Laurentian Lakes, MI, USA - Great Lakes metaG ER78MSRF (SPAdes) | ecosystem: Environmental > Aquatic > Freshwater > Lake | place: Great... | reverse complement strand
CTTTGTACGCATCACGTTGATCGTCTGAAGCAGATATAGCTTTGAACTTGTCAAGTGCTTCTTTTGTGAACTCGGAAAGTCTTTCACGAGTAGCACCAGCTGTTTTTAGAGAGTTGACCATGCTTTCGACAGCTTTAATGCGATCAACGTCGTCACCATTAATTACTATCTGATCGCTCGATAGTTGAGTTAACAACCTTGAGTTTTTTAGTGGCCCAATCTGCATGCCATATTTAATTGGGTTAAGCAATTTTGATGGCTGAATATCTTGAATTCTTGTGCTCAAGCTTCCAGCACCAATCGTGTAACCACCAATCAATTCTGCTTTTACTTTGTCTACGGTTTTGGCTCTTGCCAAACGTTGAATCATTTCTGGCGTAAGCTTCCAATTAAATCTTTCGGCTAGTGCAAGTTCGTCTGATTCTTCCGCAATTTGCTTAAGGGCTTTAACTGCTGTTGGGTTGACGCTCATAAACCTATCCCATTTTTTTGCGTCAAGAGATACACCATCCAGGGATTTGATTAAACCAGATTCAATCTCCAATGCTTTTCGGTATGTGCCAGCATCAGCCTTGGTCATTACTGGAACAACACCTCTAGCAAACTGAAGCGCTTCCGTAAACTTCTCTGCATCACCAAACACAACGGGCAATGTTTTTACTGTTAAACCAGCTGCTTTCAATCCGCCGAACAAATACTTGTTTGGATCAGGGGCAGCTATGGATACCATGAAATCAAGAAAGCCAGAAACACCCGTATGCCACATAGAGTTTTCTGGAATGTTTAAGGTTCCAGCAACACCTCTACCGATAGTGAATGCGGAACCATTTATCGTGCCTCGAATTCTGCGGGCAGCTTCAGATTGTTGAGCCATCAGTTCTTCTGATAAAAAGAAACCATCACCTTGGTCATCCCAGTTATTCAGTAATTGAAATAAACTAAAAGACTCCAAAGCGTCTTTGATCTCAAAGCTTCTTTGCCTCCCCTCTTCGGTCCCCAAAGTACCAAGAGAGAAAACAGTTTGTAGGGCTTCTGGGATGGAAGCTCCAAGTGCCCCAGTAACACGAGCAGTTTGTTTTAAGGTGCTGTAAAGATTGTCAACACTTCTTTCAAAGAAGTTTCTATCGACTGGCTTGCCCTCGTTAACAGCCTTAATTGCATCACCAACTTTATTGCTAACCAAGTATTTTCTTATTGGAGAATACAATTCCTGCACAGAATCTGGGTTATCGTTTAAGTTGCGCGCATGTAATTCTGCTGCTTTATCTACAGCGTCATCGCTTGCATAATTTTTAGCCAACGAAAGTTGAGTATTAGCTGGAATCCATGGTGCCCTATTGTTGATATAAGAAATACGTTCTGTTACTAGCGGGTCAACAAATGGTTTGCGAGCAGCAGCTTCTTGCTCCATGGCGGCTTGCTGTAATAAAACAGACCTGCTTTGTTTATCTAAATTTTTCTGCCAAGACATTAACTTGTCTCGTATTTGTCAAGCAGGTCACCTAGTCCGCTAGCTGGGTCAAAACGCGCAATATTGCGCAACTCTACTACTGCATCATTGAGTGGGTTCGGTATTCGGATGCCAGCCTGTACTGGACCCATGCCTGGACCAAATGCTGCACCAGCAGTAATCGGTTCATTGGGGCGATTAGTCATTGCAAGCAAATCAACTCTTTCTCTTGGTTGTTGTGCAGCAACGGCTCTGTCACCAGCAGCAGGTCCAGACGGAACTTGTTTAAGCCCATCCATAAGTTTTTTTACTTCACCGTACTGATTGCTTGGTCCAACTTTTGGGGTCATAGTGCTACCAATAACGTTTGCTTTATTCTGCAAGTCTGTTCGTATTGCCATTTCAGCCTCCGAGTTGTGCTAGTAGTGCGTCTAATCCTTGTGGTCCAGGAGGTGGCTGCATTGGCGCTTCTGCACCCATGCCTGGCATAGCTAACCCTGGCATAGCCTCTGGAGAACCAGGAGGCACCATTGCTGCTTGCCTGTCTCGTGCACGTTGATCTGTGCGCTTAACAGCTTCGTACAGAGTTACGTTCTGTTCAACGACCAAACGGGTCAAATAAGCTAGATCCTCTGGTTGGTATGGACCGTTTGGATCTACCGCTTGCTGTTGGATAGAGCTAAGTAACGCCGACTCAACACCTTCTGCAACGATTCTATCATGTTCTAGGTCAGGGTCAGAAATCAATGGGTCTGCTTCTCGTGCAGATTCTTTGCTCATCAACCCAGTACCAAGTCGTTGTCCAAGACCAACGATCAATCCGTTCACATCCGAACCTGCAGCTGAATAAGTTACGTAATGGAAGTCGTTGTTCCAAAGTTGATTTGGGACATAGACAGCCATGCCTGCTGCTGCACGACCTGGAATATAGAACGACTTTTGGAAAGCACCCCAATATGCCCGCTCAATAGCGATAGCAATCTTATCTTCTTGAATCATTGACGATTCAAAAATTGACTGTGCTTCCTGTACGCGATAGTCAACGGTTGCCGAAAGCACAGCATCACCACGTCGCCCTGTACGAATGTTGCTGCCCGATTCGCCACCGAACTCTGCTGGGATAGCGCCCTCTAAGCGCTCTTGTCGTTCAAGGCGATCCAATGCCGTATCTGTTTTGTAACCAGGGTTTACCTGTAGCTGCTGAATGTCTCCACCCTTAACAACGCCAAGCTGACCAATCTTGCCATCAGCTACTTGAATAATCTCAGGGTTCTCGCCTGAACGTGCAACCAAGTATTCCTCTGGGAAAATGCCACGCTCAATAGCAATCTCCGTTAATGCCTGCAATCTTGCCCGTGTGTAGTACATGCCAAGTACGCCGTCAAACTGACCACGTGGTTGATCTAATGTGATGCGACGTGGGTTGACTACCAATGGCATGCCAGTACGGTTAGGGATCTGTTCGAGCATTACTGCGCTAAAGCCACCATACAGAACACCATCTTCGTATGATTCATCGCCGTTACCTACGGCGCATAATTGGATACCTTCTGGGGATACATACTCCAACAAAAGGAATCTCTTGTCAATTTCTAAATCCTTAAGACCAAGCTGCCCAACAAGTTTTTCCCCATATGTGCGCACCAACCAGGAAACGGTTACACGATAAGCAAAGATGCAATCGTATGGAAGCGGATCATCTGCGTCTTCTACTGGAGCAGCATACGTATCAAGTGGATTGCGTACAGTCCAAGTAGGCATCATTGTTTTAAAGTTTGGTTTGATAACTACTGGGGCATTTGAGTAAGCCAACAGATGTCGAGCCCTACGGCGCAACTTCATGTTCATTCTGTTGTGGTCCCAAATAGCAAGCATTGCTTGTTTCTTTTGACGTGCTTGATTCTTTGCACGCTCAGAACCCTCTTTGGTTGGAGGGAAAAAAGGTTGTGGCATTGTTGACGCAACACGCATCGACATCTGATCCAACCCCTGTACAAGCAGGTTGGCTACGGATGTCTTGGAGTTTCTATCTAATTCGTTAAGTGGAACAACAATGTCGCCGTTTGCAAGATCGCGAATGCGACGCATCTGTTCTTTGATTGGACCATCATTCTTTTTTCGTTGGTTGTAAAGCTCAACGATCTCTTGAGCAGCAAGCATGGCTACCTTCTACCGTTAAGCAAATTTGCCAATGCTGTTGGTTGTTTGCTACCAGATTTCTTAGCAGCTTTTTTAGCCGCAGCCTTCTTGGCTGGTGCGGCTTTCTTAGCTGCAGCTTTTTTAACTGGCGCAGCTTTCTTAACTGGTTGACGCAAAGCTTGTTGAGACTTTGGAACAACTGTTCTTACGAAGCCGTTTGCTTCATTAATTGCCGTAACTTCAGCTTTTCGTTTAGCTTCACTTACCTTTTCGGCTAACGCCCTAGCTGCAGAAGCTCGCTTATTGGTGGCAATGAACTGTTGGTTTTTTCTAATAAATGTATCTTGAACTCCTAGTGTTTGTGACTTAACAACACTTTCTCCACCAGAAGCCATAAATTCATCAAAATCTTTTTGATCCGTAAATATTGTACGGAATTGAGGTCTTGTTTTTGGAGTTACAACTGGTGCTGGAGCTGCGCTCTTAACATCCGCTAAAGATTTTGGAACTTGAGCTTGAGCTTGACCTGCTTGAGCTTGTCGTTGTGCTCTTACTTCCCACGGAGATGGCGGATATTTAAATTGCTGTCCAGCAGGAGATGGGGTTCTATCTGTGTAAGGCTGTTCTTCTGGGGTAAGTTTAACGCTCTTCTTAGTTCGTGCAGCTTTCTTGACTGGTGCAGCTTTCTTAGCTACCTCAGTTTTAATATTTTCTACAACTCTAGCATTCCTTAATCCAATTTCAATTGTTTGATCAGCTTGTGCTTGAAGTTGTGCTTGCAATGCAGCATTGGGAGTACCCTGCATTTGTGGTGGAACATACGATTCAGCGGTTTGAGTTTTTGATTTACGAGCCTTAACGGGTTTGCCTGTTTTTGTAGAAACGGCTGGCCCACCTGGTGTTTCTGTAATTGTAACTTTTTTGCGTCGTGGAGTTTTTGTTCCTGTTGGATTCTTAAATGTTGGCGTGCCATCAAGACCGCCTGAAACAAACTCAGGTTCAGGTTTTGTTTTAACAAACTTAACTCCACCAATTTTGCCAGGAATTTCTGGAGAAGTACTAGGACCTAACTTGCCTCGTTTGCCTGGTGGTGTCAATAAAGCTTTTTGGGCGCTTACAATATCTACGGGATCGCCATAATTAAGATCGATAGCAATTTCCTTCATGCGATTATATTTTCTTGGTGGAAATTTTCCTGGGGCGGCAACACCACGACCAGACTTTGTTAGTTCGTCAAGACCAGATACTTTCGGGAACATACGTAGAGACTCTGCTGCTTCTATTGCAGCTTTTGATTTTCTTGCTACGTTTGAAGTTACTGTAGCACCAGCAACTAAATTCTTTTTGAGCAGGGACTGAGTTGCTTTTTGTGCCGACTTATTTAGAGCAGTAGTAACTGGCTTTGATCCACCAGCGGTAGCAATATCAAGTATCGTACCAGCTGTAGTGATTGCAGCTTCAAGAGGTCCAGCTTCGCGAAGGTTTGGTTTTTTCCCAAACAAACCAGCAACTGCGTTGATTGTTGGGTTTGTAAAAGTTGCTGCCATTTGTCCAGCAGTATCTTTAGCCAATTTGTTAACCTGTTCGCCTACCCAAGCAACATCGCTAACAACTGGGATGTATCCTTTTTTGCTGCGGAATTTTTTGGTTGTTTCACCCAGGTTCTCAATTGTAGGAACAACGTTCCTTTCCATGAATCGATCGATAGCGCCAGGTACTTTCTTTGTGCTCTTTTGTACTTGACCTTCTTTGAAACCAACAACATCTTTACCCCTGGTTGGATTTAAGTATCCACCAGTTTGCGGGACTGGAGGACCAACCCAATCACTATTCTTGTTATTCTTTTTGTTGCCGCCAGTAAATTTAGCTAAATCTGCTGGTGTATAAAAACCTTGGCGTTGTACACCACCTGTAGCAAACTTTTGTCGAAGAGCAGCCCTGCGTTCCTTGGTTATTTCAACGCCAGACTTCTCAAGTTCTTTTACTCGTGTTTGTACATAAAAACGTTTACGTGCCTCTGCAGGATCTAGTTCAGGATTTGCTTGGACAAACTCTTTTCGTTGTCTAATTCGTTCTAGTTCTTGTGGGGTACGTTGTTTTTTTGCCATTTAGTCTCCAAATCCTGTATGTACAAAATAGCACACACTATATCCAAGAAGGACGCCACATCCTCGGTGGGGCGTGAAGTGGGCGTAATGAGGGCATATGTAATTCCGCAAACCAATGTGCCATTACCAAGTCGGTGCCGTTCTTTTTGTCTCTGGTCCAAGAGCACATCTCATCTATGAACGCCATGGTTTTCCAGTTGCCACGCATAGTTGGTACCCGTACCTGTCCTGATCTCCATAGGGGTGGAAGCAAAGCTTCAACACCAAGGTTCTCATCAAACTTGTTACGGGCTGTTGTGTGCGGAACAACGTTGATCCCATGTAATGCCTGCCATTTACGAACGAAATCGTGCGCCAAAAGGAATCTCTGTGCTGCGTTGATCTCCACGATCCAATGCGATATCGGGTAACCGTAAGCCATTGAACGGTTCTGCCATTCCTCCATGATTCCACCGAACTCACGGGTTTGTGTGTTGTACCCAAGTAGATCTTCTGCCGTTAGCTTTACCCGCTCTACGTCAATCAGGTATCTGAGATTGGTTGACGGCTGGTAGAGCCACCATTGCAAAGCCCAGAACATTGTGGGTGACGGGTCAACTGATGCAATGGAAATAACTGGTGGGACCAAACCTTCGGGAACATATCCTGCTTGTCGGTCGTTGTCGATGCAACCTGGATACAGTACGCCATCTGGACCCAGACCACCAGTCGCCCACGTGCGATTGATTAGGTAATGATCTTCTGCCATATCTTTTTGTTGATACACAACTTCAAACTTTGATGGCGAACTATGTCGGATGTAGGAAAGATCTTTCCATGAAAGACGGAACGGTTCCAGTAACGGACCATTGGGCCATGCTTCTGCGTCTTGTCGTCGAGACTTAGGACCGTCATCTAGTTCTTCGTAGTAAGCCTTATAGATCAAGTGATGATACTTGTAGGTTTTAACTGGTTCTACTTCTTCTGAAACATCGGTGACATCCGATCCGTCATAGTCATCTGCGTCGTAAGCAACCTTATTAAGACAATGCGCATATAGATCTAGAGGTCCAAGGCGCTGACCGATAACGGCGAGCATGCCACCTGGATCAACACGGGCTTCAGCCATTGAGTCCCAGCGTTCAATTAGTTTGTCGCGGGCAACAGACTCCTTGGCGTTTTCTGGTGATGCCACGTCGTCAAACAAACAAAGGTCGGCGCGATGTCCGATGAACTCTGATTCAATACCGTATGCGCTTACCGTTGGCTCCTTGTTGTCCAAGCCACCAGTTCCTTGTTGTTCCACCACGAATTCTTCTGCACGCCACAGAGCACCAACATGGTTGGGTCTGAAACGCCCGTAGTCCAAAGACAGGCAGCCTTCTGCGTTAATAGCCAATCCTTTGGCAACCATCTCTGGGTCTGGGATAAGTGGGGATGTGCGCTCCAAGGTTTCACGGATACGGCGTGAATACATCTTTGCAAGCGTTTGAGAGATGGATCCGATCATCACACGGATTGCTCGGTTGCGTACGATACACCAAACAGCTACGTCGTGGAACAGGGTTGATTTACCTACACCTGGTGGGCAGTTGAGAACCATGAACTGTTTCTCTGGATGTTCAAGCATTGCAACGATCTTGTATGCAGCATCTACCTGCCACGGTGACGGGACACGACCAAGATAGACGGTACGGAAATAATCAAAGTCTTCCAATCCACGTTGAGCTCTTTCGGATAGTCTGCCAGCTGGAATGACGGGTGGCATATTAACCATCTCCAGTCTGTCTTTCTCAACAGACCCTCTGCCACCACCTGGCTTAGCTAACTTGACTTGCTCCAACTCAAGTTTGGCTTCTGTTTCTTTTGCTTTAGATCGCCACTTGACAGCTGTGTTGTAGCAAACACCAGAGATACGTGCAGCTTCTTTTGTGGATACACCAGACTGTAGGGCTTGCCAAAACAATGCTCGGTCTTCAGCCGAGATCGCTCTTCTACCTTGAGTTATTACATTACCCCTTGCATTGAATTACCACCAGCACCGCGACCTTTTGGTTTTTTAAGTTTTGGTTTTTTGGGGTTTGGAATAATTGGTTTATTTGGGGTAGCTTCAGGATATCTATCTACTGGCTTTCTTGGTGTTTGCCCAGGCGGTGGTGGATCCTCGTATCTATCAGCAGGCTTAAAACTTTTATCTGGACGATTGCGCCGTGGGTTAGGTTTATATGGGTCTGGGAAATCGTAATAACCTCGATCACTACCTGCTCCCTCTTCGTTAATAGTAACTGTGTCTTTGGTACCAGAACCATAACTGCCAGGCATAACACCACCACCCATGATGCTTGCAGCACCACCACCACCCTCAACTTGTGAATCATTTACTGATTGTTTAAACTCAGCCAATGAGCCCATGTAGTTAATTTTGCGTCGGCGTACTGCCATGTTACCTTCTGTTGTCTTTCTTTTTATTTTTTTTAGGAATAGGGGCTGGCAAAACGGAAGGATATCTTACTCCCTTTTCGGGCACCACTCTTGGCGCATTGGGAAGTATTCCACCAGTACTATCGATTCTTTGACGAATTGATTGAGGTGTTTGATTGTAACCCATAGTACTTCTATAGTAATTTATATCTGCTGGCAAAAGCCTATTATCTTGTCCCGAAGCATAATAAGACAAAGTTGAGTTTCGTTCGCTACCGCCACGATATTCATGTGGGTGTGCCCCACCTAAATTGTGGCCGAATTCGTGAATAAAAGTATTGGACCAATCTTGAGAACTAAGTGGTCGCCAACCATCATCACCACGTTGTGCAATTTCATCAGCTGCCCTAACGTTAAGATCTTGGCTAGTAAAAGGTGATTTTCCTCGACGGCTATACTGTATATAAGAACTACCAGTACCCGCAATATTGCTGTTTGCTTTTACGTCATCACCTACAGTAATTGCTAAAGATTTGTTGCCCGCTTGCATTGGGAAAGTTTGTTTATCGCTTGGAAGAACACGAAACGGTTTACCAAAATATTTTGACAAAGTACTGGCAGCACTAACCACACCCTTGTACATATCGTTTATGTTTTGATGGTCGGTAATTCGGAGATCCTTACTGCTTCTATTTGCTGCTTTTCTATAAATAGAGTCAGCATCATTTCTGAAATAGTTTTCTTCCTTTAAAAACTGGGGGCTAATATAGACATCTTTCATACCCCTGAACTCTAGAGGTTGATTTATGACCTCATCATAACCAACTCCACCAATAGCTGGTAAGCCTTTTACGTTTACTTCGTCGGTGTAAGCAGCTAACTGTTCTGGCATGTTACCAATAAACTGTGGTTGTGGCAAAATTGGTTTACCTTCTGAATCAAACGTAGTTTGGTTTGACGAACCAGGAGGACCCTCAATCATTGATTCTTTGTATTCAGCAAGCGAGCCATAAAAATTAGCCTTAGAACTAATGAGCCTTTCGTTGTTTTGCATATTTTTTTTAGAAACTCGCTTTGGCATGTTGTCAACTATACACCATGGTGCTAGAGTGGCAGCACTCACAACCGACTAAACGCACGGGCCGTACTCTATTCGCACAGAGCGGGGCATTGAACACCAGGTAACTGGGGTAGATCTCCCATGACTGGGAGAAGCGACGTGATGAACGATACATCATCAACTAAGGTGTCGGCTAAATAGCTTGGCTACGGCGACCTGCTCCATAAAGGATGCGAACCGTGGGGGGAGCTGACAAGTCTAGGTCGATTCGTGACAGTTAACCAGCGTATGTGTACGACATACACACAAACTAGCGCCGTTCACCACAGAAAATGTAACAAATCCACACATATACAGGACGGGTATTACCCCCCCTGGGGGGTGGGGTAGGCTCGGCAAACCCCTAGTTGCCTAGAGGCTTACCGAGCCTAGAGCCTACTTCTTATCGGCTAGAGCGTAGAGCCCGTAACCATTGGTCTCTACAGTCTTAGCGACTGACTTAACCTTAACGCCTAGAGCCACTAGCGACTCTTGGCCTTTCCAATTCATTACTCGCACAATCTCGCCTTTTTTGACTGTGCCTTGTCCGTCCCAGACTTTAATGCCATAGACGGCTGTCTTATCTTTTTTGCTACCTGAGATTATGCCCCAAGAGCCTAATTTATATTGGTTAGTAGTAATGACTATCTCCCTTGTTAAGTGTTGGCGTGATTGCCAACACCAACCACGCTACCACCGTTGCAACCCGATTGCAAATCGGCTGCAATCTCGGCGATTAGTAATAGCACCCCACCCCCTACTCCCTGCCGTATGCCGTTGGTCTTTACGCTAGACCTAGACGGTGTTGGTAGTGGTAGCAGTAGGGTAGAGCCCCTTAAGGACACAAGGGATTAAAGTCCCTAAGGGGCTTAATAACCCTAACGGTTACTGATTAGTAACCAAGCAACAATAAACACAATTAGGGTTAATAACCTATCCACTATGTCATATACCTCACTCTCCTTCCTTTTGTTTAGAACTTAATCAGTCATCATCACTAGACCCATCACCGAAGTCGCCTTCTAGGTCTGGTGGTCTCTCGCCGTTAAGGACTTGCTTGGCGATACTTTTCTTAAGCATATCGAGAATATGCTCGTACATAACTGGGCTTTGCGCTTTAAGCATATTGGGCAGAGTCAAGTGTGTGTAAGTGTTCTTAAGGAAGTCAAAGTCCCACTTGTTATCAAA
>Ga0208975_1001357_pt1 | contig 10411 bp, 16 predicted proteins | sample GreLakmeER78MSRF_FD_187700 | JGI IMG/M metagenome (GOLD analysis project Ga0208975, IMG submission 187700) | Freshwater lentic microbial communities from great Laurentian Lakes, MI, USA - Great Lakes metaG ER78MSRF (SPAdes) | ecosystem: Environmental > Aquatic > Freshwater > Lake | place: Great... | reverse complement strand
TGTTGTAATTGCCAATGATGGGCAACTGCTAAAGGCTGAAGCGAATCCTTATATGATGAAGGACAGGCCAGTTTTAACTTATCAGGATGACACAGTACCAAACAGATTGTTAGGCAGAGGCACAGTAGAAAAAGCGTTCAATATGCAAAAGGCTATTGACGCACAGACTCGTAGCCACTTAGATTCCCTTGCACTTACCACTAGCCCCATGATTGCAATGGACGCTACTCGTTTGCCAAGAGGAATGAAGTTTGAAGTAAAGCCTGGCAAGGCAATCCTTACCAATGGCGCACCTTCTGAGATTCTTTATCCTTTCAAGTTCGGTCAAACTGACCCCAACAACTTGGCTACGGCTAAAGACTTTGAGCGTATGTTGTTACAAGCAACGGGAACATTGGACTCCCAAGGCATGATCAGCAATGTGGCTAGAGATGGTGGTCAAGGCGGTATGTCTATGGCTGTTGCTTCTATCATCAAGAAGTACAAGCGCACTTTGGTGAACTTCCAAGAGGATTTCCTAATCCCGTTCATCAAGAAGGCGGCTTTCAGGTTCATGCAGTTCGATCCAGAGCGTTACCCCTCTGTTGACATGAACTTCATTCCTACGGCCACCCTTGGAATTATCGCCCGTGAGTACGAGCAACAGCAGTTTATTGGGCTTTTGCAGACGCTTGGCCCGAATACTCCTGTCTTGCCTGTGATTTTGAAAGGCATTTTGGCTAACTCAAGCCTATCTAACAGGATGGAACTGATTGCAATGCTTGAACAGATGGGTCAACCTGACCCACAGGCACAACAAATGCAACAAATGCAACAACAATTGGCAATGCAAGCGGCTCAAGCACAGATTGCGGTGCAAACTACTCAGGCAGAACAGAATAGGGCAGAGGCTACCAAGTTAACTGTCGAGGCTCAGTTGATGCCACAGGAAGTTCAAGCCAAGATGAGTGCGTCTTTGACCAAGAATCTACCCAATGAGGCTGATGCTAATCAGAGGGAGTTTGATAAGAGAGTGAAGATTGCTGATTTGATGTTGAAAGAGGCTGACATCAAGAATAAGAGCAAGATTGTCGAGTTACAGATGGCAGACAAACTCAATTCTCAGTCCCAAGTTAAGCAAGACTTCCTTACTAAACTGACAAATGGCTTAAATAATGGCTAATATCAAGGAACTTATCCAAAGCATTGAGTCAACAGACTCATCTTTTGATGAGAAGTTAGAAGCCATCAATAAGATGGAAGAAACCTTGGTGGCTATGCGCCAACAAGAGGAAAAGGCTGTTCAAGACAATGTAGATTTGATAGTTGAAGCCATCAAAGTGATGGAAACCAAGGTCACAAAACAACTAGAGGTTGCCAAGTCAATTGTTCCTGAAAAGGGTGACAAGGGAGACAAGGGCGATAAGGGTGCTGATGGTCGGCAAGGCATAGACGGCAAGAATGGGCAAAATGGTCGGGATGGAAAAGACGGGATAGACGGAAAAAATGGTGTTTCTGTCTCAAATGCTCAGATTGACTTTGATGGCTCATTAGTTATTACCTTGTCTACTGGTCAAGAGATCAATGTTGGGGAGGTAGTTGCTCCTGACTTAGCAGAGAAGATCAAGGTTATCAGCACTATGTCCACCAATGGGGCGGTGGCTATCCTAGACGAAGGCACAAGCATCACAAGTGGTGTTAAGAAGATAAATTTTGTTGGCGCATCAGTTACAGCTACAAATTCTGGTGATGATGTAACTATCAATGTCAGTTCTGGAACAGGAACAGTTACAAGCGTGGCTTTATCGGGTGGCACGACAGGATTGACTGTTACTGGTAGTCCAATCACCACAACTGGCACTATTACCTTGGCTGGTACTCTTGCAGTTGCCAATGGTGGAACGGGTGACACAACTGCATCAGGTGCTAGGACAAACCTTGGATTGGTCATTGGTACGGATGTTCTTGCCCCAACAGGTTCAGCGGCATCCCTTACAGCATTTCCTACATTTAACCAAAACACCACAGGAACTGCGGCCTCCACTCCTAAGTTACTGACTACAAACTTTACAATTGAAGAATCAGGTGGCAAGTTGCTGTTTAAATATGGCGCAACTACAATAGCCTCAATGTCTTCAACTGGAGTAATTACTTCAGCAACTAATATTATTGCAAATGGAACACCATAAAGGAAAAATATGGCAACGACAGTAACCCTAAAACCTAATGCGATTGACCTCTCTGGCTCGACTTCAGGGACAACCACATTGCAAGCAAATGCGGTGGCTGGTACAACTACCATCACCCTTCCTGCGGCAACCGATACCTTGGTTGGTAAAGCAACGACAGATACCTTAACCAACAAGACTCTGACTGCACCTGTAATCAGCACAATCTCTAATACTGGTACTCTAACCTTGCCGACATCAACAGATACCTTGGTGGGACGGGCAACCACAGATACTCTGACAAACAAGACTCTAACTAGTCCAACTATTACGGGTGGCGCACTTAACGGAACTTTAGGTGCTACAACTCCTAGCACAGTAGCGGCAACCACAATATCTGCCTCTGGTACAACAACGCTTAGTGGAAATCAAATAATTAGCGTTACTGACAACAGCAATGCCGCTTTGCGTATTACTCAACTTGGTACAGGCAATGCTTTGCTGGTTGAGGACTCGACTAATCCCGATGCGTCTCCTTTTGTAGTCACTGCTGACGGGCGCTTTATTCACGGGCATACTTCTGCTCTATCTCCACGCTCAGTAACATTTGCAAATCAGTTTGTTGGGCCAGATTTTTCTGGTTCTGCGCCTTTGTCATTACGTTATTCAAATGATGCTAGTCCTACTGGATATGAATTTTCTAAAACTAGAAGCACAACTCCATCAGGAAATGCAATAGTTTCCAGCGGTGATTCTGTTGGGCAGTTAATTTTTTCAGCAGACGATGGTACTCAATATGTTCAAGCCGCCAATATTACAGGCGCAGTAGACGGAACTCCAGGCACAAACGATATGCCTGGTCGCTTGGTCTTCAGCACCACTGCTGATGGTGCAAGTTCGCCTACTGAGCGTATGCGTATTGACTCCTCTGGTCGTGTGCTTGTTGGACTAACTTCAGCAAATACTAGTGGTGCAAACTTCCAAGTTTCTTCTGGAGTTACTTTCCCCGCAACCCAATCAGCATCATCTGACGCAAACACATTGGATGATTATGAGGAAGGGACTTGGACACCAACTTTGAAATTTGGCGGTGGAACTACTGGAATAACATATTCACAACAATTCGGTCAATACACAAAAATAGGTCGTTTGGTAACTTGCACATTCAACATTTTTCTAACCAGCAAAGGTTCTTCTGCGGGTTCGGCAACTATTGATAACTTGCCTTTTACTGTTTTTAATGGAAGTGGTTATTACGCTGGAGCAATGCTTCAACCTTATAAAATCAATTATGTTGATGGCGGCATGATTACAATGTATATTGATAAACAAAACAATGCCCTATATTTACAAAGCATTCCTGATACTGGTGCCGCAAATACCGACATTGCAAGCGGAGATTTTAATAATGATTCGCAAGTAATTGGAAGTTTTATTTATTATGTGTAACTTAATTAATTAGCGTGGATTCGCTAGTCAGACATTTAACTCAAAGGAAATCAAAATGGCACTCACAGAAACCAAAGTCATTGACCAAATCACAGTCACCGAAAACGGCATAGTCTTGTATCGGGAAGCAACACGCATCCTTAAAGATGGTGAGCAGATAGCACAAACATACCATCGTACTAGCCTAACACCAGCACAAGATTTAACAGGTCAACCAGCCAATGTTGTTGCTATATGCAATGCGGCATGGACACCAGCAGTCATAGCGGCTTATCAGGCGCAAGTGGTGGCATCACAAATAACATGACACCAGAACTGCAAAAGTACTATGAAGCCCGTTTTGACATGATGTCAGCAGACGGGTGGATAGACTTAATGGACGATATTGACACAATGATAAATTCGTTGAACAATATCAGTACAATCCCTGATGAAAAAAGCCTACAATTCAAAAAAGGCGAACTTTCTATCCTAACGTGGCTAAAAACCCTTAAACAGGTCAGCACACAAGCGTATGAGGAATTGAATGAAAAGAATTTATGAATTTGTCTGCGTAAGCGGACATAACACTGAGAAACTCACTGATTATGAGACAGATGAAGTTCGGTGTTCAAGTTGCGGTGTGACAGCCAACCGCATCATAAGTGCTCCAAGCGTTAATTTGGAAGGGTGGTCTGGTCATTTTCCGTCCTCATGGATGAAATTTGAGAAGAAGCACACAGACAAATTGAAGCAAGAGCAAAAAGAGAACTCCTAAGCAGAAATGCCGAGTTTAATGTCCTAGAACCGATAACGGCAGGAAAAAGGAAGAATATGTTGATTGATAAAGAAGACGAGTCGCTAAGTGAGTTAGACATAGTTGAGGAACAAAATCAACTACCCCAAGCACCGACTATCTCTGAACTACCTGAGAAATACAGGCAAAAGAGTTTAGATGAAGTTATCAAAATGCACCAAGAGGCTGAAAAGTTAATTGGTAAGCAAGCGCAAGAGGTAGGTGAAGTTCGTAAACTTGCAGATGAACTCATAAAGCAGAACCTTAGTTCTAACAAACAACCTATTGAGCAAGATGAGCCTGAAGTAGATTTCTTTGAGAATCCAAAAGAGGCAATTCGTAAGACAGTTGATAGTCATCCTGATGTAGTAGCGGGTCGCCAAGCGGCTAACGACTTCAAGAGGATGCAGATTCGGCAGAAGTTATCGCAAGACCATCCTGATTTTGGGCAAATTGCACAAGATACGGACTTTCAGAATTGGGTGAAATCTTCACCTATTCGGTTAGGGTTGTATGCGAGAGCAGATGGTGAGTTTGACTATGACAGTGCTAATGAGTTGTTATCGACTTACAAGCAACTAAAGGGTGTTAAGGCTAAACAGACTAGCGATGCGGGTGAAACCCAACGCAAGACTAACCTTAAAGCCGCCGCAGTTGATGTAGGTGGTACTGGAGAGAGTTCTAAGAGAGTTTATAGAAGGGCAGACCTTATTCGGCTGAAGATGACTGACCCGAACCGATACGAAGCCTTGTCTGACGAAATCATGCAAGCCTACGCTGAAGGTAGGGTTAAATAATTTAACTTATCGTTTTTTGGAGATTTAACATGGCTAATACAGCATTTTCCCCCACCAATTCGGTGACAGTAACAACCGCTGACAAATTCATCCCTGATATTTGGTCAGACGAAATCGTAGCGGCTTACAAAAAGAACCTAGTTTTAGCAAACTTGGTAATGAAGATGAACTTCAAGGGCAAGAAAGGTGACACTGTTCACATTCCTGCACCTACCCGTGGCACTGCTAACGCCAAAGTTGCTACTGATGCAGTTACTTTGATTGCCGCTACTGAGTCAGAAGTAACAATATCTATCAACAAGCACTATGAATATAGCCGCTTAATCGAAGATATTGTTGAGGCACAAGCCCTGAACTCTATGCGTAACTTCTATACCTCAGACGCAGGTTATGCCTTGGCTCGACAAGTCGATACAGACTTGGTGCAGTTGGGTCGTTCTGCAAATGGTGGTACAGCAGGAGCCGCCGCTTATGCCGCCGCCTACATTGGTGGTGATGGCACGACAGCGTATGTTGCCGCAAACAACAACGAGTCTGCTTTGACTGATGCGTCAATTCGCCGCACTATTCAGCGTTTGGATGACAACGATACTCCTATGGACAATCGTTTCTTCCTCATTCCTCCCTCAAGCCGTAACACATTGATGGGTCTTGCCCGTTATACAGAGCAGGCTTTTGTGGGTAATGGCAACGCTATCCGCACTGGTGAAATCGGTAACCTCTATGGTATCCCTGTGTTCACTTCTAGCAACGCTGATACGACTTCTGGTTCAGGAGCCGCCCGTGTTTGCTTGATGGGTCACAAGGACGCTATGGTTCTGGTTGAGCAAGTTGGCATCCGTTCACAAGTTCAATACAAGCAAGAATACCTTGCTACATTGTTCACTTCTGACACACTGTATGGTGTTGCCGCCTTGCGTAATGCCGCCACTGTTGGAGCCGCTAAGTCTTCAGCAATGTTTGCATTAGCAGTGCCAGCCTAATTGCAGTTGCGCCCCCTGCCCTAGTGGTGGGGGGACTTTTTTAAACTAATTAGGAGAAATTATTATGGCAACAGCAAGTGCAGTTGTGACTCGTAGAGGCAATGACAGTTTTCGGGGTTTATTCTCTGATACTTGGTCAGTTGTTTGTACTTTAAATGCTGGCTCATTAGTTGATGGTGCTGGTGAAACAGATGATGTAACAGTTCCAGGCGTTGCCTTGGGCGACATGGTTCTTTGTGCATCTTTGGCTGTGGATTTGGTTGGTTTGACTGTGACGGGTTATGTCTCAGCCGCCAATACTGTCAAATTCCGTATCCAAAACGAATCAGGTTCTACCGCAGACTTGGCATCAGCCACTATGGACATTATTATTGTCCGTATGGTTTAAAGATCGGGGGGCTTGTCCCCCCTTTCTTCATTAAGGATTTATATGGCTTTGTTCAGATGCAATCAATCAGGTAATGTTGTTGAGTTCAGACAGGACTATGACATTCTTGAGATGCGTAAACACCCAGAATACACAGAGGTTGATACTTCTGCTGTTGTAGAGGTGGCAAAGGTTGATGGAACAAGGCAGACATTAACGCTGAAAAAGCCTATGGGTAGACCCCGTAAGGAACAGTTATGAGCGATATTGACGCTAGAGACTTTGGACGATTGGAAGCCCAAGTAGAGGTTTTACATGGTCAGGTATCGCAGTTGAGCAATGATGTTCGTGCTTTACTTGAACTGGCAAATCAGTCTAAAGGTGGCTTTTGGATGGGAATGGTCATTGCTTCTGCATTGTCAGGCATAGTAAGTTTCTTTGCCGCAAGGTGGTTGAAGTGAAAGAGGGTTTACTCTCAGGTGTGGTTTGTCCTGTGGCGACTCAGGATGTATCTACCAATCTGAAAAACAGAAACCATGCTTTCAAAGAGTATGGATATGGCCCTCCTAACCCTAACGAGGCAAATGATGTGTTTTGGCTGAAAAAAGCCAAGATGTATAACGCTCCTACCAAAGATATTAAGAATATGCTATGTGGCAACTGTGCCGCATTTATTCAGACTCCTAAGATGATGGAGTGCATCATTGGTGGACTAGAGAAGGATGAAGGCGAGAATGAGTTGTCCTATGATGAGAACTTTGTCAAGGCGGCTAATTTAGGATACTGCGATCTATTTCAATTTACCTGTGCCGCACTCAGAACTTGTGATGCGTGGAAATCAGGTGGCCCAATTACCAAGGAGAAACCATAATGTACGGAAAAACAAGCAAGATGACATCCCCAAAAACAACTAAAAAAGACACCAAAAAGGCTATGCCTATTGCCATCATGGTGGCAGTTGGTAAGCCAAAGGCTATGCCTATGCGTGGTCAGCGTACTGCAACTAACATGATGAAGAAATCAGGGAGAGGCAAATGAGTTCATTATCTGCGGCAAGAACCCTATTAAGTGCTGTAACAGCAACTGGCGCATCTACTGCTATCCAAATTGATGGTGGTCAACCAGTATTTATGCAAGTCTCTGGAATTACAAGTGCAACTGTTGTTTTGCAAGGTAGTCTAGATGGTAGTAATTGGGCAACCCTTGGTTCTGCTTTAACTGCTGATGGCATGGTTACTATTGCCAATGCACCTAAATATGTACGGGCAAACTGTACAGTTTATGTAACTGGCACTATCACGGCTAAGATTCTTTACTGATATGAAAAAGACTAAAGCATAAGCCAAGATTAGCAAAGTCATGCGTGAGTACAAAGCAGGTGATCTGCACTCAGGCAAGGGTGGCAAGGTTGTTAAGTCTCAGAAACAAGCGATTGCTATTGCTTTGTCTGAGGCAGGAAAGGCAAAAAAGAAATGAAACAAGGTTTATATGCCAATATCAATGCCAAACAAGCAAGAATTAAGGCTGGCTCTGGTGAACGTATGCGGAAAGTTGGTAGCAAAGGTGCGCCAACTGCCAAAGCGTTTGTTGAGTCTGCTAAAACCGCAAAGAAACCAAAAAAGGTGAAGTGATGAAAACTCCTGCTTGGCAACGCTCCGAAGGTAAAAATGCTAAAGGGGGGTTGAACTCCAAGGGAAGATCATCTTATAATGCGGAAACTGGTGGTAATTTAAAAGCACCAGTAAAGTCGGGGGATAACCCTCGCAGAGCAAGTTTCTTGGCTCGTATGGCTGGCAACGATGGCCCTGAGTACAAGGATGGTAAACCGACAAGACTGCTTCTTTCGCTCAAAGCATGGGGTGCATCCTCAAAGGCTGACGCAAAGGCAAAGGCTAAGTCTATTTCTGAACGAAATAAGGCAAAGGCAAGCAGATGACCTATCTAGAATTAGTTAACGATGTATTAGTCAGGCTTAGAGAGCCTGTTGTTACTACATACAACGAAACAGCCTATTCAACACTTATTGGTAAGTTTGTCAATGATGCAAAGCGTCAAATAGAAGATGCTTTTGCTTGGAATGTCTTAGGTCAGACAATTACCCTGTCCACTACTTCTGGCACATATTCCTACTCTTTAACTGGTTCTGGTCAGAAGTTCCAAGTTCAAGATGTGATAAATGCCACTAGCAATGTTGGTATGAAGAATATCGACTTTGTTAGTATGAATCGGTATCAGAACTTCTCTACCCCTATAAATGGTATTCCAACGAATTACGCTTTTGATGGCGTAGATAATAATGGCGATACAAAAGTAACTCTCTATCCTCGTCCTGATGGCGTGTATAGCATCCCATTTGCTTTAACTATCCCACAAGCCACTTTGACTGCTGATTCAACTGTGGTTAAAGTGCCTGATACTTTGGTGTCTCAAAATGCCTATGCAAGGGCTTTGGTGGAGCGTGGTGAGGATGGTGGTTTATCTTCTTCAGAGGCATATAACTTATATAGAGCAATGCTGTCAGACCACATAGCATTGGAAGGCACACGCTATCCTGAGAATCAGGAGTTTGTCTCTATATGACGCAAAGATTGCAGACCTTTAGTGTTCAAGCACCAGGCTTCTTTGGGCTAAATACGCAAGACTCACCTCTTACTTTAGAGGCGGGATATGCGGCTATTGCCACAAACTGCGTGATTGACCAATATGGACGTATTGGGGCTAGAAAAGGTTGGTCAAGAGTTAACTCATCTAGCGGAAACTTGGGCGCAAACGATATAAAAGTAATACATGAGTTAGTGCAACTTGATGGAACGCTAACTGTATTATTTGCTGGCAACAACAAGTTATTTAAGTTGGATGGCTCAAACGCTGTTGTAGAACTCACCTACGGGGGAGGGGGTACAGCCCCAACTATCACAGCAAGCAATTGGCAATGTGCTTCTTTAAATGGAATAACCTACTTTTTCCAGTCTGGTTATGACCCATTGATCTATGACCCTGCCGTAAGTACAACTACTTATAGGCGTGTATCTGAGAAAGCGGGCTATTCAGGCACAGTTCCTTTAGGGAATGTTGCTATATCTGCTTTTGGTCGTTTGTGGGTTGCTGATACAACTACAAACAATGCAACTATTACTTTCTCTGATTTGTTGGCAGGACATAACTGGACGGGTGGCACTTCAGGCACATTGAATGTTGCCCAAGTGTGGCCTAACGGCTCTGATCAGATTGTTGGTCTTGGCGCACACAATGGTTTCTTATTCATATTTGGCAAGCGTCAGATATTGGTTTATTCTGGTGCTACAACGCCATCGTCACTTGCTTTGAGCGACAGTATTGGAAACATTGGATGCCTATCAAGGGATTCGATTGTTACGACTGCTTCAGACATTGTTTTCTTGTCAAACTCAGGTGTTCGTAGTTTGATGCGTACCATCCAAGAGAAGTCTGCACCTTTGCGTGATTTGTCTAAGAATGTGCGTAATGACTTGATGAATTATGTTGCATCAGAGACATTAGCAAACATTAAGGCTGTCTATTCAGAAGTCAATGCTTTCTATCTTCTAACGCTTCCTGTTGCCAAACAGGTCTATGTATTTGATACAAAGGCTCAGTTGCAGGATGGTTCATCAAGGGTAACAACTTGGGATTCTATTGAGCCAACTGCTCTTTTATCTCGCAGAAATGGTGATTTACTGATTGGTAAGAATGGGTATGTTGGTAAGTATGGGACATATCTTGACCATGCTTCTACCTATCGTTTTCAGTATTACACAAACTATGCTGACCTTGGTGATCAGAACATTACATCAATCCTGAAGAAGATTTCGGTTGTTGTTATTGGTGGCACTAACCAAATATTGACAATCAAATGGTCTTATGACTTTTCAGGT
>Ga0208975_1001355_pt1 | contig 10420 bp, 9 predicted proteins | sample GreLakmeER78MSRF_FD_187700 | JGI IMG/M metagenome (GOLD analysis project Ga0208975, IMG submission 187700) | Freshwater lentic microbial communities from great Laurentian Lakes, MI, USA - Great Lakes metaG ER78MSRF (SPAdes) | ecosystem: Environmental > Aquatic > Freshwater > Lake | place: Great... | reverse complement strand
AAATTATTGAGTTCTTAAAGTGTAAAGAAGATCCTGTATATTTTGCAAAGAACTATATTAAGATCGTTTCTCTGGATCACGGTCTTGTTCCTTTTGAGATGTATCCATTTCAAGAGAAACTTGTAAAGAACTTCCACGAGAATAGATTTAATATCTGTAAGATGCCTCGCCAGACGGGTAAATCTACGACTTGTGTTTCATATTTGTTACATTATGCTGTATTCAACGACAATGTTAATATAGCTATTCTAGCAAACAAAGCATCCACGGCAAGAGACCTTCTCGGAAGACTACAACTTGCTTATGAGAATCTACCTAAATGGATGCAGCAAGGTATTATATCGTGGAACAAAGGATCTTTAGAACTGGAAAATGGCTCCAAAATTTCATCTAACTCTACTTCATCATCTGCTGTCCGAGGCGGATCCTATAATGTCATCTTTCTTGACGAGTTCGCTTTCATCCCGAATCACATTGCTGATGACTTCTTTGCCTCTGTTTATCCTACTATTTCTTCTGGACAAAGCACGAAGGTAATTATCGTTTCTACACCACGCGGTATGAATCACTTCTACCGTATGTGGCATGACTCTGAGAGGGGCAAGAACGAATATGTCCCCACAGATGTTCATTGGTCTGAAGTTCCTGGAAGAGACGAATACTGGAAGCAACAAACAATCGCAAACACTTCAGAACAACAGTTTAAGGTTGAGTTTGAATGTGAATTCTTAGGATCTGTCAATACACTGATCAATCCTTCAAAATTAAGAAATCTTGTTTATGAAGATCCAATCAAACGAAATGCTGGTCTTGACATATATGAGCAACCTAAAGAGGAGAATAATTATCTAATCACAGTTGACGTTGCTCGTGGATTGGGTAATGACTATTCGGCATTTATTGTCTTTGATATTACCGAGTTCCCGTATAAAGTCGTTGCCAAATATAGGAATAATGAAATCAAACCAATGCTATTTCCAAGTGTAATTCACGAAGTAGCAAAAGGATATAATGATGCTTGGTTATTAATTGAGGTTAATGATATTGGAGATCAAGTCGCAAGCATTCTTCACTTTGATCTTGAGTATGATAATGTTCTGATGTGTGCGATGAGAGGTCGTGCTGGACAGATTGTAGGTTCTGGATTCAGTGGAAAGAAATCTCAACTCGGTGTAAGAATGACCGCAGCAGTTAAAAAGTTGGGATGTTCTAACCTAAAGACTTTATTGGAAGATGATAAGTTATTAACTGTAGATTATGAAATCATATCAGAGTTAACAACCTTTGCTCAGAGACACAATTCTTTTGAGGCAGAAGAAGGTTGTAATGATGACCTAGCAATGTGCCTTGTAATTTTCTCTTGGTTGGTAGCTCAGGACTATTTCAAAGAAATGACGGACAATGATGTTCGTAAGAGAATTTACGAAGAGCAAAAAAATCAGATTGAACAAGATATGTCACCATTTGGATTTATTCAAACTGGTTTGGAGGAGGCAGATAGTTTTGTTGATAGTGATGGAGATAGATGGCACCTAGATGAGTATGGAGATCGCTCATATATGTGGGATTATCTCTAATGGATTTTGATGATCAGATAGAATTAGAACATATATTATTCTCTGATAGAAAATGTAGAGTATGTGGTAAAGTTAAAAACTTAATTAGTGATTTTTATTTGACTCGTAAAGGTAGAGCAGTTTTTCTTTCCGCATATTCTTATGAGTGTAAGGACTGTACTAAAGTAAGAATTTTAAGTAGAAGAAGAAAGATAAAAGAAGGAAAACCTTTTCTTGAATGGGAATATCCTGACTGGTAGATTGTTCACGCACCATTTCCCCATTTAAAATAACCTTTTTAATAAATATTTCTAGAATAATTCTGAACTAGACGGAGAATTAAGATGCCGCTAAATTTAGCATCTCCTGGAATTGTAGTAAGAGAAGTTGATTTAACAGTTGGTAGAATTGACCCAACCTCCGATGCTGTTGGGGCAATTGTAGCGCCTTTCGCAAAAGGTCCTGTAGACCTACCTATTTTAGTAGAGAATGAGGCAGACTTACTTCAAAATTTTGGAGAGCCTTATCCAACAGACAAGCATTATGAGCATTGGATGGTTGCTTCTTCATATCTTGCTTATGGTGGATCACTAAGAGTTGTAAGATCTGATGATACAGACCTAAAAAATGGATTTGCTGGAGCAGCATCTAGCATCAAAATCAAGAGTCTGGACGATTATAACAATCTTGGTTACGATGAAAATACCATTAGTGGTGTAACAGTAGCAGCAAGAGATCCTGGATCTTGGGCAAACGGTGTCAAAGTTGCTTTAATTGATGCCAAAGCAGATCAGATTCTTGTTGGAGTATCAACCAGTGCTGGTTTACCAAACATTCAAGTTGGTTACGGTGTAACACAGGCAATCAGTTCAACTCTACCTGGTGCTGGAACAACCTCAACACTTGATGGTTATCTAAAAGGTGTCATCACGCAAATTAGTGGTACTAACGCATACGTAAAGGTTCTTTCTCATGTATCAGCAGCAGGAACTGAAACTACAGTAGATTATCAACCATCTGGAGTTTATGCTTTCTCTGGATCTGGTTCTGTTGCGATTCACACCAACGGACAATCAACTGCTGCTGGAACAACCTCATATACTGCTCAGCAAGATTGGTTTGATCAACAATCAATCGCACTTTCAAACAACACCACGATTGCTTGGAACACAATTGCCGACAGACCTTCCACATCATCATTCGCAGCAGCAAGAAACGCAAGATTTGATGAAGTTCATGTTGTTGTAATTGATGACAAAGGAACTGTAAGTGGAAATGCTGGAACAATTCTTGAGAAGCATTTGAGTCTTTCAAAGGCATCAGATGCCGAATTCTCTGTAGGATCACCATCTTATTGGAGAAAGTATCTCGCATCAAACTCACAGTACATCTTTGGTGGTTCTCAACCAACAGGTATTGTAACCACTGGATTTAGTTCAGGGTTCACACTTACTACAGACAGTGGATGGGATCAAGATACGGATTCAATTATTTTTGGAGCGACTGGAGCAAATACGCTGACTCTTGCTGGTGGTAAGAACTACAATGGTGGTACAGATATTACTGCTAGCGGATCACTGACTTCTACGATTGGTAATCTTTCAACTGGATATGATCTCTTCGCTAATAGTGAAGAGTATGAAGTAGATTTCCTCTTAATGGGATCGGCAAATTATGTCAAAGAAAGTGCTCAGTCACTTGCTAATAAACTAATCTCAGTTGCTGAAGAAAGAAAGGACGCAGTTGCCTTTATTTCTCCATACAGACTCGCTTTCTTGAATGATTCAACCGTTGGATCGGTAACTGTAAACTCTGCTGCTGATATTACAAATAATGTAATCAGTTTCTACGCACCAGTTACATCGTCATCTTATGCGATCTTTGATAGTGGTTATAAGTACATGTATGATAAGTTTGCCGATACATTTAGATATGTCCCTCTGAATGGTGATATTGCTGGACTATGTGCCAGAAACGATATCAACAACTTCCCATGGTTCTCACCAGCAGGAACAACTAGAGGTGCTATTCTTAATGCCGTTAAACTGGCATACAACCCAAGCAAAACTCAAAGAGACAGACTGTATTCTAATAGAATCAACTCAGTCATCTTTACTCCTGGTTCTGGAATCGTTCTCTTTGGTGATAAGACTGGTCTTGCTAAGTCATCGGCATTTGACAGAATCAACGTTCGTAGATTGTTCATCTATCTGGAGAACGCGATTTCTGCTGCTGCTAAAGATCAGTTGTTTGAATTCAACGATGAAACCACAAGATCAAACTTCGTAAATATTGTTGAACCTTTCTTACGTGATGTTCAAGCAAAGAGAGGTATTCAAGACTTTAGAGTCATTTGTGATGAGACAAATAACACAGCAGCAATCATAGATAATAATGAATTTGTTGCTGACATCTTCATCAAACCTGCTAGATCTATTAATTTCATTGGATTGACTTTTGTCGCCACCAGATCTGGTGTATCATTTGATGAAATCATCGGAACCGTTTAATTCAACTAGAGGAATCTAACAATGGCATTAAGAACAATTTCAGACTTTAAAGCTAGACTAAAAGGTGGCGGTGCCAGACCGAATCTATTTGAAGTTGAGTTAGTCTTCCCTACTCAAGTTGGAGGTTTAACGGGAGCAAGTAATGATCTGGCAAATTTCCTGGTCAAAACTGCCGCTCTTCCAGCATCAAACGTTACTCCAATTGATGTAGCATTCAGAGGAAGAATTTTAAAGATTGCTGGTGACAGAACATTTGATACTTGGACAGTTACAATTATTAACGACACTGACTTTGCTATTCGCCATGCTTTTGAAAACTGGATGAACAAAATTAATAATGTTGAAACTGCTCAGGGTCTAACCACACCTGGAGATTATTATGCTGATGCTCTAGTTCATCAACTAGATCGTGACGGAGAAAAGTTGAGAACATACAAATTCCATGATGTTTTCCCAACAAATGTCTCCCAAATTGATCTGTCATATGACACGACAGACACGCTTGAAGAGTTCACTGTAGAACTTCAAGTCCAGTGGTGGGAAGCAATTAGAGGAACTGCCGCTGGCGCAGGTGGCGATAACATCAAGTAATAAATAGATAAGACGGTTTTAAATTTATAAAATGGCAAAACTTTTTGGATTTTCTATTGATGATGCTTCTAAAAAACCGGATTCAATAGTATCCCCCGTCCCCAAAAGTAATGAGGACGGGGTTGATTATTTTGTTCAGTCTGGTTTTTATGGTCAGTACGTAGACATTGAAGGTGTTTACAGAACTGAATTTGATCTGATGCGTCGTTATAGAGAAATGGCGCTTCATCCAGAATGTGATGCTGCGATTGAAGATGTTGTCAATGAAGCAATTGTCAGTGATCTTTACGATTCTCCAGTTGAAATTGAACTTACAAACGTAAATGCAAGTGATAATTTAAAAAAGAAAATTAGGGAAGAATTTAGAAATATCAAAGAAATGATGGACTTTGATAAAAAGTCCCATGAAATTTTTAGAAACTGGTATGTTGATGGAAGACTTTATTATCTAAAAGTGATTGATATAAAGAATCCTCAAGATGGGATCAAGGAGATCAGATATATTGATCCCATGAAGATTAAATTCATAAGACAAGAGAAGAAATCAAATAAGTCTAATGGACTAGCACCTTACCAAAATCCAAATGAACCACTGGATTTAGTAAAGGGTGTATATCCAGAACTTGAGGAATATTATCTCTATACTCCAAGACCAAATTATCCAACAGGAACTTTTTCTTCTTCAGCAAGCACTAAAGGTTCTATCAAAATTGCTAAGGACTCTATCACATATGTCACTTCTGGACTATTTGATAGAAACAAAGGAACTTGTCTCTCATATCTACACAAAGCAATTAAAGCACTCAATCAATTAAGAATGATTGAGGATTCTCTTGTAATTTATAGACTATCAAGAGCACCAGAAAGAAGAATTTTCTATATTGATGTGGGTAATCTTCCAAAAGTAAAAGCAGAACAATACCTCAAAGAGGTTATGTCTCGCTATAGAAATAAACTTGTTTATGATGCGAACACTGGCGAAGTTCGTGATGATCGTAAATACATGAGTATGCTTGAAGACTTTTGGCTTCCAAGAAGAGAAGGTGGTAGGGGAACTGAAATCACCACTCTTCCAGGTGGTCAAAATCTAGGTGAACTCACGGACGTTGAATATTTTCAGAAAAAACTTTATAGATCTTTGAATGTTCCAGAATCCAGAATTGCGAGTGATGGTGGATTCAATCTTGGACGTTCTTCTGAAATTCTAAGAGATGAACTTAAATTTGCTAAATTTGTTGGCAGATTGAGAAAGCGTTTTGCGAATATATTTGGTGATATGTTGAGAACGCAATTGATTCTCAAAAACATTATCACACCAGAAGATTGGGATAGAATTAATGATCATATTCAATATGATTTCTTGTATGATAATCAGTTTGCTGAACTGAAAGAGTCTGAAATGTTAAATGAAAGACTTGGATTGGTTGCTACAATGGAACCTTATATTGGCAAATACTTCTCAGTTGAGTATGTTCGTAAAAAAGTTCTTCGTCAGACTGATCAAGAAATTATTGATATTGATGACCAGATTGAAAGAGAGATAAAAGATGGTATTATTCCAGATCCATCTCAAATGGACCCAATAACAGGAGAACCATTACCCCAAGAGGGAGATCCAAATCTTCTAGGTAATGTACCACAAGAACCAGAGATTGACGCAAATATTACTCAGGTAAAAGAACCCAAAGGTGGAGAAATATAAATAATCTTACAATACTATACTAATTTTCATGGAAGATTTACTTGACCTAATTGCAACTGACCAACCCGCTGCTGATATTTCTGATAAAGTTAAAGAAATTTTATACACAAAAGCAGCAGAAAGAGTTGATTATCTTCGTCCAACGGTTGCTAATATCATGTTTGGTGAAAATGAAGATTCTGAGGAAACAACCGGGAAAGAAGGATGATTACAAAAATTGTCACAACTCAAGTCAATACCACAACAAGTGCTGGTGCTGCTAGTAGTATTAGTGATGCAACTTGTGTTCGTTTATATAACAACACAGCAGGAATTGTAACTGTTGGTATAAACACTTTAGTTGGAGCAGCATCAACTAATTTCTTTGAACTTCCAGGCGGATCGGTTGAATTTTTAACAAAAGCAGCGTCTGATGTTATTTGGTCAACGACTGCGATCAGAGCAAATAAAGTAGCATTCACAAACTAAAATGAAACTCATTACAGAAGAAATCCAAAAAGTAGAATTTATCGTTGAAGGCAAAGGTGCCGCTAAAAAAATGTATATTGAAGGTGTATTCCTTCAAGGCAACATTTGTAATCGTAACGGAAGAATGTATCCTATGGACACTCTTTCTCGTGAGGTGAAGAGATATGACGAATCTTTTATCCAAAAAGGTCGTGCTTTGGGTGAACTTGGACACCCAGATGGTCCAACTGTAAATCTAGATCGTGTTTCTCATAAAATCGTTTCCCTCACTCAAGAAGGAAATAATTTTATTGGTAAAGCACAACTTCTTGAAACCCCTATGGGTAAGATTGCCAAATCTCTGATTGGTGAAGGAGTTTGTCTTGGTGTTTCTTCTCGTGGTGTTGGTTCATTAAAGATGACCAACGAAGGTCATAAAGTTGTTGGTGAAGATTTTATGTTAGCAACTGCTGCTGATATTGTAGCAGATCCTTCAGCACCTGATGCTTTTGTTCAGGGAATTATGGAAGGTAAAGAGTGGGTTTGGGAAGGCGGAATCCTTCGTGAACAACTGGCAACCAAAACTCAAAGAAGAATCAATACATTAGTTGATCAAAAAAGATTAGATGAGCATAAAGTCCATCTATTCCAAGATTTCTTAGCAAATCTTTAATTTATAAATAAATATAGATTATAACACAATCAATCTAAAATGTCCGTTGGTAGAAATTTACAAGAAATGGAAAACGTAGTAACCAAAGGGGCTGCCGCTGCCGAACCAATGCACAAGTTAACCACAGGAGTTCCTGATGGTCAAACAGGTGGTTGGGAAGATCTGGGCGGTCCTACCCCAGAAAACTATAGATCAGATGACAATTCAGCACAGCTGAAAACACCTAGTACAACTCTTGCTCAAGTCAAGAATGTTGTAAACAAGGGTGCCAAAGCTGCTGATCCTATGGCAAAACTTGCCAGCGGTTCAGTCAAAGAAGAGACTGATGAAGAAGAGGATCTAGTTGATGAAGAAGAATTAGAAGGTGATGAAGAAGTAGTTGCTGAAGCTAAGAAGAAGAAAGAAGAAGACAAAGCAACAGATGAAGAAGAAGAAGATGAAGATGAAATGAAGGAAGAGTTTGACATTGAAGAAGATGTCAATGCTCTCCTTGAGGGTGAAGAGCTTTCTGAGGAATTCCAAGAGAAAGCACGTACCATCTTTGAGGCAGCAATCAAATCTAAAGTTGCTGAAATCAAAGAGCAACTTCAGTCTCAGTATGAGGAGTCTTTGGTTGAGCAAGTTCAATCAATCAAAGAAGAACTCACTGATAGAGTTGATGCTTATCTTGAGTATGTTGCTGACGAGTGGATTCAAGAAAATGCACTCGCAGTTGAGCACGGTCTGAAGACCGAAATGACTGAATCATTCCTCCAAGGAATGAAGAGTCTTTTTGAAGATCATTATGTAACAATCCCTGAAGATAGATATGATGTCATCGAGAGCATGGTAGATAAACTTGATGAAATGGAAGAAAAACTCAACGAGCAAATTCAAAGAAATGTTGCTCTAAATAGAAGATTAGCCGAGTCAGTTGCTGATGTAATCTTTGCTGAAGTTGCTGAGGGTCTTGCACTTTCTCAGAAGGACAAACTCGCTTCTCTTGCTGAAAATGTTGAGTTTGAAAGTGAAGCAGACTATCGTGAGAAGCTAGTAACTCTGAGGGAATCATATTTCCCATCAAATACTGGTACTCAAAGAGACAATTCAGAGAATCTTTCTGAAGAAAATTCGTCTTCCGATTATAAGCCAGTTTCTGGTTTAATGGAGTCGTACATTCAGACTCTGAATAGAGTTTCTAAAAAGTGATTTTTAGATCATAGTTCAAACTAATTTTTTCAAAAGAGGTAAAATCAAATGCAAGCGTTCAACCAAGAACACCTGCAGGAGAAGTGGGCACCACTCCTAGACTACGAAGGTCTTGATCCAATCAGAGATTCACATCGTAGAATGGTAACTGCCGTTCTCCTGGAGAACCAAGAAAAAGCTCTTCGTGAAGAGCGTGAGTTTCTTTATGAAACTCCAACCGTCAACACCAACAGTGGTAGCAATGCTGGTTTCTCAGCTGGTGCTTCTTCACCTGTTGCTGGTTTCGACCCCGTTCTGATCTCCCTGATCAGACGTTCAATGCCTAACCTGGTTGCTTATGACCTGGCTGGCGTTCAACCAATGAACGGTCCTACTGGACTGATCTTCGCAATGCGTTCACGCTACACCAACCAATCTGGTTCGGAAGCATTCTACAACGAAGTAGACACCGCATTCTCTGGTCAAGACGACGGATTCAACCTCACCAACGGGTTCACCGATGGTACTGTTGGTCTTGGTACTACTGCCCAGGCTGGAACCAATCCTGGTGCTCTTAACCCAATCGGTAGCGCAACTGCCACCACCTACAACGTAGGTCAAGGTATGCGTACTGATGATTCTGAGAACCTCGGCAACGGTGCTGGTAACCAATTCAACGAGATGGCATTCTCAATTGAGAAAGTCACCGTTACCGCTAAGTCACGTGCTCTGAAAGCTGAGTACTCACTTGAGCTTGCTCAAGACCTCAAGGCAATTCACGGTCTGAACGCAGAAGCTGAGTTGGCAAACATTCTGTCAACTGAGATTCTTGCTGAAATCAACCGTGAAGTCATCCGTACCATCTATAACGTTGCTGAAACTGGTGCTGCTGTCAACACCGCAACTGCTGGTACTTTTGACCTTGACGTTGACTCCAACGGTCGTTGGTCGGTTGAGAAGTTCAAAGGTCTGATCTTCCAGATCGAGCGTGATGCTAACCAAATCGCTCAAAGAACTCGTAGAGGAAAGGGCAACATGATCCTCTGCTCTGCTGACGTTGCTTCGGCACTCACCATGGCAGGTGTTCTGGATTACACCCCAGCCCTCAACGCTAACCTCAACGTTGATGACACTGGCAATACCTTCGCTGGTATTCTTGCTGGTAAGTTCCGCGTATATATTGACCCATACGCTGCTAACAACTCCGCTAACCAGTACTACGTTGTTGGTTATAAGGGTTCTTCACCTTACGATGCTGGTCTGTTCTATTGCCCATATGTACCTCTCCAGATGGTACGTGCCGTTGGCGAAGACACCTTCCAGCCAAAAATTGGCTTCAAGACCCGTTATGGTATTGTTGCCAACCCATTCGCAAAAGGTGCTACCCTCACCAATCCTGGTGTTCTGGAAAGAAACTCCAACGTTTACTACAGAAGAGTCAAGGTTACCAACCTTATGTGATCACTGGATCACAATTCCATTCAAGAGACCCGAAAGGGTCTCTTTTTTTATCTAAATAAAAATAAAACGCGATGGCGTCAGCATTTAGTAATCAAATACAGAATAGAAATTTTTTATCGCCAGTTGGTTTCAAATTTACACTGGCAAAGTATCCAAAAGTTTCATTTTTTTGTAACTCTTCAAGAATACCAGAAATAAGTCTTGGTACAGCAATCCAACCATCGTACCTAAAAGATCTTGATGTACCTGGAGAAAAATTGACCTATGGTGATCTAACAATTAGTTTTTTAGTTGATGAAGGTCTTGAGAATTA
>Ga0208975_1001354_pt1 | contig 10423 bp, 13 predicted proteins | sample GreLakmeER78MSRF_FD_187700 | JGI IMG/M metagenome (GOLD analysis project Ga0208975, IMG submission 187700) | Freshwater lentic microbial communities from great Laurentian Lakes, MI, USA - Great Lakes metaG ER78MSRF (SPAdes) | ecosystem: Environmental > Aquatic > Freshwater > Lake | place: Great... | reverse complement strand
CCAGCGCCTTTTCAGAGTCAGTCGCAACACGCGAACGGACGAACAAGAAAAATGCAGGCAACTATTCGATTGCTGCCCGTCGTGTTGTTGAAGTCCTGTGCTCATGGTGCCTGATTTTTGACGTTCACCGAGCCTCCGAGTTGTGGATGCTGAGGACGAGGTTGACGGCATCGACGGTTTTTTCGCGGGGGACGTTCTCATCGGCCCAGTCTTCGATGGCTTCGGCGAAGAGGGCGGGATCGGCCCGGAGGTGGCGGTATTCGGCGGGGTCGTGCGAGAGCAGGTAAAGGAGCTTGATGGCGCATCCAGCGAAGGCATCGAGATTCTGCGTGATGCTGCCGGTGGGGAGCGGCGCATCGATCTCGCACAGGCGGTGCCAGAGGTCCTCCACGCTGCGTTTGTAGGGACGCAGCGGGTAGGTTTCGAGGCTGCGCTCACGGGTCTTGCCATCGAGCGTCCAGCGCTGCCAGATGCGAGGCGGAAGACTGGGTGACGAGGGGGCGGGGAGACTGGGAGACTCGGTGGATTCGGCGTCGTCGGTTTCGGGGGTGAGATCGGTGGGGATGGCGGACATGGGAGATGGGAGATGGGAGATGGGGGATCAGGCGGCGGGGAGCTGCGCGGCGAGTTGGGCCTCGAGTTTGGTGAGGCGCTCGGTGAGGTCGGTGGGGTGGGGTTTCCAGATTTTGCAGCGGTCGAAGAAGCCCATAAAGGAACCGGCGAGGAGGGCGTGGCCGAGGCGCTGGCCCGCGGCGAAGATGACGCGGTCGATCTCTGGCAGGGTTTGTTTCCGGTGGAGGGTGATGAAAAGGTCGGGCTTCCATGACTGACTGAGGAAACCAGTGCCGTCCTCGTCCTCAAAGCGGGCGGCATGGAGGTCAGGCTGGCAGGGGGTGAAGCCACGGTCGCGGAGGCTGGTGACCACTTCGGGCCGCCAGCCGTCGGTGATGAGGGCGTCGTATTCGGCGGCGGTCATGAGAACGGCCTTGCGTTGCTGGTCGATGATGGAGTTCATGGGAGGGCTTGTTGTTCACGCTTTAGCGTGGGGTTTCGGGTTATGAGGTGGGTCCCGCAGATTCAGGGAGGCCCGCAGATTTCAGAGGATCAACCCTCGAAATGCTCAGTGACCTTGTCCATCACGCGGCCGGTGGCGTTGTCGGTGATGAAGGCTTTGCGTTGGGTGCCTTCGGGGCGGATGACGAGGATGCGGCGCTCGGCTTTGAGGTGCTTGGCGATCTGGATGTGGACTTGGCGGGCGCCGTAGGCGGCGAGCAGAGGGTGCGTGGGATCGCGCAGCTCGAGGGCGAGGTCGCGGCTGCCTTCCTGTCGCACGCTGAGATTGAGGCCGTTGTAGCGCTGCTCGCTGCCATCGCGCTGCTTCAACGGATGCCCTTCGAGTGGCAGCGTGTAGATGCAGCGGTTGCCGTCGGGCTCGATCTTGATGACGGGCACACCGAGGGTGCCGAGGGCGGCGACGAGGCTGCGATCTGCGAGCTTGAAGACGAGCTTGGCATGGACCAGCTCCGGCAGCTCCTCTCCATCGCGATACTCGCAGGCGTGCGCATTGGCGACATAGACGAGGCGGATGCGGCGGCCCTGCTTTTCCGCATCGAGAAGCAGCTCGTTGTTATGCTCGGCACGCAGGCCTTGAAGGAAGGGGTGCAGCGGCTCCAGCTTGGCGAGGTCTCCACTAGCCCAGGCTGCGAGGATGCGGGAGCGGGAATGGATGGGCGTGGTGCCCACGCTTTGCTCGCCCATGAAGAACTGCGTATGCACTTTGCCGCTGCGCTCATCCTGCGAGATCTGCGTGCGGATGGGAAACTGCAGGTAGCCGAGCGCGGCGGCGGTTTTGATGTTCGTCGTGTGCCAGGTGAGCGGCGATTGGGGAGCGAGGTCGGACATGTGGAGCGAAGGGGTGACACCATGACGCGGGTGTCAAACAAACCGCCCGCCGCCTGCGAGTGCAGACGACGGGCGGACCATGAATCTCCCTCAACAGCAAGGGAGGAGTGTGTTAGGCCGGCTGCGCGATGCCGGGATAGACGGTGAAATTCATGCTGTCGGTGGGTTCCTCCTCATCGGAGGCGTCGAGCGTGAAGTCTTCAAAAAGCACGAGGCAGTTGTCAGCGGCAGCAAAGCCGTGGCAGGCATCGGTGCCAGTCCAGTTGGCCAGCGTGGCGGCATTGCCGGGATGCAGGGTGCAGAGGCCTTGCAGCGCCCCATTGGTAGCTGGGATGGGCTTGCCATCGAGCTGGATGGTGAGCATCGGGTTTTCGAGCCGCACATAGGAGACCCAGCGTTTCTCCGGGTTCTTTTTCTCGACCTTGTCCCGCTTGCCTTTGAAGCTGGATTTGGTGACGAGAAAGCCGGTTTCATCGACAACGTCGTAGCCGGGCTTGATGCCGTGTTCAATGATTGCAGTGACAGCCATAGGAGGAGAGTGGTGAAGGTTTCAAGTTTCAGGTTTCAGGTGATGATCACTCACGAGGCGGCGGCGGTGCCGACGACGGGCTTGAGGATGAATTTCCCGGTGGTTTTGGAGACGGCGATCACCACGGGATACCAGCCCGTGGTGAGGTCTGCGACCGGGGCGATGCCGCCAGCCGTGGCACTCAGCACATAGACCGGCGCGGTCATGGAGACGGTGGCACCGATGGTGAGATCATCATCAGCGATGATGACGCGGATGGGCTGGCCTGCGGAGGCGGCATGCGCGGCGATGCCGAGGACGGTGGCCGTGGCGGCGCTGGCATTGGCATCCGCCAGCTTGATCTTGCCGCTATCGGACGCGTCCGCATAGACCACCTGCCCGGCAGTGATGGTGGCACCGGCGGTGCCGTCCTGGAAGCGGGCATTAGCCCCAGGGATGACGCTGGCAGCGGTGATGCTGATGTCTGCGGCATGGGACGCGGTAGCGTGCGCAAAAACGGCGGTGAGAGCAAAGAGACGGAGGAGGTGTTTCATGGAGCGGTGCAGAGTGAGAGGTGAAGTGGGCGGAGCGAAGAAAAGGGCTTAGCGTTTCGTGACGGCGTGGATGGTGAGCGGGAAGGTGTAGTCACGCGTGTGCTTGTCGGCATCGGTCTCCTCCTGCATGGTGCCCAGGCGCTGCTTCGTGATCATCCAACCGGTGCGAGTGGGCACGGTGAGCGTCTGGACGTAGGCAGTCCAGGCGGCGTCATCCTGGAGGCGGGTCTCGATGGCGGCATTGATGACGGCGGCGTCCGCAGGCTCTTCACCATCCTTGGTGATGGCGATGCCATACATGACATTGACGGTGCCTTTGAAGCTGGCGCGGTGCGTGGTGGACTCACTCTCGCAGCTCACGATGAGGCGCGGGCGGGTGAGCTTGGCGGTGGCATCCTTGGTCTTCTTGGACGTGAGGGCCGCGAGTGCGGTATCCGCCGCGAGGTAGTCGCGGAAGAGATCGGAGAAGAAGGAAGTCCATTCAGTGGCCATACATGACGACGGGGATGTCAAAGTCCGGCTTTTTTGATGCTGGCCTCCAGCGCCCCTTTGAGACGGCGTTCGCGTTTGTTGCGGCGGATGGCGAGCACGTCATTCGTGCGGCGCTGGAGATCCTGCGCCGATCCAAAGCGCACTTGATTGCGGATAACGATCACGAATTTTCCTGCGCCGATCTCGAAATCAATGTCGCCATTGGCTGAGCCGTGACGTGCCACCCAGGCAGGCAGGGAAACGCCCATCTTTTTCGCGGCGGCATTCCAGCCAGCCGCGAGGATACCCACCTGGTTTTGCATGAGCTTGATGTATTTCTCCAGCTCCTTCGGATCGGTGACGACGAGGATGACGCTGCCTGCTTTGACCTTGCCACGACTGCCGCGAAACTTCCGATGGATCTGCCCGCCATCGAAGGGGCCAAAGCTGCGCGTCTTGAGAAAGGTGCGGTTCCCTACTTTGTTGAGGATGTCGGCTGCGGCTTGGTAGTTCCCCTCTTTGCGCAGGCGCTGGAAGGCGGCGGCGAGGCGTGGATCGACTTCTTTGATGGCGGCGTAGGCCGCAGCCGGTGGCGCGTAGAGCTTGCGCACGTCTTTGAAGACGGCCAGCTCCCCAGCTTTCTTGGCCTTGAGGCCGGTGACGCCTGCATGCGCGGGCGGCGTCCACTTCACCACCTCTTTGAGAAAGAGCCGCGCTTCCTGCTCCGCGATCGCATTCATCTCCTTTTCGATCATGTCCGGCACGCGCTTCACTTTTTTCTGAAGCGCGGACGTATCGAAGCTGCCCAGCACGCGGCCCATATGATCAGGAATGCTCCTCCACGCAGGCGAGGATCCATTGCGTGTCTCCGGCGGCGTGACCGCCTTCGAGCTTTTGCACCCGCCACACGCTGCCCTGGCCGGTGCGTCCCTGGATGGTGAGGAGGGTATCGATGGCCGGGGCGCTGCGCAGAGCGGTCTTGGCGATGTAGAAGCGGCAGGTGCTGACCTCCTGCATGCCTCCGATCTCCGCATTGATTTCGAGTGAGACCTTCCCTTCGCGGGCTTTGACCTGCCGCCCCTCCCAGGTGAGCACGCATTCACGTGCGACTTGCAGCAGATCATCCCCACGGCGCAGAGCCTCATGGATGGAGCGGGCGGGAGCATGGGCGGGCATGCCGAGTGGCGGATGTCAAAGGCAGAGACGGGAGACTTTGAGAGGGGAGATGTCAGAGGTCAGAGCCACAGCGTCTCAGGCAAAGAAAAACCCTGTCGCGCCAACCAACGCGACAGGGTTTAAGCAACCAACAGCGGGCGAGGAAGCACCCGCTGAGGGTAAGGGGTTACATGCGCCGAAAGTATGCGACATGTTCGTGGGTATGACGGCAGGAGACAATGGTGATGAGTTCCCATCCTTCTTTGGTCATGGCATCCAGTGTGGTTTGCATTTCATCGGGATGCGCAAGTTTGACGGCGTGCTGTGTCGTGATCACGGGCGTGGCAGGAGTGGATTCGGAAGTTTTTGCGGGCTTGGGCATGCTGGTGGACGGGTGTCAAACAAAACGGCCCGCCGGTGAGGGCGGGCCGTTGGAACACACTCGGGGAGCTTTGATTAGCCGAGAAGGGTGGCGACGCACTCAGGCTTCCAGACCTTGATGCCGTAGAAGACGAGGATACGGATTTTGTTCATGCCGTCGCCTTTGTAAAGGCGAGCGGAGAAGGTCAGTCCCGTCTTTTCATCAAGCAGTGTGGCGATCTCTTCACCGGCATCGCCACCAGGTGGCTGCGCAGGCGGACGCATGGCGAGCTCGATGGCGGACTTGTGATAGCCGATGTTGGCGGTGTAGTTGTTGCCGATGGTGACGGCCTTGCCATCGACGATGGCACCCCGCAGACCGGGGTGATTGAGCACGATGTCACCCGCGACGGCGGTGAGTCCGGTCTTGACGACGTAAGCGCCAGCGGAGGGCTCATCGGCGATGGTGATGATGTCACCCGCTTTGAATCCGGTGGTGTTCACTGTGCCGCCATCGACGCTGATGGTGGTGGAGCCGACGGCGATGTTACCGTTGTTGATGACGTAGGATGCGCCAGCGCCTTTGGTGTGGGAAGCGACGCCTGCGCTGGTGCGGATGGAGAAGTTGCTGATGTTCAGCAATTCACCACGACGCAGCGGGGAATCAGCACCGGCTTCATTCGCCTTCGTGAGCTGGGTGAGGTTGCGCAGATTGGTGCCTGCGGTGGTGGAGATGATGAGCGAGAGATCACCATCATCCACAGGGCAGCCGTTGTCTTCGAGGATCTGCCGCAGCGCGTTGATGCTGTGGTGATTCGACGAAAAGGGCGTGGTGCCTGCGGTGCCAGTGGCACGGGAAGATCCGTTTTTGGCTTTGACGCCGATGGCGGCTTCGATGGTGTTGCGGATTTTTCGCAGCGACTGAGCATAAAGGCTCTTGAGTGCATTTTCGGCACCCACGGTGTTTGCCAGCTTGAGGAATGTTTCGCCCTTGAGCGGGATCTCAGCACCAGCGACGCCGTCGATTGCAATCTGCTCAACCGACGTGGTAATATCTGCCGCATTGGTTTGCACCATGGATGGTGTGTAACTGGTGATGAGCGTGGGCTCTTGCGTGCGGAGCGAATCGACGGTGCCATTGATGGAAACGCCGGTGGCGTCTGCATTGACCATGACGCCCTGACTGAATCCGCAAGGCTCAGCAACAACAAGGTCGCGTGCAGTATAGAGAATTTCGGTGAGTCCGTCCATGCTGATGTCATTGGCGCAGCATCGGGCAGCGGCTTGCCAGTTGGTGTCGAGGGCGTTGGCACCGATGAAGAAGGCGATTCCAAAGGCTACCGCCGCACCGGCAGGGCCGAAGAGGGCAGCAGATTTGACGGTGACGCCGAAAAGAACGGCGGCAAAGAGAAGACCAGCGAGGAGTTTGATGTATTTCATGATATGGAGGAGTGTGAACGTTGAGCGGTGAATGAGTGAAGTGATGCGGATTAGTCGTTGGTGAGTTTGCCGCCGCCAGCCATAAAGGCATTACGATCGGCGTGGGGGAGTTGGTTGAAGGCACTGCGCGTCATCGTATTCGTGGCCTTCTCCGGCGGCACGGCACCAGCGACAGGCTGCGCACCGCCGAGGTTCTGCGGGGTGATACCGTGCCCAGTGAGCGCGGCTTGGTTTTGCATGTGCTGCTGGATGCCCAACTGAACGGCATTCTGAATGGTCTGCTGGAGCTGCTCCGCCGTCATGGTGAGCATGCCAGGAGCCACGACATTCACCGGAGCGGCGGGAGCCGGGGCGGGTGCTGGTGCTGGAGCGGCAGCAGCAGCGGCGGGTTGAGCGGGTGCGCCACTGCCGCCAGCGGGCGGACTGTCAGTGGCGGCGTTGAGGAGGGGCGTGTTTGGCTTTAGCATGGGAAGTGGCGCACGTGTGGCGTTCGTGAGGCGGGACATGTCAAACCAAGCACGGGCCTCGGTGGGCATGGCGTTGAGCAGGGCGGGGCGGAAGTTCTCCGGCGCGGAGCGGGTGGCGGGATCGATGGTGATGGGCTCGATGACTTCATCGGCGAGGCCCATGGCGACGGCATCGGTGCCGCTCATCCAGGTGTCGGCGTCCATGATGTCCTGGATTTCTTCGAGGCTCTTGCCGGTGCGTGCGGCGTAGAGGGCGGCGATGGATTCATCGGCCACATCGAGCATGTCGGCGGCTTGGCGCATGTCGTTGGCATTGCCGAAGACGACGCCGCTGGAGTTGTGGATGAGGAAGAACGAGTTCGCGGGGATTTGCACCTTTTGGCAGGCAAGGGCCGCGTAAGTGGCGGCGCTGGCGCAGATGCCGTAGATGACGGCGGTTTTGTTCGCGGGATGTTCCAGGAGCTTGTCGTGGATGCCTTTGCCGACGACGACGCTGCCGCCGTAGGAGTGGATTTCGACCTTCAGCTCGGGCACTGGGCCGATCTTCTTGAGTTCGGCGGCGAACTCCTGGAAGGTGCCTGCGCCGCCTTCCATTCCCCACCATGGGTCTCCTTCTTTGGAGGTGCCGATGTCGCCGAAAAGCTCGATGACGGGCACGCCACCATTGGCGGCATTGCGGATGGCCCAGGGGCGCGGTGCTTGATTAGCGGGAGCGGTGGGAGTGCGGGTGAGGTGGCGGTCTTTGCGGCGCATGAAGCGCGGCGGGTGTCAAAGCGGAGGAATGATCGTCACGTGGCGACCATTAGCGGCGAACTGCCGCTCATCGAACTTCGCCCCAGGCTCAGTCGGTGAGCTCTTTGTTCGCCTCACTCCGCCTGCCGCTGCATGGCATCGGCGAGGTCGAGGGCGGTGACGCCGGCGGGATTGCTGCCGGGCATGCTTTGGCGGACGAGCTCGTAGGGGACGCCGTGCTCTTCGCAGAGATCGAGCCAGGCTTTGACCTCCAAAACACGGGCGCGGCGGACGTCGGAGGCTTCGAGGCCGAGGTCGGCATAGAACTCTTCTTCGGTGCCGAGGCCTTTATCAAGGCGCTCCAGCCAGGTCTTGTAGAAGTAGCGCTCGTCAATGGTGATCTTGCGGGGGCCGTGCCAGCGGCAGAGGGAGGGGGAGGAGCCGTTTTTGGGCGGACGGCCGTTGTTGATGCGGCCGGTGAGGAGGCCCCAGCGGATGACGAAGTCTCGCGTGGGTTTGCAGAAGCGGGAGATCATGCGGCGCATGATGAATTTGAAGAACCAGTCGGCCTGGGAGAGCGTGAAACGGGTCTCGGGGCCGGTGCGGCCGGCGATGGCCCAGACGAAGGAGGGCGGGATGCCAAAGCCCCAGGCGATGTCGTTGACGAGCCAGTCCATGAAGCCGGTGAAGGTGAGGGAGGGGCGCTCGCTTTTCACCATCTCCAGTTTCTCGCCTTCTTTGAGCACAGGGATCAGCGCACCGCCCATGAAGTTTGCGTATTTGCGCATGATCTCCTTTTCAGAGGTGCCGGTGGTCTTTTTCTCGTCGGTCTTGGTGGCGCGGTTTTTGAAGACTTCACGCTCGAAGCCCTCCGGGATCTCGCCGTCGGGCGTGGTGATGACGGCACCGAAAAAGGCGTTGAGGTAGGCGGCGGATTCTTCCAGCGTCTTCAGATCCATCATGGTGATGGCGCTGCTTTGGCCGTGATGCGTCCATGGGAGGCCGCGACCGATGCCGATGCGCTTCGGATCGAGGACGAGCATGAAATCACGGGCATCAAATTCGGCGAATTTGCCGTCATTGATGGCGGCTCCGTAGATGGGGCTGCGCGGATAGCCGGGGGCGGCATCGAGCTGGATGCGGTATTTGAGGGCTTTGCCGAATTCGTCACGCTGGACGCCTTCGCTCCAGTTTTGTTTTGCGCTGGGATTCATGGTGCTCCAGGGCGTGAAGCCATCGGTGATTTGATCGGTGGCGAAGAGCTGGAGCTTGGGGGTATCAACGACGCGGCCATTGAGGTCGCGGCGGAGGATTTTGGCAGCACCGCAGTCGCCGTCCTTCATCATTTCCGGGGCGACGACTTCCTGCATTTCATACCAGTTTCGACCGCCTGCGATGTCCATGCAGGTGTCGTCTTCATTGGCTTCAAAGAGGGCATCGAGAACGCGGTTGCAGGAGTCGTCGAATTCTTGATCGCCGGTGGCGGCGTAGGAGACGAGGCCTTCGCCGATGGCGTAACGGCCGCTGCCTTCGATCATGGCACGGCCGAGGCCGGTGCGGTTTGCGATGAAGCGAGAACGAGCGATGGAGGTGCGGCGCTCGATGGGCTTCATGTCTTGCAGCGCACGCGGCGTCATGCCGGAGGGCTCGGTGCCGCGTCCGGTGATGCCGGTGCCCCAGGGGGTGGCAGGGGCGGAGGAGGAATCGCCGGTGATGGCGTTTTGCGGGCCTTTGGCGAAGAGTGCGCCGATGGCGTTGGAAAGGCGGGAGCGGAAGGTCATCGGAAAGTGACTTTTAATGCCCCGCAGTTGGGGCAATTGGTGAGATGCCGCTGGCGCTGAGAAGAGCAGTAAGCGCAGGTCGAAAACGATGAGCCAATGATAGAGATTGTTTCCCCTGGCATCAGCACCGGAAGAGAATCGCCAGCACAGAAGCGGGCTATGCGGCGCGTTGGTGGCATTGGCGGAAGGGTTGGTGGTCTGTAGCTCATAATCAGCCGATGCCGGGGGTGAATTGGACTTGGAGGATGGAGCCGCCGCCGCCGAGATCAGTGCCGCCGAGGAAGTGGAGGGCGGAGACAATGGCGTCGTGCTGCGTCATGTCGGAGATGCCACGGCGGGAACTGGAGGAACCGGCCTCGCCGCTGGCGCTTTGGGTTTCCCAGTCACCGGCGTCGATGGCGGGCGTGTATTCACGGCGCTTGGTTTTGAGCCAGGTGATTTGCGCGTCGGTGTCGGTGCCGACGGCGTCTTCGGCGTCGAGGAGCCATTTGTTTCTAAGAGAGACGTTCGCCATGTGATGGCGGCGGGGTGTCAAAGGGGCAGAGGGATTGACCACGGAATACACGAAAGCGGACGGGCTGAAGCCCGAACTACGAACGGAAGGCGGCGAACTGCCGCTGCACCGAACGGCGTTCGCTGAGGCTCACTGGTCGGTGAGCTCTTTGTTAGGCGACTTTACCATCGCCGCATCTATGCGCTCGAATAAGTCATCACAGCATACCGGGCACGTCTCGCCTTCCCACGCGCACAAATGCGCCGCGTGGTGCTCGCAGATTCGCAAGGCTGCGTCCATGAGCAGCACTCGCAGTCGTGCGTTGTCTTCAGACAGGCTCGGCTTGCTCATCGGATTTGCAGATGGCGCAGATGTTGTCAGGGTTTCGTTTGTCATGGGCATAGAGTCTTTTGCACAGGTAGCACCGTCGCCTAACCACGGCGCTGCAGCGAACTGGCCGGGGCGTTTCAGTTTGGATGTTTGTCGTGTTGTTCATACGCCAGGGTTGTTCGCGGCCAGTCGCTGAGCTTGGTCGTTCGCCTCACTCCGCCTGCCGCTGC
>Ga0208975_1001352_pt1 | contig 10425 bp, 8 predicted proteins | sample GreLakmeER78MSRF_FD_187700 | JGI IMG/M metagenome (GOLD analysis project Ga0208975, IMG submission 187700) | Freshwater lentic microbial communities from great Laurentian Lakes, MI, USA - Great Lakes metaG ER78MSRF (SPAdes) | ecosystem: Environmental > Aquatic > Freshwater > Lake | place: Great... | reverse complement strand
ACGATGAGCATCTAAAGGTTTTGTAAACCAAACACGTTGTTTAAAACGAAATGTTTGATCTGTTAAAGCTCCAACAGGACAAACATCAATTACATTTCCAGAAAAATCGTTATCTATTATGTTTTCAATATAAGTAGAAATTTCTGACGAATCTCCTCGAGAGATCACGCCATGAACTCGACCATCGGTTATTTGTTCAGCAACTTTTACACAACGATAACAGAGAATGCAGCGATTCATGTGCAATTTTATTTTATCTCCAATATCAATTGGCTCATATTCTCGTCGTTTAAATTCGAAACGAGTTGAGGCAGCTCCATGACCGTAACCCAAATCTTGAAGCTTACATTCACCGGCCTGATCACAAACTGGGCAATCTAAAGGATGATTAATTAATAAAAATTCAACAACACCTTTTCTGGCTTCTAATAATTCGGTATTAATATTATTTTCAACCACCATGCCTTCCATTACTTCAGTTCTACAGGAAGCAACCGGTTTTGGCATAGGCGTTGGATTGGCAGCGCTCCCTTGAGTAACTTTTACAATACAAGTTCGGCAATAACCCCCACTCGTTTTTAACGAAGAATAATAGCACATGGCTGGAGGAGCCACCTCAGGTCCAATCATTCGGGCTGCCTGAAGAATAGTAGTACCTTTTGGCACATCTATTTCTATTCCGTCAATTGTTACTTTCATTTTAGGCAATAATTTTATTTAATCGGTTATAATGACTAACGTCTATAAATTTTTTATTTCTTGCAACATCCAAAAACTCGTGTTTAAAATGGCGAATAGCAGCCGCTACAGGCCAAGCCGCCGCTTCGCCTAATGGACAAATTGTTTTACCTTCTATTTTACTTTGAATATCCCAAAGTAATTCTACATCACTTTCGTTTGCTGTTCCGTTTAAAAACTTTTGTAATATTTTTTCCATCCAACCTGTTCCTTCGCGACAAGGCGAACACTGCCCGCAACTTTCATGATGATAAAATCGAGCAAACGTAAATAAATTTTTAACGATGCTGGTGTCTTCATCCATAACAATAAATCCGCCTGAACCTAACATTGTACCTGTTTGAAATCCTCCATCACTAAGGCTTTCGTAAGTCATTAGGCGAGGCTCTCCTTTTGCTGTTTTTAAAATTAATTCAGTTGGAAGAATAGGAACAGAAGATCCGCCGGCAACTACCGCTTTTAATTTTTTTCCATTTCTTATGCCGCCACAATATTCTTCGCTATAAATAAATTCTTCAACAGGCACACCCAATTCGATCTCATATACACCAGGATTATTAATATGTCCAGAAGCAGAAATTAATTTTGTTCCAGTTGATTTTCCTATTCCTATTTTTGAATACTCTTCGCCACCCATATTAATAATTGGACAAACTGCTGCAATAGTTTCTACATTATTTACAACCGTTGGGCAACCCCATAAACCAGCTACAGCAGGAAAAGGAGGTTTTATTCTTGGATTTCCTCTTTTCCCCTCTAAGGATTCGAGCAATGCTGTTTCTTCTCCACAAATATATGCTCCAGCTCCAACCTGAACATAACAATCGTGAGAAAAATTTGTTCCTAAAATATTTTTTCCTAACCATCCAGCTGAATATGCTTCGGCAATTGCTGTTTCTAAAATACGAGCAACATAAAAGTATTCGCCACGAATATAGATGTAAGAAGTTTTTGCCCCCAATGCAAAAGAAGAAGTAATCATTCCTTCGATTAAAGCATGAGGTATTTTTTCCATTAAGTAACGGTCTTTAAATGTTCCAGGTTCTGATTCGTCGGCATTACAAACTAAATAACGCTCAACACCTTCGGGCTTTGCTAAAAAACTCCATTTAAGTCCCGTAGGGAAACCAGCACCACCACGACCTCTGAGCCCCGATTTTTTTACTTCATCAGTTACCTGGTCTGGGGTCATTGTTTTTAGTGCTTTTTCTACAGAAGAATAACCGCCATGGGCACGATAAACTTCGAGGGTATCTATTCCAGGCACTTTATCATTATGTATTAGTAATTTTTTTCCCATTTTTTTATTCTACTGACAATAATTTTTATAATGTGTTTTTGTAATCTAAATCTGTATAGGACTTTCGTTTACTTTCTGATTTATAATTTTCGAGAAGCGCATCAACTTTTTCGTAGGTTAAATTTTCGTGGTAGCTAGCCCCACATTGTAACATTGGTGCCGTACCGCAAGAACCTAAACATTCTGCTACTTTTAAAGAAAACATACCGTCCTTTGTGGTTTCTCCCACCTTGATATTTAATTTTTTCTCAATGTATTTTACAATATCTTCCGCTCCGTTTAGCCAACAAGAACTAGTTTGACAAACTTCTAAAATACACTTACCCATTGGCTTTAAATTGTACATGGAATAAAATGAGGCTACTTCAAATACTTCTATTGATTTTATTTTTAAGATAGAGGCCACATAATCCATTGTTTCAGGACTAAGCCATCCACCAAACTCTGCTTGAGCTAAATGTAAGATGGGCAGTAAAGCCGATTTTTGTTTGCCTTCGGGATATCGATTTATAATAGTTTGTGCAATTTGCATCACTTCATCACTAAATTTTATTTCCAAGCGTTTGCTTTTATCAAAATGTTGCGCGCCGTGTATTTGTGAACTCATTTTATTATTTTATATTTTTTTATGCATCTAATTCTCCAGCAATTACATTCATACTACTCATAGTAATAATTGCATCACTTAACATTGCCCCTTTTATCATTTCAGGATAGGCCTGATAATAAATAAAACAAGGCCTTCTAAAATGTAATCTAAATGGCGTCCTACCTCCATCACTAATTAAGTAAAACCCTAATTCGCCGTTGCCTCCTTCTACGCAATGATATATTTCTCCTTTAGGAACATCAGTTTCGCCCATAACAATTTTAAAATGATAGATTAGGGCTTCCATGTTATTATAAACTTCATGTTTTGGCGGCAAAAAGAAATCAGGAATATCTGCATGAACTTTTCCTGAAGGCATATTTTTTATTGCTTGCGAAATTATGCTTAATGACTGTTTCATTTCTTCATCACGCACGGTAAATCTATCATAAGTATCGCCACTTGTACCAATAGGAATTTTAAATTCAAAATCTTGATAAGAAGAATAGGGGCTTGCCACTCTAACATCATAATCAATTCCTGCTGCACGTAAATTAGGACCAGTAAAGCTATATTCTAATGCCATCTTTGAGGTGATGGGCCCGCAATTTATGGTTCTATCCATAAAGATTTTATTGCGCATTAATAAAGCATTAAATTCGTTTAACGCTTTTGGAAAATCTTTAATAAATAAATTTATTTTGTCCCAAGTAGTTTGACTCCAGTCTCTTTCAAATCCTCCAATTCTACAAATATTCGTTGTTAATCTGGCGCCACAAATACTTTCAAAAATATCGTAAATATGTTCTCTCCATTGAAATAAATATAGAAATCCTGTTGTTCCTCCAGTATCTTGACCAATAATGGTATTGCAAATAATGTGATCGGCAATTCTAGATAACTCCATAACAATAACTCGCATATATTCGGCGCGTTTTGGAATTTCGACTTTAATTAATTTTTCAACGGTCATGTGCCATCCCATATTATTAATAGGAGAAGAGCAATAGTTTAAACGATCAGTTATAGGCGTTATTTGAGCATAAGGGCGTCTTTCGGCTAATTTTTCAAATGCACGATGAATGTATCCTAAAGTTGGAACTGCATCATGAATAATTTCGCCATCCATTCTTAATACATTTTGAAAAATTCCGTGTGTGGCGGGATGAGTTGGGCCTAAATTTAAGATTGAATATTCTTTTTCCGTCGAATCAGAAGGCGGTACCGTTGTATTTACTTTTTTACTCATTTATTATTTCAGACTGTTGATTTTATTTATTTATCGGCCAAACATTTTATCATCTTTATCTTCTCTTGTTTGATCTTCGAGAGGATACTCTTTTCGTAAAGGAAAAATATCCATTTCATCAACATTTAAAATGCGTTTTAAATTAGGATGGCCGATAAAGCGAACCCCATAAAAATCATAAGTTTCGCGCTCCATCCAATTGGCTCCGGGCCACAAATCAGTTGCTGTTGGTATTTCTGGAGTATTAATATCAAAATAAGTTTTTACACGAACGCGCCAATTTTTAGGCATATTGTGTAAATGATAGATAACGCTTAATTGTTTTTCGTCTGCGGTTTGAGCACCAGTTAAATCTGTTAAAAAGTGGAAATTTAATTCTTCATCTTCTTTTAAAAAACGAATAACGTCATGAATATTAGCTGAATTTATTGTAAAAACAGGAAAGTCATATAATAATTCTGAGCTAATAATAGCGTTTGAAAATTTAGCATTTAATTTTAGTGAAATTTTATTTAAAAGGTCTTCCATTCAAAAATTTATTCGATCCCGTAACTATTTAATAATTTTTTATATTCTGGATTATTTCTTCTTCTTCCAGATTCGTTTTTTGCTAGTTCTTGTATTTTTAAAATACCTTCTATGATTTGTTCAGGGCGAGGAGGACAACCAGGAACATAAACATCAACCGGGATAATTCTATCAATTCCTTGCAATACGCTATAAGTATCAAAAATACCTCCACTACTTGCGCAGGCGCCAACACTTAAAACCCAACGGGGTTCGGCCATTTGTTCGTATACTTGACGAAGAATAGGGCCCATTTTCTTTGCAATTGTTCCCATTACCATTAATAAATCTGCTTGTCTTGGAGAAAAACTTAATCGCTCCATTCCGAAACGAGCCAAATCATAGTGAGAACCCATAGTGGCCATAAATTCGATGCCACAACAGGATGTTGCAAATGGCAGTGGCCACAATGAATTAGCTCTTGCCATCCCAATTACCCCATCAATTTTTGTCGCAAAAAAACCTGGCCCTTCTAGACCCTCTGGCTGCTTTGCAATTTCGAGCTTTGTTTGTTTTATAATTTCTTTAGGCATTCTTAATTTTTTTAACTTTTTGGTTTATTTATTCTTCCCACTGAAGTGCTTTTTTAGAAATCATATAATAAAATCCAACTAACAATAAAATAATAAAGCTAAAAACTTCAATAATTCCTAGCAAGCCTAATTCTTTAAAATTTGCGGCCCATGGATACATAAATATAACTTCCACATCAAAAAGTACAAATAGAATTGCAACTAAAAAGTATTTAATTGAAAAGGGTACTCGAGCATTTCCTTGAGTTTCTATGCCACATTCAAAAGATTCTAATTTAACTTTTGTTTTTCGTTTTGGTCCCAAAGCATGGGTAGCTATTAAAGAAACAACTGCAAAGCCAACTGCAATAGTAAACATTATAAAGATTGGTAAATAGTCTATAGGAGAGTTATTCATAATCGAAATAATTTAGACTGCAAGATTAACCATTTTATACAACTTTTCAAAAACAAATGGCTAACAATTAATTTTTAATAAATTGTAAATAATTTGTTTTATTATCGATTAAAAAACTTAAAAAATAAAATCCTGATGGGAGAGTTTGAGTAATTATTTTCGTTTCTTTATTTTCGATTTTAAATTTAGATTTTATTATTAATTGGCCTAAACTATTATGTATTTCATAATCTGTTTCATTTTTTATTTCGTTCTCAAACTTCAAATTTAATTCATCTCTTACTGGATTTGGCCTGATTGAAATTTTATTTTTTAAAGTACTAATTTGCTGAATGGCATCTATATAAAACTCAAAATAATCAGACTCTGAGAAACAATTATCATTTCCAGCCCAAACAGAATACCATCCATTTTGAATTGGGATGTATGTTTGAGTGGTTGCTCCTGGAATTAATGACCCACTATAATACCATTGATAAGAAGAGGCTGTTCCCAAAGCTGTTAAATAGCCTGCAGTAGGAATTATTGTAGGGGTTATTGGTGTTTGAAAAACATATAATGTTGAGCTTCCAATGCTATTACAGGCTCCTAGAGACGCAGTAAAGTTGTAAATTGAAGTAACTGAATTTGAAACTGGGATAAAAAAACCTTGTTGACCACTCGACCAATTAATATTATTTGCGTTAGAGCTAACCCCAATAGTTCCAATTTGATTATCACATACAGAACCAGAAATTGCAGCTAAAGTTGGAGTATTAACAATAGAAATTGTATTTGTATAAATTGCACTTGGTCCAAATCCATTTGACGATAAGAGGCTTACAGTATAAATTCCAGTTGCAGGAAAAGTAACAGAGGGAGATTGAACTGTTGATGTTGAGGGGGAACCTCCTGAAAAGGTCCAATTCCAAGAATTTGGACTATTTGCCGAAACATCATTAAATTGAAGCGAAGTATTAATACACCCTGGAGAAAATTGGGTATTAAAAGCCGCAGTTGGAGGAGAAGTTGGATTTGAATATAAATTAGTTTCCCATACTCCTCTAGCATAGGTAGCGGCCCTGAGCTTTCCCGTAGAATAATAAATTTCTAAATCTTGAACAATTATGTTTGGAAGACCTGTAAAATAAGAAATCCAATTACTCATATTTGCCTCTCGGTAGTAAACACCAACATCTGTTCCTAAATATAATCCTTGTGGGCTATTCTTTACATATACTATACAGTTAGTTGGAATATTAGGCAAGCCTTGAGAATAATTAATCCAAGTTGAACCGCCATTATATGAGGCTAAAACTTTAATCCCCGCTGAATACCCAGAAAGAGTAATATAAATGTTATTTGGATTCAAATTATCCATTGTTAAATCAGTAATTTGATTGTTGCCAATAAGGTTTGTAGGCGTGATGTTAGACCAAGTAGTTCCTCCATTTGAGGTCTTCCAAATAGCATTAGTAGAGGTCGCAAAAATTATATTTGGATTTAGCGGCGAAACTTTAATTTCATCTAAAGTTGTATTAAAATTGCTGATTATAGTCCATGTATTTCCTTGATTTGTTGATTTAAAAACATTTTGATAGCCACAGTAATAAGTATTTGCACTAAGTGGATCTTGAACGATTGGAGCCACCCAAGCTGGATTTCCTGATAAGCCTGAAACAATAGCACTCCAATTAGCTCCTCCATTAAATGATCGAGTAAATCCTCCATTTTGTGTAGAAGCAACAAGGGTATTATTATTATTCCAATCTATAAAACAATCCATGCCATCGCCTCCATATACTTGACTCCAATTGGAACCATTTAATAAATTAGAACCATTATCTTGGTGCCCAGTAATTAGTTTTGAAGAATTGTTTGAGGCTAAGCCTATTTTATACATTTGAGCAATATTCATGTTCCCATTAATTTCTGTCCAATTTTGCCCATTATTACTTGTTTTTGAAACGCCACCATCTGTTCCTAAAAAACAGGTAGTTCCAGAAGTATATAATACATAATGTAAATCAGCATGAACATATGGTTTTCCGCCACCGCCATACCAATGAGAGTTTAAAACCCAATTCGCTCCGCCATTTGATGATTTCCAGGAATTAACACCTCCTGCAATAATTTCATTAGCATTTGATGGAGAGGCATCAATAGCAATATCATACCAGCCTTGGCCGCCTGTTCCATTTCCGGTTGTACTCCAATCAAAAATATTAGGAGAGCTGCTCATTAAGCTAAAAGTTGTGCCTGAATTCAACGAACGATACAATCCTCCAAAGCCATTTGAATTATTGCTTACTAATACATACAAGTAATTGGCATTTGCTCTTGAAACGGCAATAGACAAACGATTTGCCGAAATCCCACTTGGGAAAGCAGAAACGCCAGCAAAACTAGCGCCTCCATTAATTGATTTGCTCAATCCATTGCTTGTTACAGCATAAACTGTTGTGGTGTCGTTTGGTCTATACTCAGCATCTACATAATTTCCTGAAGAAATTAACGACCAATTTTGGCCAGCATTTAAAGACCTATATATGCCAACCGAAGTCGCTGCTATTAAAGTGTTGGGATTTATCGGATTAATTAGTAAACGATATATTCTTCTTTGCTGAATAGTTTGCCAAACAAGGCCTGTATTATTCCATGTTAAGCCACCATCAATCGATTTAAGAACTCCTGTTGCATAAGTATCTCCGGCATCGCGATCGCCAGTTGATATGTATATAATATTTGTATTAATAGAGTTTATCGCAATATCTGAAACACCACAAGAACCTAATTGATCTGTTGTTGTTGTATAGGAAATCCCTCCATTGTTTGTTATCCAAAATCCACCAGCAGCTGAACCAACGTAAAAACTATTTGTATTTGTTGGGTTAGCACAAATTACTTGAATTCGACCAGCGCCTCCTCCTGCGGGAGATCCAAAAGGTCCAAGAGGCGTCCAATTAGCAACAGATGAAGCTGAACTTAAGTTATTCGAGGTTTCTTCCAGTTTAGGATTTTCATTTAAAAACTCTTGATACTTTTCTAAAGCATATCCTCTTGAAGCAAATTTTAAATTTCCCGAAGGAAAAACTCTAGGTTCTGCAAACCATTGCCATCTTTTAAAAGCCTTATATCCTTTTCCCTTTTCATATGGACGATCTTTCCAATAAGTATCAAATTCCTTAACAATATCATAAAAATTAGCATTGGTATCAGTCATCATTTCTGTCCACTTTTGAGAGAAGGTGGTAAAGCAAGATATCAAAAGTAGAAGCGTGATTTTATTTTTCATTTATAAAATTTTATTAATTTCCCAAAGTAAATAAATTTCTAAACCAAATCAATATTAAATTTCATTTTTTTGGATTATAATTATCAAATGCGTAACTTTACATATTAATATTTAATTATGACATCAACATTTATTTTAGGGATTTTAGGCGGTTTAGGAACTACTGAAGTTATTGTTATTTTAGTAATCGTATTATTATTATTTGGCGGAAAAAAAATACCAGAATTAATGAAGGGGCTAGGAAGAGGAGTTAAAGATTTTAAAGAAGCCAGCAAGGGTGAGGTAAACGAAAACGATCCTGAAAAAAAATAATTTTTATATATGTATTTTTAAAGCGTTATTCATAATGGATAACGCTTTTGTTTTTTTAAATTAAAATTAGTGTACTCATTTTTAAATATAGAAAAATTAAAAGTCGATTTAAAATCGGGACTAATAACTTGCAAGGAGTTAACTGAAGAGGCCATTAAACAAATTTCTGAAAACCATCGATTAAATGCGTTTTTAGAAGTCTTTGAATCTTCGGCTTTGGCTCAAGCTCTTGTCATTGATGAAAAAATTAAAGCTGGAACTGAAGGAAAGCTAGCGGGAGTAATTGTTGGATTAAAAGATAATATTTGCTATAAAGGGCATAAAGTTTCGGCATCATCAAAAATTTTAGAAGGCTTTGAGTCATTATATTCTGCAACTGTTGTAGAAAGATTAATAGCTGAAGATGCGATAATAATTGGACGTTTAAATTGCGATGAATTTGCAATGGGAAGCAGTAACGAAAACTCTGCATTTGGTAATGTATTAAATCCATTAAATAATTCTTGTGTGCCCGGCGGTTCTTCGGGAGGGGCTGCAGCTGCTGTAGCCGCAGGTTTATGCCATGTTAGCTTAGGGTCAGACACGGGAGGCTCTATTCGTCAACCCGCTTCTTTTACGGGAACAGTAGGTTTAAAACCAACTTATGGTCGAGTGTCGCGTTATGGATTAATTGCTTACGCTTCTTCGTTTGATCAAATAGGTCCAATTACCAAAACAGTTCAAGATGCAGCACTAATTTTAGAAGTTATAAGTGGTAAAGATAAACACGATAACACCTGCTCTTCTGAAAAAGTAGAATCATACAGTAGCCAAATAAATGAAACAAAAAAGTATAAAATCGCTTATATTAAAGAATGTGTAGAAGCTGAAGGAATTGATTCGGAAGTAAAACAAATCATTTTGAATCAGATAGAAACATTAAAATCTTTAGGCCATTCCGTTGAAGCTATTAGTTTTCCGTATTTAGATTATTTAGTTCCAACTTATTATGTATTAACAACTGCCGAAGCCTCATCTAACCTATCAAGATTTTCGGGAATACATTATGGACATCGAACTCAAATAACTTCAGATTTAGAAAATACCTACAAAAAATCGAGAAGCGAAGGATTTGGTAAAGAAGTGAAGCGAAGAATAATGCTTGGCACATTTGTATTAAGCTCTGGATATTATGATGCATACTATAGCAAAGGACAAAAAGTACGCCGAATTATTCACGAAAAAACAAAAGATATTTTTAAAACGTTTGATTTTATTTTAACCCCTTCAACCCCAGGAACTGCTTTTGAGTTTGGAAAAAATAGCGCCGACCCCATTAAGATGTATTTGGAAGATATTTTTACAGTTCAAGCAAACATTGCAGGAATTCCTGCTATTTCTGTGCCCTGTGGAAATCATTCTAATGGATTACCAGTTGGATTACAATTAATGTGTAATTATTTTGAAGAATCAAAACTATTAAATTT
>Ga0208975_1001350_pt1 | contig 10435 bp, 14 predicted proteins | sample GreLakmeER78MSRF_FD_187700 | JGI IMG/M metagenome (GOLD analysis project Ga0208975, IMG submission 187700) | Freshwater lentic microbial communities from great Laurentian Lakes, MI, USA - Great Lakes metaG ER78MSRF (SPAdes) | ecosystem: Environmental > Aquatic > Freshwater > Lake | place: Great... | reverse complement strand
GGAAGAAGTAGTTATAACCTGGGATATCATGTTAGAAAACAATCGACATAGGCCACCTGTGATCATCGACTGGCTAGAAAAAGCACCGGGCGGTAGATATCATTTGCACGGGTGGAAGGCTAAAGAAGGTTTTGCATTTCGTTTTGAGAATCCAGTGGATGCTCTTTATTTTAAATTAAGGTGGTTTTAATGGCAACAATATTTTTAGACATGGATGGTGTGGTAGCAGACTTTGATGGCTATGCTGAACCCATAGTAGGTTTTAGAACACCTGGTGGAGTCAGATATGATCAAGAAGGGTGGGCGTTAATATCAGCTAATCCTAGATTGTATTCTGAACTAGGTGAAATGCCTGACGCTCATAGGCTAGTAAAAGAAGTCCAACAGTTGGCAAAAGAAAACGGCATGGATGTCAAGTTTTTGTCAGCTATCCCTAGGCAGAATGATGTACCTTGGGCGTTCTGGGACAAGACCAAATGGATTGAAGCACGTTGGCCTAAGATACCTGTATGGTTTGGACCACACAGCAACGAGAAATGTCAGCATTGTCGTCCGGGTGATGTCCTAATCGACGATCGTCCTAGCAACATAGAAGAGTGGCGTGCCGCGGGTGGCCTGGCAATCTTGCACGAAGGTGATGTGGTTGCTACCTTGTTTGATTTGAGAAGTCTAGTGAAGGGTATGAGTATCAAGTAGGCTGTCAGGATTATCGACTCCAACAGCTTTAAATACCTTTAGTAAATCTGAACTATATCCAAACGTTTCTTCAGCAGGGAAAATCACTGATTTCATCTTACCGTCGGCGCCAATGATAAACACATAGTCATCTGGTGCAAGACCATCATCCGCTTCATCGTTTTCGTTTAAGTTGGGGTCTTTTATGGACTCTTCTATGATTTTTGCCATTGTCGTTTTCCTTAAAGTATTTGATATTTTCTTTGACTTTTTTAAGTAGTAACTTTGTTACGTCGTGATCCTTGCCAAATGCCTTGTAGTATTGCTTCAAGTCTGGACTATTAATCTTACTGGTGCTAGTAATATTTAACTTATATTTCAAAAGATAGTGCCTGGCCGCTATATTCTGTGCATACGCATCTATCTCATCTGGATCACCTAGATACTCTTGATCAGCTTTGATCCTAGGGTCTTTATGATGGCTTCTAAATATATTTCTATGCATGCGATATCTACGACTGCGATATTGTCGTTGATGTTCATATTCATGTATCAGAGTTTCAACTAGATCAATGGTAATTTTTTCTGCTAGTTCTTCTGTGAACAGCATAGGCATGGTTTTAGGATAGTTTAGTATGAAATCAATGATGAATTGTTTTTTCTTTATTTCATCTAGGCTAGGATCGTATTCTGCGCCAATACTAAATTCACCTGGATCAAGTTCGCCTTTGGCACCACTGTATAATTTAACACGCACTGGATGATGTTTGTTAAGATGTTTTCCGAGTGTCTTGACTAGGTTGCGAGGAGTTATCCTACGGCCAACAAGGTGATCTGCCCATTCACTGATGTGTTGATATTCTAGTGTTGGGTTAAGATACATGCTAACCCCCTAGTAATCTAGCACCAGCGTTGGTATTTAAACTACTGTCTTCGCCGGTGTAAGTTGGTAAATTATTAAAGTTCAGCGGTGGTATGCCATTCTGTGACAGCAGTGCTTTGTTACGACCTTCAGCCAGGCTAGCTTTAATAGAATCACCATATTGTGTGCCCGGAACTGCCATGTTACCCAATAATCCACTCATCTCACTGTTGGTACCAAACTTGTGTAGGCCTGTGGCGAAATTCATCGCACTGCCTAGACCGGGTGGGGGAGGAACAGCTAAATCTACACCTGCTGTAGCAAACAATGATGTTGCTTTACTTGTTGAGGCAGCTAATGCGGCAATAGTATCAGCGGTTACTCCATTTTCTAGTATATTTGTAAATGCTGGCCCACCTGCTACACTTTGAACAAAGTCTGTGATGCTAGGTAGTCCACCTGGACCTAGATTAGGACTCAATGCCGTAGATAGATTAACGCCTGTCATTGAATTAAGTTGGCTACTTAATCCTGATGTTAGACTGTTTAAACTTGGTGCGGCAGCATCTAGACCGGGAATACTAGGCACTGATAGTTTACTTAACATACTAGTAGCTGATCCCATGTTAGGGAAACTAGCACCCATGTCACTGAATTTACCGGCTATACCAGCAGCATCAGTGGTCAGTCCTTTTATGGCACCAGGGTCAGCAGTCTTGGTATAGTCACCAAGATCCTTAAGGCTTTGTATACCACCTGCATTGCCTACGTCAGGTGCTAGATCTGCGCCGATAGCCATATTAGGCTCCTCCTAGCAATTTACTTGCTGAGTTATTGTATATACTACTGTCTGATCCGTTATAACTTGGTAATCCACTAAATGGGTTTTGACCAAATTGATCAGCAACTGTGTTAATCACTGCTGGATCAGTGATACTACCTGTTACCTGTGCAATTTTGCTTGCATAAACAGGATTAGTCAGATCATTTAAGTTAACACCTGCGGCAGCTAATTTAGCATTAACTCCTGATGCATTGCCTAATTTGTTATTATTTAATGCTTGGACTAATCCAGCCGGGGATCCAATGTTTTTAGGATCTATTCCGTCAAACATTGATCCTGATGATGACAATGCCGCACCTGCAGCAGATAAGCTACCAAATTTTCCTGTCAGGCCTTGATCTAACATACTGCTCATATTAGTGATACCAGAGCCAAAATCACCAAAACTACTATTGCTGATAAAATTTGTTGTATTTTGCAAATCAGTAGCATCACCAATATGTGCTTTGGCTTGATTTAAAAATGAACCGAACGCCGCATGGTTACCACCAGGTAAAACACCACTTTGTAATGTTGTTAAACTAGCCAGGGCAGCATTTGCCGCCGGCCATAATGCCACATTGGCGATGTTAGCGAAATATAGTTGCCCCATCACTTCAGTAACCTCAGGTGCCAGTTGTAATGCTGATCCGGCGTTGATACCAACCATAGCAGTGATAGTGCTAGGAGTCAAACTACCGCTGGCAGTGGCTAGAGCTAGCTTGAGATTTTCAGCTACTACTGTTCCTGCTTTAGCTGTTACTATATTATCGGCTGTGGTTTGATCACCCATCGCTATTACCCTATATTATAATGCCGCCCGGACTAACCGGTTCAATGCCTGTAACTGTTTTAATGTAATGATTTTCTACATCTTTTACTGTAGGACTATGCATCATCACATGTCGTTTACTTAACTGTATATTCTTTTCTACTTCACTGGTAAACAAGCTCTGTATCAATCCAAGTCCTTTTTGACTTGGCATAACAGTTGTGGGTTTATTAATAATAAACGCATCATCTGTTTCATCTACTACTCTTGCCACGATCTCATCACCATTGAGAATTTTGAAGCTGACCACGGTGTCTTTCTCATATTTATTAGTTACTAACACTTGAATCTCCTAGTTTATTGAATAGTTCCTCATCTGACAACTTTTCTAATCCTTGATACCCACCTTCTACAAATAGTTCATCACCCAGGTAGATCTGTGGTGCTGTACGATGCCCTTGAGCTATCAACCACTCACGTGCTTCTTGATCTTCATCAATTTTAATTTCTGTGTATGCGATATTTTTTAGTTTTAATAAATGCTTGGCCTTGTCGCAAAAAGGACAATAATTTTTACTATATACGGTTAACATTTCTCTCTCTTATAATTCTGGTAATTCATCATATTCAACATTTTCGCCCATGACTCCGATCACGTAATTTGTTGATTCATTTTCCTGTAAGGCTGTCTGTTTCTTGCTGGTATCACTGTGTTTGTTAAACCAGGGTATAGGAGTGGTCTTAGGTGCTGGGTTACTGTACTTGATACCAATTTCCTTTAGTGCTCCTACTGCTGTATAGTCTACAAACTCTTTTAAGATAGCAGCATTAAGTCCAATCACTGGACCTAGCTTGAACAAATAGTCTGCCCAGGCTTTTTCTTCATTGATAACATCAAGATACATTTGATAAACTTCAGCTTCACATTCTGCTTTGATATCTACAAAACGTGGATCCTCTTTAACCACTTGATTGATCAAGAAAGCCGTCCATTCTTTGTGTAGCAACTCGTCTTGTAGGATCAAGCTGATGATGTTGCCATTGCCAATGAAGATCTTATTCTCAACCATGGCTAGACTTGTAGCAAATGACACCATGAAGCGGAATGCTTCTAGACCATAACTTGCGTGTAAAGCAAGCCATATAGCTTTGATGTGATCTCTCTCATCTATCTTATTGCCCAGTTCTTTACGACAGTTGATCACATGTAACTTATCATAGTAGTTGCCAATGTTACTAGCCATGCCTACGATTTCTTGTGTGTCGTGTATTGTATTGAATACATCTTTTGGCACGTTGTAGATATTACGGATGATGTGACTGTAGCTCTTGCTGTGGATGTTAGTTTCAAAGAAACTCCAGTTACTGATAAGTGCTTCTAGTTCTGGCAGACTCACCACTGGTCCAAATACCTGATTAGGCGCACGGCCCTGTAGGCTATCTAAAGCTGTCTGGCGCAGTAAATTACTGGTAAAGATATGTTTAACTGCATCGCTGGCATCTTTGAAATCTTGTGAATCTTTAGTTAGGCTGACTTCTTCAGGTTGCCAAAAGAAGCCCCTGGCTGTGTTTTCAAAGTTAGCAATCTTGTTATATTTTACTTCTTCAAAGCGTTGGATAGTCACAGGACCAGCTGGATCCAGGAACATCTTACGTTGTAGATAGTTTGTTTTTGTTGATAAATTATATTGTTCTTTACTCATAGTTTACATGCCTCGCAATCTTCGTCATTTTCATCTGGTTGTGCAGCTAATGTTGGTGCAATTTCTGCGTCTGCTTTTGCACCTTGTTTATTGATCAGGCTATAGTAGAATGTCTTGATACCCCAAGCATGTGCCTGCATTAAGTTTTTAGCAATCAATGTGCTCGGAACTTTACGATCGGCCCAATGTGCTGGATTATAAAAAGTGTTTGTGCTAATACTTTGATCTACATAAGCTGCTAATACCGCCGCAGTTTTTAAATAGCCATCGCAATCTTTTTGTTCCCACATCATTTGATATTTATTTTTTAATTTATTATACTCCGGTACTACTTGTATAAACGAGCCTGCTTTTGATTCTTTAACACTAATCAAACTCATTGGCATTTCAATACCATTGGTTGAATTAATCACAACGCTTGAACTTTCGACAGGAGCGATGGCCATCAGCGTAGCATTACGCACACCATAACTACGCATATCGCTACGTAGTTGTTCCCAATCAAGTTCACGTGTTGGTGTAAAGTCTGCCAGTTTGTTTACTCCCTTGGCACGATTCTCCCAAGGGAAGTATCCTTTGCCATATCTGGTGTGTTCACTGTGTAAACATGCACCTCGTTCTTTAGCCAGCTCAACTGTTGCTTCTGTTAAGTAGAATGCCTGATGCTCCATCCATGTCTTAACTTCTTGTAGTGCGTCTTTCTCACCATAGCGTAGATTTTTCTTAGCATGCCAATAAGCAAGATTGGTAATACCAATGCCTAGTGGTTGGATTTCATCGTTGCTGAGCTTGCTCTGTATGCTTAGGAAATCTTGGTAATCTAAAATATTACATAGACTACGTTGTAAAATTCTGCAAGCACGTTTCATATCTTCTGGATTGCGGAAAGCACCCCAATTTATACTACCTAATGTACACAGGGCAATGCGACCAGAGGCGTCATCTAAGCGTTTGAAACTCTTAGTGGGTAGTAAAATCTCGCAACACAGATTACTTTGATAGATGGTATGATATGCTGGGTCAAATGGTCCTTGTTTCATTACGTTGTCAATGAATACCAGATAGATACGACCTGTGTCTGTGCGTTCTTTTAGTATGCCACCTTTAAATACTTCTTCAGCACTTAGTACTTTTTTACGCAAACCTCGTTGCTTTTCATACTTCTCATACAACTCTTCAAAAAGTTTTGTATTTTTATAAAACGCTTCATATAAGTCCGGAACTTCGTTAGGATCAAAGAATGTGATATTTTCTTTGTTCTTAAAACGACGCCAGAACAAGGCGTTAAGTACAACACCATAGTCCATGTGACGCACACGTGTTTCTTCTGTGCCTTGGTTATTCTTTAATACTATCAAATCATCAAACTGATGATGCCATATAGGATAAAATACCGTGGCTGACGCATTACGTATACCACCTTGGCTACATGAACGTAAATCGCCAAACCATTTCTTAAGGAAGGGGATCATGCCAGTGTGCATGATTTCCCCGCCTCGTATAGGACTTCCCAATGGGCGCAAACGACCTATCTCTAGACCAATACCAGCACGCTTGGCTGCATACTTGGCCATCATCTCTCCTGATGCAAAGATACTATCTAAGTCATCATCACTTTTAATCAGCACACAACTGCTGAATTGTTTTGTAGGGGTACCCAAGCCAGCGAGCACTGGAGTGGCGAGCGTGAACAATCCGTCACTGGCGCAGGTATAGTAATCTTTAATATAACGTAATCTTTGACCGGGATTTTCTTTATGGAACACTGTTGCGGCAGCTACCATGTAGCGAACCTGTGGTGTTTCATAAATTTGTTTTGTGCTGCGATTCTTAACTAGATATTTTTCAATTAGCTGTTCAATAGCCGCATAGCTGTAGTCTTCATCTTTGGCATGGTCGATGAGTTCTTCCATCTTGTTCCACTCATCTTCTGAATACCATTCAAGAAGTTCGGATGTGTATAATCCTGTGGCTACATTTGTTTTAACTATTTCGTATAAGTGTGGGACTTGATAGTCACCATAGATATCTTTACGCAACATCGATAACCGTTGTTTACCTGCTACATATTGATAGTTGGTGTGCCCTACTTCAGGTTCGTGTTCTACGTCAATAAGGTCAACAATAGCGCGAAGCGTGATTTCGTCAATCTCTCGTGTGCTGATACCGTCGTAGAAATGTGGTTGGGCTTTGATCTCTATCATGGATTGGCTAACATCGGCCACTCCCTGACATACCTTTGCTACCTGCGCCTGCCATTTTGTTAAATCTAGTGGTACGACCGCGCCACTACGTTTTTTAACTTGAATATTACTCACTTGAGTGCCTCTTTGTTTAATATTTTTCTAATTGTAAATCTGTGCTTGAGTATTGATACAGCAGTTGCAACTGTTTTTCTTCTATCTGTTTTGTATTTACTATTTCGTAAGGCCAGTAATTAAGAGTATATTTTCCGTGGTCTAACCAAGCTACACAATGTTTGGTTTTATCTTTGTAATCATAATATACTCTTATTTCCATAGGAGTTGGTTTATGACTACTAAAATATATAGTATACACTATTCCTAGACTTTTAGCAACGTCGCACCAGTAGTTTTCGGCTAACAATGCCCAGGGATCCGGCCAAGTTTTTGGATCACTTGGATCCAAATTATAATTGACAAATGGAGCAGTGCTCCACATGTTGTTTAGTTCTATCACTGCGCTTTCTAAAGGTAGTCTGTCTAATTGATGGCGGAAATCTTTCCACTGCGTCAGCCTGTCATTAACACGCAGATTCCAAAAATTTTGCCACATTTTAGTAGAAGTTTTTTAGGTAGTAGGTCAAGTTAGCCGATGTACCAGCACTGGTAGTTGTATACCCTAATGTAGCAAGATTACCAATAACTGCGTTACCGGTGATGTTTGCTGTCCAATATAAGGTGACACCTAGATTATTAGTTTCGCTATAATCTTCATCAAACACTATGACATTGCCATTTGATTGGGTGACATGCATAGATCCAACTCTGCTGTCAACACCTCGAGTGATATTATAATCAATAATCCTGGATGTAGCATAAGGGAATCCACTCGGAGTAACTGAACTTATAGTTAATGCGGTATTAGCTAATGTTGTGATATTATCTGGTAGTGTGATAGTTTCTGTATATACACCAGTTATATTAGCAAGCTCTGATTGTATCAAAGTAACATTAGCAGCTAAATTAGCGACATTGGCTTCTAGTGCAATGATACCTGTATTGATTAATCCAACACTATATTCAGTTAAGATTTCAGTCACGCCAACAGTTGGTGCACCTTCTGCTAGTGTGCCTTTACCAATGAACAAGCGTTGGGTGTCAACTGACCAACCAAATTCACCTGTGGCTAATTGTGGTAAGTCTTCCTGTAGACCACTGCGTACCTGTATTTGAGAGATTTGTATTACAGCCATGTTATCACCTTAGTTCAATATCTAGTATTTATGCTAACTTATAATACTGCTCTACTCTATCAAACCAACGGTCCATCCAGATCGTCCATTCATTACCGCTTACAGTCCATGTTTGGAATTCAGGCCTAGCAAAAGTGTTGTCTTCTAGGAGTTTAGGTGCTACAGCCATCAGGATCACACCCTGTTTAATGTCAGTACCATGGACTTCATTATGTGCGGCGGCATAGGCGCATAATTGTAGAAAATAGTCTTCAATCCACTCAGTTTTCTTAGGTTTATTAGTCTGTTTGTAGTCGATAATCGCCGGGTTACCCTTGTATACTCCGCAGGCATCTGTTGTTCCTGCATACAGTCCCGGAACGTATAACGGCACTTCAATCCCCCATACTTCGTCTACGTGTTTAAGCCCGTGTTCTACGATCTCTTGCGCCATGGCATAACTCTGTTGACTATTTGGATTAGTGCCTGGAGTGCCCATTTCACGATCGTTGCGCACATAGTCTTCTAACCATTTGTGCATACGTGTTCCGCGGCTAGCGGCTTCTGTGGTAATCTCTTGGGCTTGTTGGGTTCCTACTCGTTTACGCCAATTCTCAAGAGCATCTCGCTTCTCTTGTGGTTTGGTTCTGTCTAATATTGTAGTGACACTAGGAACACGTGATCCGTCTGGTAAAGTATAAAGACGTTTACCTTCTACAGTATCACGATTAATGGGGGTATAGTTGTATTTTTGAATGAGCATAGCTAATATTATATAGCATAATTTACCGCAAGTAAATACTTATATGAAAAAAATTAATTTATTATTGTCTCACGAAAATTGGAATAGTTTTAATAATTATTGGATAGTAAATGTTCTACGCGATTTTTTTAAAATTATATACATTGAGGATAATCCTATTTTTGATAAAACAGATACTGTTGTAATATTCGGAGCAGGCGGATCTGATTGGATCAATAAATTCCAAGATCAAAATTATAAAATCGTGACCGAACAGTTATGGAACAGTGGGGAACTGATGCCATTGGAGAATTCTATGTTTTTAACCAATACGAATTGGTTTTGGTATAGTGAAGCTTTGTGCTATCTGTCTAAAGAGAACGAAAAATATATCCCCAATAGAACATACAAAAAACTAGCACTCATGCCAATGTGGAACAAGAAAACTCACAGAGATTTATTATTTGATAGATTGACCGAAATGCGATGGGCAGATTCTTTAATTTATAGCTACGTCGATAAAGGTATATTTTTACCGCATGATGATCCAATGAGCCTAACTCGATACAATCATTTTGATTCGAGTTGGTATAATGATACCTGTTTTAGTATCGTGGCCGAAACCAGGGTAGACCTAGATTATCTTTTTATATCAGAAAAAACTTATAAACCTATCGCGTTTTATCATCCATTTATATTAGTCGCACAACCTAAGATTTTACAGCATCTACGAAGTAATGGATTTGAAACGTATGAGAATCTATTTGACGAAAGTTATGATCTTGATTTAGATTTTAATGTTCGATTTGAAAAAATTATATCTAATATTAAAAATTACAACAACATACCTTATGATAAAATAACACTAGATAAATTACAACATAATCATGATTTATTTTTTAATAGAGATATAATCCTAGAACGATTAATTACAGAAGTAATTACCCCGATTTTAGAATACTTTGAAACTAAACAGTAAATGATTCTCCGCAACCACAACGTGCTTTCTCGTTAGGGTTAGAAAATTCAAATCCTTCATTTAGTCCTTTTTTGGCATAGTCAATCTGCATACCTTGTAGATACACTAGATCTTTTTTATTGATGACGAGGTTAACACCTCGATCTAGTATTTCAAGATCACCTTCAAACGTTTTATCAGCAAATTCCAACATGTAGGCAAATCCACTGCAACCGCTGGTACGTACACCAATGCGCATACCTATACCCTTCTTACGATTATACAATGCGTCTTGCATCTTTTTTGCAGCATCAGCAGTTAATGTTATCATATCCATTATTTAAACCATCCGCCTGATTCTTTTTCTAGCCTGTTTAACACTGCTTGTTTTTGTTTGTCGGTCATATCATACCATCCCACAACTTCGTCTACCGTGCGACCACAGCCCACGCAGACTTCATTGTCATAGCGGCATACTGATATGC
>Ga0208975_1001349_pt1 | contig 10444 bp, 23 predicted proteins | sample GreLakmeER78MSRF_FD_187700 | JGI IMG/M metagenome (GOLD analysis project Ga0208975, IMG submission 187700) | Freshwater lentic microbial communities from great Laurentian Lakes, MI, USA - Great Lakes metaG ER78MSRF (SPAdes) | ecosystem: Environmental > Aquatic > Freshwater > Lake | place: Great... | reverse complement strand
ATGGTATAGTAAAACTTTAGTGTCAGGAAAGGAATTTGATATATCTGTATTTCCTACGTCAGTTGCAAATTTAAATAAACAATTTCCAGGTGCGTTAAAGGGAATTGCAGAACCACCCCTACCCCCCAAACCAACTGCACCAAATCCTGAAACAGCAACGCCAGGTCTTGTACAAGAACCTACATCAGGTAAGCAGGCTTACAACCCCAATGATTTGAGTTAATCCTCTTATCTATGAATTTAGAACAAACACCCAAATAACTATTACTTCGGGAAGGTTTAGATAGTATTTATAGAAAATATGCCAACTTACGTTATACCTGAGGATAGAATAATTAATATTTTTGATAATTTTCTCAAAAAGAAAGTTGGTAACCTTTATTTAAAACATATTACCGATACTAAATTTGGTGGCCCTTTTTGGGGACTTGTTGATGATTCGGGAAGAATTTGGATGGAATTTGAGTATACCAAACCTTTCAGAGGATTAACAAATAAAAATCAACCAAGAACTTTGTATGTTGACCAATCAATTTGGACTTTACCACATCATTATTTTGGTGCTGGTGATTTTACCGGTATATTTGATTTTTGGATTCTTTGGGCTCAAAACAAATATTTCGACACCATAAATTCAGCATTTCACGCAATGACATACCCTGAAGCAAGACCTTGGCAGGCTTTTTTCGGTGAATCAGGTCTTGGTTGGGAGGAACACGAAGCTAATTTATATTAATTTTTTATGAATTTAGTTATATCTGAGGAAAGAATATTCAAATTAATTGAGAAATACCTCAAATCGGTTTTTGGAGATTTTATGATACAACAAATTGGTGATGGGTATAATATTTGGGGAACTGATAGGTTTACACCCCCAACAACCGAGGATTCTGATACCATACCTCCATATTTTTTAAATCACTACGGTATTTTGTGGAATAATTTGGGTAAAAAGTCCCCACATTACCAGTTACAGGATATTTTTGGTTTGGATGGTGAGGAATTACTGATGTTTTATTTGGAACACAAGTTTCATTTAGATATCCGAGGGTTTGACAATGAAGATGTGTCATTTTTGGAAGAGTCTGTTGACCTGGGTTTGAAAAGAAGACTACATATAATCGAAAAATTTATTAATTCTACAGTTAGTGAGATGTATCTTTGTGACTACAATAACTCGGTGTCTTTTGTTGATGCGGTTGTTATCGAAGTTATAGATAGTATGGAGATATACGAAAATGAAAATTTATCAAAAATTAAAGGACTTGCAAATTATATTTACGAAAACTACTCAGAAGAGTTGATGAAGCAATGGTGGGCTAATTGTGGTAATTGATTTGTAAAAATCTTTTTTTTGTTTTACCTTTGTGATATGGGAAAGATAATCTTAGAATTCGATTCAATTGAAGAGTCCATCGAAGCAAGAAACGCACTTGACGGTACTAAGTGGAAGATTGCTATGTGGGACTTGGACCAAAAACTACGTGCTATGGTGAAACACGGTTACGCGATGTATGGAAATCGTGAACTAACTAATGAAGAACAAAAGATGGCCCAAGAAATCCGAGATGAACTTAACAGAATTCTGAATCAGGCAAATCTCGATTTGGAAGACTAATCTCAACCCCCATCAAAAGTGGGGGTTTTTTATTCTTCAACTATTTATCATCAATGGGACATTTAAAAGACGTTGATATGACTTGGTCGAAACATTTCATTCAGGCTTGGGGTTATATATTTGGAATGATTAAAGTTATGTTAAAATTGATTGTACACAGTTTTTTTCCGAATGTTTGGCCTGATACAGGTGTAAAGAAAGTTTTGAATGAAGAACCAACAAAAAACGTATTATCTTACTCTAACAGAAATACTATAAAATAAAATTATTCCTTTTTAAAAATTCTAAACGTACAAGCGGGCCTACCGTTTATAATTGGCATCCCATATTCATCGTAAGTAATTGTTTTTACAGTCACTTTTTTATTTTTGAATCTTCCGATTAAAATAACATCTCCAACTTCAACAGTAATTTTTATCATAGATTAATTTTAGTTATAGGTTTATTATTAAATAGATAAAATAATTTGTTATGGTATTTCTTTTTTATTTATTTGTTTGGATGGGTATCTCATCTATCATTCTTTCTTTCCTAATTCTTGGTGAATTCTTGGCAATCAAATTTCCTAAAACCAAATTTGGTAAATTTTGGAGAGAAAATGTGATTGTTGAGGATAATGACCATCCCTGATAAAAATTGTCAATATTTGTGGTATTTATAATAAAAAATACTATGAAAAAAATAGTTTTATCAGAACAGGTTTTAAGTGAAATAGCCAGGTACAATGAAATTGCTAATTACAATTTCAAAGATATTAACGAACAGGACGAAGATACTCCTGAAGGATTCAATCCGAATAACGATAATGACCAACCAACAATGATTTTGAGTTTGGATGGCGTTGGAGCTTTCAATCCTGATGATAGAAAAGTAAATTTTGAATTTATCGATACAAATGCATACGAGGTTTTTGACATTGAAGACTTCAATGAATTGATGGCAAAAACTAATGATTTCCGTCAAATTTGGTTTTCAAACGATGATAATGGTAGACGTTTGTTTGACAAGTATATTAAAACACACGGAGGACCCTTCAAATTATACGTTAAAAAGTATTTGATTGATTCTGAAATATAATGAGTTCACTAAAACTTACAGAGTCGCAATTGGAACAGTTGATTGAATCAATTGTAAGTGAAGGTGCTTTGGAAGATTGGAATTATGAAATGGATTTTGAATCAAAGATGATTCAATCTATGATTAAGGAAAAACTAAGAGAAATTCAAAAGTTGAAAGACAAAAGCAATCTCAATGAAAAGCTCAAATCAACTTTAGATATTAAAATAGAGGATGAAAACATTGTAGGAATACTTACATTTTACAATCCTGAAATTAGAAAAAAATCTCAAACCAAGTTCAACTATGGTAATCTTCATTGGTTTGAAGGACCTAACGACCCAGAGATACGTGAATATGCAGAACAAAAGGCATATAACTATTTAAAAAATAAATTCCCATCTGAATACGCATAAAATGGCCAAGGCATACAAACCAAAAATGAAACAAAAAAGTAGAAAATCTATTTTGAAATCAATCAAAAGAATAATTGAAAATAATAAAGTATTAAAAACTCTTTCATCAAAATTATGAAAAAAGTCGTTCATTTAAATGAATCAGAATTGGTTCAATTAATAAAAAAAGTTATTTCAGAACAAACTGATAGTCCTGAGATTTTAAAATCCATACTTAATATGGGTTTTGATAAAAAGTATTGTCCAAATTATAAACCAGAATCTGAATCTTTGGCATTTGAATATTGTCACAAAAACAACCCTTCTTTAGTTATTTCATACAGAGATGGTGGTTTGGAAATTGTTGATTTAAAAAAGAAAAAAATAATTAACTCTTGGGAAGTTTTTAAAACTGAAGATTTACTTGACTTGGAAGGCAACGTTAAATCTTTAATGGGTATTAAAATACAAGAGGAATCAAAATTGAAAACAAAAATGGAACTTGATACTCACCTTTATATTACTGTAAAAAGGATTAATAAAATTGAGAGAACCGTCCAAACTATGATTTTTTTTGAATACGATTTTGAGGATAATGTATTGTATTTGGCAAACCCTAAAGAGGAAATTGGAATTTATTACGATGGTAATTTTTTTGACATTGATACTGAAGAAATTATCTATCAACCTGAAAATATGAACGCTAAAGAGTTGTTTAGAGAATTAGCTTACAACTAAGACGGGTCAGAGATTTCTGTATTTAATAAAAAACCCCTCTTTCGGAGGGGTTTTCTTTTTAACCTTGTCCACCGTAACTCTTACGGTAGTTTTTTGAGTTTTTGTTTTTTGATGACTTTGTTTTAGCGTGAACGCCTTTACGAGATTTCTTTGGTTTCTCGTTGTACGAGAAAGAGATGGAGGTTTTTGCTTTTGCCATTTTACTTGTTGTTTTTAAAGTTTGACACAAATGTAAAACAAAAATCTAATTCTACAAACAACATCCACGATTTTTTCACTTTTTTTTATAATCAAAGGTATTTATATGTAAATCTGTCTATATGAAATTTGAATATTTTTATGAAGATGTAATCGAAGAGGCTCGTGGTAGGGCTTACAGTGAGGACAAATTGGACAAAGCCGTTTCTATGATGGATGAGGTTTTCAAAGACTTCTTTTTGAATAGACCAAACGAAATAACCAAATTTCCAAACTTAGATTACTTCAAGAAAGCCGTTAAGTCCGTTGAGGGTGAAGATTATGATGTCGAAGACTCAGAATCATTAGTTTTAGGTATGGTTGACCAAATACAGGATATGTTGGATGGTAAATTGAATCTTTATACAGGTTTAAACAAATCACAACAAACAGCATTTTTCAGAGATTTAACAGATAAATTTCCTGATGTAAAAAAAGTTTTAGGTCCTGTATTGGGATTCAAAGAACAAAAATGGAAAGAAGGAGGAAGAGGTAGAAGACCAAAAAGTGCAATGCAACCTACTTCAGATTTACCACCAGAGTTTCAGGGTAGAAAATTAATTCCATTGACACCATCTAAACCATCACCTGATGTTGAGGACAATTTTATTGGTAAAACAGTATCACCTGAAAAACCCACAGAACCAAAAAGAAGGGGAAGACCTATGATGGGTGGACCACAAGCATTTAAAAAATTTGAGGATAAACTTTACAAAGTTCACAATAGTTTGGAGTCTCAACTTTCTAAAATGAAAGAATTGATTCAACAAATGGGTTCAAGAACTGATTATTTCGGGAAACAATAATATGAAAAATTGGTTGAGAACATTAGTTATTTCTGATGAAGAAAAAAACGAAATAAGAAATCTTCACGAACAATATGATGATGAGTATTGGAAACAAAAAGAATACTTGCTCAGAAGAGGATACAAGGAACAGTGGGAATATGATATGATGAATGATGATGAGTTCCTCAAACTATTTTTAGATAAAAAGGTAAACCCAACTGATAGAAACATTCAAAGATTCCGTCGTGCATCAAAAGACCAAAGATTAAGACAAAAGTATGAAACTAGATAACCAAAACAATAAACCAGGAAAATTAACTGAATCTGATATTGATAGAATTGCAAAGAAAGTTCTACAATCAGAACAAATGTTTCCTGAGGTTGGTCAAGCCAAAGATTTCTTTGCGGGTCTCAAAGGGATTTATACTGGTAGAGGGTATCTACCCTCGAAATATCATTCAGCTATTGAAAGAGTTGGTAAAACTTTTCTGAAAGATTGGGATAGACAAGAAAACTTAATTTCTTATTTATACAACTTACAAGAAAAAATTCAAAAGTCTTCTATGCCACAAGATAAAAAAGATAAGTTTTCAGAAGCTATCGATGACTTTATTACCGCACGAGAAGTTTATCAAGACGGAATTCAAAATTTTTTAGATACTACAAAAGAGTAATGTAAACCCCGAGAAATCGGGGTTTATTTTTTCTTGAGTATTTATATTAATAACATATCCATATGAAGAAGAATTATGTAATCAAAGAAAGTTCGTTAGATTATTTGATAGAAAATTTAATCAATGAACAATATGACCCTGAAAAACTATACTACAGAGATAAACTTATATCTAGGTTAGAAAAAGGACCTTATGAATTGAAAAGATATATTAAAACTTTACCAGTGATTGTTAGAAAGGATGATGATGGTAATACAATAGTTTTAACTAAAATACCCGAAGTAATATGGGTTTATTTAACAGGAAGATATTGATGAAAGAGATTACCAACAGTGTTTTTTTTAAAGTCCTTATGTCAATGATAAAAAGGGAATTACCATATGTCGTTGGTGGAAATATTGTTGGCGAAAATGAACCCGAAGATATTCTTTTGGATTTGATGATTTCTGAATCTAAAGTTGAAAGATTTAGGCCTGATTGGAAAAAAAATTGGTGGGTAGGTGAAGATGGTGACCCGAATCCATCAGAACTGAACCTCCGAGGGTTGTTTAGTGAAACCGAGGAAAATACAGACAATTCCCCTGAAGACGATGATGACAAATTAATTGAGATGTTTGATAATTTAAGAAAAAAAGATTGGTTGGGAAGAGATTTAAAAATTGATAAACGGATTTTCCTCAATGATTTTGTTTTGGTACCTTAAATGTGGGTATTTATAATATTGAATGAAAATTTTAATTAATGAGAATCAGTTTTTATCAATTGTGAGTGAGGGCAAATCTCACACAGGAGAACTCTGCTCTCATTTTGGAGTTAACTCTGTTTTTTGTCAAAGAATATCTACATTTATAAAAAATAATAAAGGTAATTCGAGAAGAAAATCCAAAGATTTCTTCAAAGATGTTTTACAAAATAGTGGAAAATTCAAAACAGTTGATTTAAATCCTGGTAATGAGGAATATAATAAAAGAGAATCAGAACTTGAGAAGTTTAGGAATCTTTTAGTAGCCAACAATTCTTGTTCAAATATTGTAGATGAAATAGATGAAGAACTTAGAACTCTACCAAATAAAGGGTTGAAAATGAATGTTGGTGAGAACAATGAATATGATATTCTCAATAGATTAGACACTCATTATTCTGGACAAGCATTCCTTCTAACAAGAATGATTTTGGATAGTTTAGATGAAGTTGGATTAAAAGAACAAAATCTATCAAGTTTAGATGACAACAAAATAGTTGAATTAATAAGTTTTGTTTTACAGGATGAAAACGTTGAAGAGGTTGCAACAAATTTAAAAAGATTATTAGACACAAACGAACATTTCAGAAACGATTTGTTGGGTACAATAAGTTATAGTAAGGAAAAAGGTGCTAAAGTTGAAAATAGTATCTTCGATATTCTTAGAAAAAAATATGGTGATGATAATGTTTATAGTTTTTCAAATGATTACGGTTTTGTGGACAATTATGGTGTAGACGGAGTTGTGGTTTTCGGTGGAATGGCACATCCAGTTCAGATTTCTACTTTACCAAAAACACCCGAACCAAAAATTTTTTATTACACATCTCAAAGTTGCAAACCGATAGGTTATTTCAAGGGAAAAAATGAAGACGAAACTATTACATACTACAGATTATGAAATTATCGTTGGTATCAATATTGAAAAATTTTTTGGTTGAGGATATTGACCCGCCTGCATTCATACCTGAGGAGGTTATGATTTTTAAAACACTCAACAGAATTCAAAAAACCGCGAAAACAAAAGATAACATTGTTGAGGAACTCAAAAAAATCCTATCAAATTTAGGTTTCGATGTGTCTGAAGCACTTTATTATTATTACACTTGGGTTCAAAATTATAGACCTGACGGGTCATATGGTAATGTTAAAAAATCGGAATTCAAATCAATGAAAGGTTTGAAACAGGAAAGAACCCGAAATATGTCGATGAAACAATATGCAAAATCGAAAATACCATTCAAAGGTTCAAACGTTGAGGGTTATTGGGAAACAGACCCGAGGGGAAACCATCAATATGTAATTACTTCGTTCGGTTGGTACCCAATTTATCTGTTCAAGGATGGAAAATGGTATAAAACATCTGAGCACTATTCTTCATCTACAGGTAGACATATTTCCAATACTGAATTGGGGTACGGTGGTACTAATATAACTGCTCTTATGCCAGATGAAATAAATCTTTTGAGGAGTGGTGGAGATATAGTTGATATTCTTAGTAAAAAGGACAAAACAAATCTCGAACACTTCAAACAAATGATTGGTAAATCATTTTTTTCAAAAGTTTGGTTTTCAAGTTACCAATTAATTATGGACAATGGAAATGAAGTTGTTGGTGACTTCAGACTAAAATGGAAACTTAGTGACGTAAAAATTGAAAATGATGAATTAGTGTTTGATGTTGATTTATTAGGTATTGACAAATTATCACATAGTGGGAAAATCTTGGAAAGAGACTCCCAATTGAATTTTTCAAACACTTCCATTAAGGAAAGATTGCAAGATTATCTTAAGTGGTTTATTCTTAGAAAAAACGAAAACTACAAAAAGTTACAATCAAATAACCTTAAAATTAATATGAAAGATTCACGTCAAGTTTCATAATTATTCGAATTTTTCATACCAAACTCTCTTAGCTGAGTACACACCTAATCTTTTAGCTAAACCCTTTTCAACAAGACGGCCCATTTCAATCAGTTCGGCGGTGTTGTGAATATCAATACCAACATTTGAACTACCTGACTTATTTTTTTCAATCAGGGTTTCATAAATGTATTTTTCATTATCCTGTAGAGTAAGTTGTTTAATCATATCTTCTCTTACCATTTTACATTTGATATCCCTGTTGTCGATTTCTTTTTTCAAGTCAGGAGTCTTCATTTTTTGGTAATCCTTATTTTCCATAGTTCAAAGATAAACGTAATATTTATTAAAAAAAAACAACTATGAGTTTAAAAAGTTTACAAACAAAAATTGGCGTTAACGCTGACGGGGCGTTTGGTCCTGGTACTTTAAAATCTGCGATGGCATTTTACAAAATGACACCAGAACGAGCTGCACATTTTTTCGCACAAACAGCTCACGAAACAGGGGGGTTTAAAGCTTTCTCTGAAAATTTAAACTATTCTGCACAAGGTCTACAAGGAACTTTTGGAAAGTATTTTCCGGGTACTTTGGAAGAATCTTACGCAAGAAATCCTGAAAAAATTGCAAACCGTGTTTATGCAGACAGAATGGGTAATGGACCTGAAACATCAGGTGATGGATGGAAATATAGAGGTAGGGGTGCTCTTCAATTAACAGGTAAATCTAACTATAAGGCGTTTTCTGATTATTTGAAAAATTCTTTGATTATGGAACAACCTGATTTGGTTGCTGGTGAATTTGCGTTTGAATCAGCTATGTTCTTCTTCGATAAAAATTCTTTGTGGTCTATCTGTGATAAAGGTGTTACCAAGGATACAGTGTTGGCTTTGACTAAAAGAGTAAATGGTGGTACACACGGTTTAGCTGACAGAGAAGAAAAAACTTTCAAATATTACGATTGGTTGAAATGATGAAAATCTTAATAACTGAAGAACAATATAATTTTTTGATAACTGAGTCGACAGGAAATAAAACTGTCGACCAGTTTATCAAATATGCCAAAAAAAGACTTAAAATAAAAGACCCTGTTGACATCAAGTTACAAGACAAAAAGACTAAAATTAAAACAACAGGTGTTTATAGACACAAGGATGAAACCAAATCTGAAACTCCTGAAATAAGAGTTTATACTAAGAACAGATTAATGACTGATGTAATCCGTAGTATTGGTCACGAGTTGGAACATCACAAACAGAATCAAGATGATATGTTCCCGAAAGGAACAAAAAATAAACACCAAAAGAAAGAGGCGGATTCAAACGTTGAGGCAGGTAAACTAACTTTCGATTTCGGAAAAAAACATCCTGAGATATTCAAAACACCATTTGAAAAAAAGAAAAAGTAATTTATCTTTTATATATGAAAATTATTAGATGGTTTTATAGTTTGATATTCAAAAAACCCTCAACACGGTTGTCTTGGACGGTTTCAGACTTTCGAATTGCTCGTGGATATTGTTTAACACAACCACATCCAGCTAAACAGAATTCTACACTTTGGAATTTTTTAAGAAATAAAGATTCTGTAGAAATTTTGGATTATGTGAATAGGGAATTGTCTTTGAATGATTGATTTCATCAAGTTCACATTGAAATGGATTGCAGGAAATCTATCCATTCCTTTTTGGGTTGTTGGACACGTACATTTGACTATGAATGTTTATGAAGATATAACTGAAGTCATAAGTTCTTTAGGTATGAACTTGGTCGTGGCTATTGGTTTTTACTTAGAGTGGAAGGAACATCGTAATTCTTCCAAATAACTTTATATTTATTACATAAAAAAACTATGTATTTTATAGTATTAGCACTTGGCGTATTTATTTCGGCTTTCGCAGGTTGTTCTTTAGGAAAAATGGTATACATAAAATTTTGTACTGACACAATAAGTGAATAGTCTTTATTTTTTGATTTAATATACCACATTTAGAAAAAAAGAATATGAACTGGCAGCCAAACGAAAACAAAGCACAGAAATACAATGAACTTATGTTTAAGTTTCAACGTGTTCAAGAACAAATCAAAGATATTGAGACTGGAAATGTTGTTGAGTCTAAAAACACCCCTCAACAATTAGTCAATTTAAAAAATCAACTTAGAATGATTCAGGGTGAAATTCAAAGACTTTATTGATATTTATATTTAAAACAATTATGGCTTTAACTATCAATTTTAGAAACAACTCCGACTTATTTGCCAAAATATTTGGCGTATTTGATGACAAAGTTATCACACCAAATTCGGATATTGAGGACAAAACAATTCAGTGGG
>Ga0208975_1001347_pt1 | contig 10451 bp, 23 predicted proteins | sample GreLakmeER78MSRF_FD_187700 | JGI IMG/M metagenome (GOLD analysis project Ga0208975, IMG submission 187700) | Freshwater lentic microbial communities from great Laurentian Lakes, MI, USA - Great Lakes metaG ER78MSRF (SPAdes) | ecosystem: Environmental > Aquatic > Freshwater > Lake | place: Great... | reverse complement strand
GTAAGGATTAGCTTCAGCCTTCAAAAGGATTGAGTCATTGGCAATAACAACAATAGCTTCAACAAGGTCTGAGTGGTTATCAGCTACGGAGTCATCTGGGAACAGGTCTGTGATCTCACTGTCACCCTCTTCCAAGCCTTCTAAGTACTCACGAGGCACTAAACCATAGTAAGTTAACAACTTTACCTTGTCATCTTCAAAGGCTCGTAGATCCTGTGTTGGCTCAAGCTTAGAGTCATCGTACTGAGGTGTGATGTCTACTTTCTTGTATATGCCATTCTCAATACCTGCAACCACCTTGTGAATGGAAACATACTTCTCGATAGCAACGCCCAAAGCATCGTCAATGGAATCAGCATTAGGATCAATAAGGAAGTTCTTAGGATTGATAGGCTTGATCTTAACTGCAACACGATCCTTCTCCTGAACTCCAATGGCTGCTGCGTTAGCGATACCGGGGATAGCCTGAGTAGCTGGAATGTACTCTTTCTCAGACTTAACAATGATCTCACCAATACCAGTACCGTAGATCTCAGCCATCAACTCAATGTGATCTACTGACTTCTTAATCTTATCTCTCTTGAAGTCTTCGTGGAGTTGAACCTTGATTTGTTCAACATCAAATGGATTACCGTTGACATCTAGGACATCATCTTGAATGTCAAAGAACTCACCTTGACCAAAGATAGCTTCCATGATCTCAGCGTGACGAGTCTCCACAGCTTGCTGAGAAGCTGGAGAGATTATGCGGCTACGCTCTGACTCACGTTGCTTATCATCAGCAGACCACTGACCACGGAAGATACGCTCATACTCTTCCCATGCGTCAATGTAGTTAGCATCTCGGTGGTCACGCCAGCGATCTGTGTGGTCTACAATCCAAGAGGTTAATTCCTTCTCAGACTCTGTAGGTTCTTCAAAGGGGCTGTCTTTACCAATATCATCTGCCATGTCAATATCCTTTAGTTTGCTTAGAGGGAGTAGCAGGTCTTTTACTCTTAATCTTACCTTTAGTGTGCATTAAGTCTTTACTGGCAGCTGTGTGTTTAGCCCCTGACATTAACTTACCACCATCCTTATGTGTTGCACCTTTGTACTCTTTACCGTCTTTAAAGTAATGTTTTGCACCAGCTGACATATTTAATCCTTGTTGTTACCACTTAACTTTGTTGGCCCAGTAAGCTGCTGACATCTTACCTTTGGCAATATTCTTAGCGTGACGATCTTTAAAGGCTTCGTTACGAGCTGAACCATCTGGACTGCCTGAGACACCCTGCTGTCCAAACCTGATAGTCTTAACTTCATCACCCTCTTTAGCCACAACTACATGACTCTTAGTTGGATGATTAGGTGTCTTCTTAGGCTTGTTAAAACCACTTACACCAGCCCTCTCAAGTCTAGAGTCTTTCATGTCAGTACATACTCTTAGTAGGTTTCTTTGTAGGCTTCTTAGCTGTCTTAGCTGAGTTAACAAAGTCCATCTTAGACGGAGCAGCTTTAGAGCCTACCTTGTTCATCTTCTCGCCTGAACCTGCTGCGATACGTTTACGTTTAGCATTGATATTTGCATACAAACCAGTAGCCATTGTCATTCTCCTTTAATAGCCTGAAATCTTGTCATACACTTCCCACTCTTCTTCTTCGTAGTCAGAGTTGTAGGAAGCAATAGCGAGTTGGTCAATGTAGCTTAGAGCATCTACCAAGTCATCATGTACACCTGCTGTAGGGAACATAACTAATTGATCTCTGAACTCACTCCAGTCCTCATCCTCATTGAAGGTTACCCTTCCATGTTCCATGCGACCCTGTAAGCTCCAGACAACCCTATCTACCTTCTTCTTATTACCGTGAGTTAAGTCCTGAATGTGTGAGTAGATGTTATTCTTTCTCATCAAGTCAGTTAGGTAAGGAAGTACTGCATTCTTCAATGCTCCCCTCTCAATACCTACAGCTGTTGGTTGATAGTCTCTAACAACCTTCAGGATGTTCACAGCAGTCTCTCTGATGTCCCACCTACCATGCTGTATCTTATCTACCCACCAGTCACCGTTATCCTTTAACTTAACAACTGCAATAGCTGTCTCATCAAGTCTCTTCTTAGATGCACTTGCACTCTTACCAACCTCTTCAAAGCCAGCTAAGTCGATGGCTACAATGTAGCTACCACTCTTAGGTTCCTCAGCTAACTTAAACCATTCCTCTTTGAAGACATCTGCACCTGAGGTATCAAAGCTAGACAGGTACTCCTGCTTGAATGCAAAGGAACTCAATGTACGCTTTGCAGCCTCAATCTCCTTAGGATCAATGGTTTCATTGTCCTGAGTAGTGAAGTGCCATGACTTCCACTCCTCATCTTGATTATCTTTACCAAGGTTAAAGACATCGTAAAACCAATTTCTGCCGCTTGGTGTTGAAATAAACAAAGCCCGTCCCTTTTGGTCAGACAAAGAAGCTCGTATTACCTTCTCCCAGATGTCCTGCTTAATAAAAGCACATTCGTCTAGCACAACATAGGTTAGTGAGACACCTCGCAAAGAATCAGGATTATCAGCTCCTCGCACTAGGATCTTACGTCCATTAACCAATGTAATCTCAAGGTTGTTAACGTGACTTGACTTAATTACAGGTCTTCCAAGATCGTGTAGCAAGTCCCATAGAATCGACCGAGCTTGTCCCAGAGTAGGGGCAATATACATTACAGCCGAACCTTCAGGGCAGTTAAGTGCTTCAATAAGCAAAGACACTGCCGATAATCTAGACTTACCACATCGACGACCAGCTGCAACTACTTTAAATCGGTGAGTATTCTTAAATACATCTTGTTGCCATTTAAGCAGTTTAAAGTCTAAGGTAGTCATACATCTATCACTTCATCATTTGTACTAACCATAGGACTATTAAGCCCTGATATGTTAATACTAATCTGAGGCATACTACCACCACTCTTAGCTGCATCAAACACTGATGCTGGTAATATTCTATCCATTGCTAACTTAATTGCTGCCATCTGTCCGGGATGTTCATCATCCAAAGCTATCTGAATCATCTTATCAAGGATTCTAGTACCACCTGTGGCTAGTAACCTCTCCTTGAATTCTTGAAGTCTCCCTGCATCACCTACAGGTCTACCTACCTTATTCTTAGTTCTGTTCTTAACAGCTTGAAGGTCAGTCTTTGGAGGTCTACCCTTACCACGAAGTTTAGGAGACATAACCATTGAGACATCATTATCTTTTACTTCCATCGTCTTTATCCTCTATAGGGGAGACTTTTACATATAGTACTATAGAGTACTAAGACATTATATTTAAGTTATAAGACATATAAATTATACTTATAAAGTATGTATTTAATACAACTTAAATTATACTTATAATAGTTTTATTTAAGTGTGTTTTAACTACTATGTTCCCCTACTAGGGTGTGCATATCAGACTACTTAGTCTTAACTTAGTAGTGGGGTCAGGCTACTTAGTAAACATAGTTATTTGCTATAGAGAATATTGTATCATACTTTTCTCTATTTGTCAAGCTTTTATTGTCTAGTACACATATATTTTTACTTTTATGTGATTTCAGTCACATATATGTTCACTTTTACGCTTCGCTATAGTTCCCTTGCTAAGGTGTACGGTTTTGTCTGTACTTACACACAAGTACCTACATTTTAGTTACTTTGTAGTCTACACTACTTTTACTTTACAAATCAAGTACTTATGGTTACTTCATCTGTCCCTAATTAGTCCTTTTTAGTTTTACTTTTTTGTGTACTTTAGAGGCTCCTGCAATAACATTCATAGCTACGATGACCCTCCCCCCCTATGAAGTTAGTTAGTGCTTACTTTGCAGTACCTCTGAAGTCTAAGTTAGTGAGTTCTTACTTCGCAGTTACTCTGTAGGTAACGTTAATGAGAATCATTCGCATCTACAATGCTGGGCGTGTAGGTCGGTGTAGGTGCTTCAAAGGATAACTCAGCAGATCACCAACATGGTGCATTTAAGGGTATCAGTGCATCATTATAGTGCACATTATCACCATAACAGTGCACCCTGTGGATAACTCTGGAAATTGTGGATAACTATTTAGCCTGTGGATAACTACACAGTTACACTCTAGAGATGACTGTGGATAACCTGTTAGTCAGGGGTAAACTGCAAAGCTGGCACACTGTTTGCATGGTGTATTGTGTCTCTCTAGACATTTAACCACTAAGGACACATCATGGAACAATTAGACTTCAACGCTTTAGCCTCAGACGCAATGCAAGGAATGTTAGACAAGGGCTATCTAGCCGACGCAGTACACGCTAGAAAACAAGACGACTTCCAAACCCTCAGCTACTATATTGCACGGGGTTTAAAGTATGACTTTCAGACAGGTATTAAGTTTGGCATTATCTTTGCAGTCTGTGACGCAATCGACGCAATGGAGGCAGTATGACTAAAGGTGAGATTGACTTTGTAAAAACAGTAAACTGGATTGAGGAAAACTTAAAAGCTGAATTGAGAAAGGGTGGGATTGAAGACACGTGGCAACGCTTACTTGAGACTCAGATAGAACTCAGGAAAGCACTCAAAGACTTGCAAGACTCATATTAATAAGGAAACAACATCATGAAACAGCAACTCATTCACATCACATACAAAGATCAATACGGGATTCATTCCTATTCATTGGAGGGCTTTGTTGACGGTGACTTCGTAGGCTTTGCCAGTGCCTCTAAGGATAGAGTGCAACATGAGCTTGCATGGTACACTGACAACTTCGATGGCTTACCTGTATCATTCACCACAATCACAGAGGAATTAAAATGAACAAAGAAACATTTTATGATGTCTTATGTGCAGTCGGTGTCGGTCTGCTATTGGCTTTGGGTGCACTCGCATACTTTGACGTATTAGTGAAGTAGTCACATTGGAGACAGTTCAGCGTGTTAGAGTGTGACAGACTCTAATGCACTGCAATGTTGCAGGTAACAGGCTACGGCCTAACTTTTAAGAGGTTAAACATGGCTAACATATTTGAAGACTTTGCAGGTGCTGACCTTGACCGTCTGACTGACTGTATCAAGGCTATTAAACAAGCGGGTTTGTCTATTGACGAACACACACAAGCTGGGGTCAATCAGTCATCCGGTAATGTGTGGGTGTGGAATGAAAACTGGGTGGGATGTGTTTACTGCTCCATCGGCTTTGACGTTAATTGGAGTTGGACTTGCGGAGACTGTGGTGAAGAGTATGACTTCGACACTTATCAAGAGATGGATGACTTTGTAAGTGCTCAGAATGACTTGACTGATTGCAGTGGATGTGAAGCCTGTCACGTAGTGGAAGAGGTGACACAATCATGATCGAATTTGTACACAATGACATTAAAGTAAAGTGCAAGCCTGAAAATGCTTTGAAATATAAGCAACTGATGGACAAGCCACCAAAGACTCGCTCAGTGACAGAACGCAGGGGCTATCCTCAATGGAATCCTACAATGACTACTGAGGATTATCTAAGGGCATACATTAGGCTCAATGAGAATAAGCGCATGATTGAATGTCCTCATGTGGTCTATAGCTCAGCCTTTAAAGTTCCTACAATGTATGACCTTTCAAGCCCTGAGGTGTTGGAAGAGTTAGACCCTGACTATGTGGAAGCACCTGTTAAGGCTAAGTCTAAACCTGTCACCAGTGCTCAATTAAAACAGGCTTTAAAGTCCCTCATTGAGGCAATCTTTGAAGGTGATCCACAAACAATCGGGGATGAAGCAATCAGAGCAAAGAGGTTATTAAATGTATAGAATATTTGTAAACGATGATGCTTTAGGCATTGTACACACTGACTCAGGGCACGTTATGACTAAGAGTTATAAAACCTTGAATGATGCAGTCAATGAAATGACCTATCGGTTAACCATTGCCTTTAGAGCAAACAAAGAACAGAAAACCATGTTAACTTTTAAGATTGTAAAGGATAGATAATAATGAATACTAAACTATTAAAACACACACGGGAATTATTCAAGTCTTACGATGTCCCTGAGCACGTAAGGCGAAGCTATCGTCTAAAGTGGGTAAGGTCAATTAGAAACCTAGGTGACAAGTGGCTATTTGCTAAACCTATTACACGTAAGGAACCAACACAATGACAATCGAGACAATAACCTTTCACTTTGTAGGGGCATTAGAGGACTCATTCGCTATCGTTGATGTCCAATGTCAGATTGACGAAGACGGGGACTGCAGGGACTTAGACTCTGTGATGTATCAGGGCTTAGACCTGCTTCAAGTTATCTCACACAGTCAATGGGAGCACCTTGAATGGCAGGGTTCAAAGAAGTATAAAGCTGAGAGAGATACTCAAGCAGGGATTGACTTTGAGAATAGCCTTTAAAGGGCTTTAAAGGGCTGTTTTAGCCTACATTTTAACAACTTAAGGGGATGACTACTATGTTATCAGATATTGACTTAAAAGACTGGATTGAACAACCTTCAATTCCACTGTATGACGTACCTAGGGAGACACCCATAAAGACACCTATGGGTATGTTATGGTTCAAACATATTGACGGTATGTACAGTCTGAACTATGATGGCAATGGGAACCCAGTGCACATGAAAGCATGGGTGAAAGTTAACCCTTACAGGAGAAAATCAGATGAATGAATATTGTTACCAAGTAAGCCCTACAAAGGATGTATGGGTCTATGCCAGCAATGAGGAAGAAGCTGAAAGCATGGTCTATGAGCAGCTAGGGTATGACCCTGAGGAAATGGACTTGATTGAAGTGAGGGAAGACGTATGAAATGCTTATGTTGTGATAGGATTCTAACGGACTATGAAAGTACACGCAAACACGCAGTGACTGGAAGCTTTATTGACCTATGTCAGCAATGCTTTAAAACTGTACAGGCTGACTCACATCTACCTACAAAGGATCGTAAAGACCTTATATCCTCGGAAGATATAGATGACAGTGCTGATGCTGAAGAACAGGATGACTGTCACGTTAGCGACACTAACACTGAAGGAGGCCATTGACAATCTGTACTTTGTGTGCTACCCTTTACTTTAAAGATACTACAAAGTATCTAGGATGATTCATAGAAGTTAAATACACTATATAAGTATTATTTAAGTAATATACTTATAAAGACTTTAAAGTGCCCATAAACAGACATTTAACCTAAAGGATAATTTTATGTCTATTGAAATGATGAACAATGATGATGACTTTGACATGGACTTGGTACAGTATGAATGCTGGTATTGGTCTGTCATTGATAGCATGGCTGAATTAGTCATGAATAATGGTCGTGATAAGGTTATGTCTCATGTTGCTGAGGCTGTCTTGAACAAGGCTCATAACGGTCACGTAGCGGCTCAGGAAGACCCCTTCGCATGGTGATGGCTATATTTGTCTTTATCGTAACTTTAATTAAACTGGTACTAAGCAAATGAACACTATTGATGAGAATAAACCTTGGCCTTTCCCATCACACTTTGGCGACACTGCTGAAGATGATAAGTTAAAGGCTGATTGTCTTGAACTGTTGCAGGACTTCACAGCCTTCCAGCTTCGAGGTGAAATTTATTATGGCTACCTTGATGTGAGAGCATTGAAGGTCATCGAAGAACTACGTAAGGACATAGATAGTGAAACTAAATCTAGTACGTAAACCTAAGCCTGAATCTAAACTCATTAAACACATTGCCTGTGATGCGTGTGGTAGCTCAGATGCCAATGGCTTATACGATGACAATCACACCTACTGCTTTTCATGCAACACTTACTACAATGAGTCAGATGCTGATGAACTGTCAGTCATGCAAGATGCAGTACAACCTAGAAAGCCTCATGTGATGCTAGACATCAAAGGAACCATTAAGTCGATACCTGACAGAGGTATTACCCAACAAACCTGTGAGAAATACGGAGTAACACAAGAAAATGGACAACACTTTTATCCTTACACTGACGATGCCGGAGGAGTTGTTGCAGCAAAACTTAGACGAGTGGCAGACAAAACTTTCAGCATTCTTGGAACATTCACGAATGCTAGGCTTTTCGGACAGCAGCTCTTTCACGCTGGTGGCAAAGCAGTCACCATCACTGAAGGAGAACTTGACGCTCTAGCAGCTTTTCAGATGAATGGTAGCCTCTACCCTGTGGTGTCAGTCAGAAACGGTGCACAGGCCGCTTTAAAGGACTGTAAGACACAATATGAGTGGCTTAACTCCTTCGATAGCATTGTGATTTGCTTTGATGCTGATGAGCCGGGTAAGAAGGCTTCAAAGGAAGTAGCTGAACTGTTCGGTCAGAAGGCTAAGATTGTGAAGCACTTGAGTGGCTACAAAGATGCTTGTGACTACTTGATTGCAGGTGCTACCAAAGAGTTTGTGAATGAGTGGTGGAGAGCTGAGGTGTACATCCCTGATGGCATCATCAATGCAGCCTCACTGTGGGAGGAAGTGATTAAACCTGAGGCTAAGGCTGAGGCTATGTACCCTTGGAAGGGCTTGAATAAGCTTCTCTATGGTATCAGGCCATCGGAGTTAGTCACAGTCACTGCAGGGTCAGGCTTGGGTAAGAGTCAGTTCCTACGTGAGATATTGTTCAATATACTGAACACTACCAAGTGGAATGTTGGAGGATTATTCCTTGAAGAATCCACTCGTAAGACAGCTAGAAGTATCATGAGCTTACACGCTAACAAACTATTGCACTTACCTGACACTCCAACAACTGAGAAGGAACTTAAAGATGCTTTCGATGCAACACTTGGTACTAATCGTGTGTATCTCTTTGACCACTTCGGTAGCAGTGACGTTGACAACATTGCCAACAGAATCCGATACATGGCTAAAGCTTGCGATTGCAGGGTTATCTTTCTTGACCACATCAGTATTGTTATATCTGGTCAAGACAATGGAGATGAGCGTAAGGCTATTGATAACATGATGACGAAGCTTCGTACACTGGTGCAGGAACTTGAGATTACCTTGATCTGTGTCAGTCACCTTCGTAGACTGCAAGGGAACCAAGGTCACGAAGATGGTGGTAGTGTCTCGCTGTCGCAACTCAGAGGCTCAGGTGCTATTGCTCAACTGAGTGATGCTGTGATTACCTTGGAGCGTAACAGTATGGCTCAGGATGACAATGAGAGACATCAGACCAAGATCTCAGTAGCTAAGAATAGATACAATGGCTACACAGGGCCAGCTTGTGTGCTCAAGTACGACATGGATACTGGACGTATGGTGGAGATGCTGGAGGAAGTACTATGAGTGCATGGTTAATCGCTGTAGTGGGTGTTGTCTATGCTGTAGTAGCTGTAGACTTGATCGTTAAAGGTAACACTGGCTTAGGTATAGCCTTCATTGGTTATGCGCTAGGGAACGTGGGTCTGTACATGGAGGCTGCAAAATGAGCAAGTGGGTTAAGAATGTTGAGAATCAAGACGAAGCTGATGCTATCATTGAAGCCCGTAAGGAGAGGAACAGGCAGAAACAACGAGCATGGGCTAAAGCCAACAGAGATAAGGCTAATGCTTACAAGAGAAGAGCTAAAGAACGTAAGAGGAATATATTACTAGTAACCGCAGCAGACCCTGTAAAGACTGCCTACCATACTGACTGGAAGGGCACACTGTATCATTGCCCTGAACTAACGTATAGAGGAAAGAACGATGCTTGACCTAGACACCATAGCTGGTAGAATGCTTGACTTGGAGACTAAGTACTATGAAATGCAAGATAAGTATCAGTTACTTATTCACCACTATGAAGACTTGAAAGCAGAATATGAAGCGTATCGTATTGGACATAGAAACAACCTTAGATCACAACACGATTTGGATGGTAGTAACTAAGGACATTGACAGCGGAGAAGTGAACGTATGGAAAGCAGCAGACAGCCTCGTGGAGTATTTAAAGGACGTTACATTGATAGTAGCCCACAACGGGATAAGCTTCGATTTCTCGATACTCAACAGGCTTTGGAGTACGAAGATTCGCTTGAACCAAGTGTTCGATACACTGATAGCCTCAAGACTGCTAGATCCCTCAATAGAGAACGGTCACAGCTTAGACGCTTGGGGCGAGAGATTGAAGGTGAAGAAGGTTAACTACAAAGGAGTGTGGCAATGGTTAATGGACAAACGAGAGGAGTACAAGGGTGAGTGCTTTGATGTTCCTCACATGGGTCTTCTTGAGCATTATTGCATTAGGGACGTTGAGGTCACTTGCAATCTTTATAAGCATCTTACTGATGAATTCACTAAGAAGGACTTTTCACAAGAAAGCCTTACTCTTGAACATAAGGTAGCATCTATCATTGCTGAACAGGAACGTCATGGATTCAAACTCGATCAAGCCTATACAACCTGTTTACTTGCTGACATCAAGGGAAAGATGGCAGGAATCTATGAACAGATGCAAGAGAGATGGCCTCCAGTCATC
>Ga0208975_1001343_pt1 | contig 10485 bp, 9 predicted proteins | sample GreLakmeER78MSRF_FD_187700 | JGI IMG/M metagenome (GOLD analysis project Ga0208975, IMG submission 187700) | Freshwater lentic microbial communities from great Laurentian Lakes, MI, USA - Great Lakes metaG ER78MSRF (SPAdes) | ecosystem: Environmental > Aquatic > Freshwater > Lake | place: Great... | reverse complement strand
GAAAAAACAGTCAATCAATAAATGCTAAAACATTCCTTGCATACTAATAAATTAGAAGCTGGGTGTGACGAGGCAGGACGCGGTTGTTTATGTGGACCAGTATTCGCTGCCGCAGTTATTCTTCCTCAAGATTTCAAGAATTCAATTCTTAATGACTCTAAGAAATTGTCAGACCAGCAACGAAAAAAACTGCGCCCTCTTATTGAAGAGTCCGCTTTGGCTTGGGCTGTAGGCATTGTGAGCGCAGCAGAAATAGACAAAATTAATATTCTTCAAGCATCATTTTTAGCAATGCACCGCGCTATTGCTCAACTGAAAATTATTCCAGAGCATTTATTAGTTGACGGCAATCGTTTTACACAATTCGGATCTGTTCCGCATACCACGGTTATTGAAGGAGATGGAAAATATTTAAATATTGCTGCGGCATCTATTCTCGCTAAAACATATCGCGATGATTACATGGATAATTTACATGAGAAATATCCAGCATACAATTGGATAAAAAACAAGGGTTACGGAACAAAGCAACACCGTGCTGCAATAATGGAATTTGGAGTTACCAAACACCACAGGAAAACATTTCGACTTTTAGCACCATAACATTGTTAAAAAATCATCAAATTTTTATTTAATTTTTAGCGGAATAAAAAATGCGCAAAATTCCAAAGGCATCTTATGATAATTTGTATAAAAAATGTAGGTTTGATGCAACTATAAAAAAATAAACAAAATCATTTTTATGAAATACAAACACCTGATTTTTAATTTAAGTGCAGCATTAATGTTTAGTGTCGCAGCTTCTAATCTGAATGCACAGTGTACTGTAAACTGCGGTACCGGCTTAGATGGCGTTTACCATGCAACAGCAAATACAACAATAATAGGGGGAACATATAATTTCAGCTCCTTCACTATAGATGCGAATGTGGTTGTAAATGTTACTGGTTCGCAACCTTTAACTATTTACTGCTCTGGCAACGTATTAATAAATGGTGGCTTAAATGCAAATGGTGGTGTTGGTGGAAATGGTGTTACATATGTAACTTTCGGAGTTGGTGGTTTAGGAATTGGAGGAGGAGCTAATGGAGGAAATGGAGTTTATATTGGTTCGGGCGCTCCAGGACAAAGTGGTGCTGGATTAGGCGCAGGAACAGGTGGGCTTGGATGGTCTGGTGGTGGTGGAGCTGGGTTTGCATTATCGGGCAGTAGCTCTGGTGGAGGTGGAGGATTTGGAGGACCTGCATATGGCACTGCAAATTTGTCGCCGATTTATGGTGGCTCAGGTGGTGGTGGTGGCTCAGGTGGAAATAGTTGTGGTAGTGGCGGTGGCGGTGCTGGTGGTGGAATAATTTTTATCACTTCTTGCGGCTCAATAACAATTGGAGTAGCAGGACAAGTTAGAACTAACGGTGGCGATGGCGGATCAGATGGAACTGGAAGTTGTGGTAGTGGGGCTGGTGGATCTGGTGGTACAATTTGGCTATCAACATCAGGAGGAATAACAAATAATGGTGCAATTTATGCACTTGGAGGTGTCGGTGGCGCAACAACAATTTCTGGACCACCATATTATGGAACAGGCGCAACTGGATCTGTAGGTAGAATTAGATTAGATTATTCTTCACTAAGTGGTTTGGGAATTTATTCCCCTTCAGTTGGATATTCTGGTTCATTATTAGGAGTTACAAATTCATCGATTAACATTTCCTGTTTTGGTGGTAGCAATGGTTCTGCAACTGCTACAGTAAATGGAGGAAGCGCACCTTATACTTATTTGTGGTCGCCATCAGGTGGCAATGCTGCAACAGCAACGGGTTTAGCTGCGGGTACATATACCTGCACAATAACTGATAATATTGGTTGTGTAGCGACAACATCGGTTACAATTGTTGCTCCTTCAGCGATAAATGTAAGTTCGATGCAACAAAACGTAGCTTGTTTTGGAGGTTCTAATGGTGACGCTATGGTAATGGTAAGTGGTGGAACTGGACCTTATACTTATTCTTGGTCGCCTTCAGGAGGATCTGGAGCAATGGCGATGAATCTTTCTGCTGGAATTTATTCTTGTATAGTAACAGATGCCAATGGTTGTACAATAACACAATCATTTACCATAACACAACCGCTTGTATTGGCTGCTAATATTACAACTGTTCAAAATTTATGTGCTGGTCAATGTAACGCAAGTGTTGTAGCAAATCCAAGTGGGGGCACTGCACCGTATACATTTTCAAATCTTTCAAATCTTTGCGGCGGTACGTACACTTTATTAATTACCGATTCTCGTGGTTGTAGCACAAGTCCGAGCGTTTCAATTATAGATCCTTCAGTACTAATTGCTACATCAACTTCAGTTGGGCCTTCTTGTGGCAATGCATGTGATGGTATTGCAACAGCAATTGTTACAGGAGGAACACCAGCTTATTCTTATTTATGGAATCCAACTTCGAGTACGATGGCCTCAATTAATGGATTATGTTCAGGAACATATTTTTGTACTGTAATAGATTCGAATGGTTGTACAGATTCCATTAGTGTTGTACTTCTTAATCCTACACCTATTGTTGTAACATTGGCTCAGAATATTTCGCCTGCTTGTTTTGGTGATTGTACTGGTGCGGCAACGGTAATGGCAACAGGCGGAAGCGGTCCATTGACTTGGTTATGGACACCTACAGGATGTATAACACAAACTTGTGTTGGCTTATGTGCTGGAAGTTATTCAGTCGCTGTTACTGATTCAATTGGTTGTTCAGTAACTACAAATGTTATTATTACAGAGCCAGATGCTTTAACAGCAAACTCAACACATACAGATGAAACATTGGCAATTGCAAATGATGGAACTGCAACTGTAATACCAAGTGGAGGTACTGCACCATACACTTATTCTTGGGCTCCTACAGGAGGAACGAATGCGACTGCAACGGGATTGGATGCTGGAACTTATACATGCACCATTACAGATATAAATGGCTGTATTATTTCTGTAATAGTTACAATTGGTACAACCAATGGGGTTGGTATTGCAACAACTAATTTTGATAATTTAACGGTAACAATTTTCCCAAATCCAGCACAGGATCATCTTCAGCTCATTCTATCAACTGATCAGAAGAATTATTTGCAATTGGAGATTTATAATGTGTTAGGAGAAAAAGTAGAGACATTAGATTTTGGGAAAGTGAGCGCAGTAAATTTCACTTACAATACCATTGCACTTACGAATGGAATTTATTTTTTCCGTGTTTCATCAGGAGAGGTAACAACAATTCGTAAAATAACGATTTCACATTAAAACTTTTTGCCTAAAAAAATCCCTCTCAGTTATTGAGAGGGATTTTTTTGTTCTATTGGGGATTGTTACTTCTAACGGTTTGGGTGCAGGTGATCGTAACCCTGTGTTGCGATTGCTGTTAGCGGTTCTTTCTTTATGCTTAAAGTTTTCACTAATTTCTATTTATCTTTTTCTCTTATTTTTTGAAATTTACAATCTCATTATTTTTTCATTACTCCATTTCATTACTTTCTTGAATTTCTTCTGCCAACTTTTTTTCAAATTTATTATGTATAAAAAGTATTGAAAGCCCAAATAAAATAGCAGAAACAATAAGTATATTGTTAATGATACCGCTAACAGAAAAAGATAATCGAATTAATATAGTTGAAATAATAAATCCTGAATTTCGAATGACTTTGTGAAACTCGTCTGTGTGGAAAAATGAAAATAACAACAGTATTACATCCGCAATAATCAGAATATTGAAAAACTGTTCAAAGAAAATATTATTAAGGTTCTTGAAAGAAATGGCATTGCTTTCAAGTGGTTGAAAGATACCAGTACTCCAGTTTAAGAATGAATACAATGCAATAATTAATAGTATAGGAACCAAGGCTGTAGCTATCAATTTTTTTGCATTTATGAATTTTGAAATACTTAAAGAATGATTTTTACTGTTTTCAATAGTTCTATATACGCTGGTTCGTTGAACACGGAATAAATAAATTAAATAGAATAAAAAGACTGACGCTAATAAATCATAGGTAAACTGCAAATCATCTTTAATGTTAAACCAATTAGCCGAAAGTGATAAATCTGAAAGGTCCTTGAACAAACGTCTAATAATGATGAGCGCAATAATTTCATATTGCTTTGAGATATAAGTAGAAGTTGATTTTGGGAGGTAGTAAATTAAAAGATATACCTCATAAACCAATATAAATGAAAAAGGGGTGTAAATGGCAGCGATTGGATTTTTTAATAAGTTTGATGGCTCATTAATGGTAATAATATTAAAATGAATCAATCCAATTATTAATAAGTGAATTACAAAACTCACTAAAGCAATCCATAGGATAACACGTTCACTCTTTTCTTTAGTTTTTTTTGAAAGAAGCTTTTGATAAAGTTTTTCCAAATTAATTGTTTTAACCAAAATTATTTTATTGTTTATTGTCTGTTGTAAAAATAGATGACTGACTGACAAAGGTTTTGGACTTGACAAAGGTGGTGATTTCACCACAAATATTGATGCTATTGTTCTTCAATTATTTTACAACTATTTTAGTAAATACTTCATTACCTATTACTTAAACAAATCACTAAACTGAAATCCTTCTACAAATCTATCTTTACTTAACTTTTTATATTCAACCAAGGCCCAAAGCACAAACTCTTTTAAAAAGTATGTATCTTCTTTGCTTGTATCTGGCTGGTATTTTTTGACTAATTCTTTTAACGGTTTTATTGAATCCAATTCTTTTTTATAGTCTTCATCGGTAGCATCATCCAATAATTCTAATCCGGGTTCATTGGCAAACCATGCTATAATTTCAGCGTATGCATTTTTACTAGGATCTTTTTCTAACTTTTCTATTTTAGGGAAATATGCAGGGAATAGGGTAAATATAGCATCGGAAATTAATTTTTGTGCAACGCTTGCAGCTCCCTCTTGTTCACCTTCATAAACCAATTCAACCTTACCTGTAATGGCAGGTATGATCCCCATAAAGTCGGCTAATCGAACCGAAGTTTTATCAATCCCTAATTTTAATGATCTTCGCTCAGCAGTACTAATCAAATTTTCGTAAGCTGTAATGCTCATTCGGGCACTTACGCCACTTTTGCTATCTACAAATTCACTTTTACGAGCTTCGAAACTTATTTGTTCTAAAATATCTTTTGCTAATGATGGAACATATACCGAATTGGTTTGTATTTCATTCAACTTAGCCTCTTGGGCCGTAATCATACGAGCTATTTCTATCGTTTCTGGATAATGTGTAAGTATTTGTGAGCCTATCCTGTCTTTTAACGGAGTAACAATGCTTCCTCTATTGGTATAATCTTCCGGGTTTGCCGTAAATACAAATTGCATGTCGAGAGGTAGTCTCAGTTTATAACCTCTTATTTGCACATCACCTTCCTGCAATATATTAAATAAGGCTACTTGTATTCTTGCCTGCAAGTCAGGTAATTCGTTGATCACAAAAATGCAACGGTTAGCTCTGGGTATCATTCCATAGTGTATCACCCTGTCGTCGGCATACGATAATTTTAAGTTAGCTGCTTTAATGGGGTCAACATCACCTATAATGTCAGCTACGGTTACATCGGGTGTGGCTAGCTTTTCAAAAAACCGATCGTTTCTATGTATCCAACTTATAGGAGTTTCATCTTTTTTTTCTACTATCAATTCTTTTGCGTACCGTGAAATGGGATTCAATGGATCGTCGTTTATTTCTGAGCCTTCTACAATGGGCATATATTCATCCAACATTTCAATCATCTTTCGTGCAAGTCTGGTTTTTGCTTGTCCGCGTAAGCCTAGCAGGTTAATATTATGACGTGATAATATAGCTCTTTCCAATTCCGGAATCACGGTGTTTTCAAATCCATGTACCCCTTCGAAAACAGGTTTGCCAGATTTTATTTTCTCCCGTAAATTATGTCTTAATTCATCTTTGATGCTTTTCGAAACATAACCTGCTTTTTTAAGGTCACCCAGCGTTTTTATATTTTCAATTTTCATATCCATTATTTTAATTTCTTTTTTCTGTTGGTTTCGTAATCTTCAAATATCATTTCACCTAATCCTTTTATTCCGGTATAAAAAGCCTTGCCCTGATTGGCCACCGTAAAATTATCTACAAATTCCTGCAAGTAGGCATCACGTGCAATCATAAATGTGGTAATTGGAATATGAAGTTTACGCGCTTGTTGTGCTTGGTTATAACATTGTTCTACAATGTATGGATCCAATCCGTTGCTATTCATATAATACCGACCATCTTTTTCTCTCACACAACTTGGTTTTCCATCGGTTATCATAAAAATTTGTTTATTGGTATTTCGTTTTCTGCGCAAAAGATCCATACCCAATTGTAAGCCAGCAACCGTATTGGTATGATAAGGACCAACGGTTAAATAGGGGAGATCTTTAATGGCTATGGACCAGGCATCATTTCCAAATACTAAAATATCGAGGGTGTCTTTTGGGTAACGGGTGGTAATAAGTTCGGCCAATGCCATGGCTACTTTTTTTGCAGGCGTAATTCTATCTTCACCATATAAAATCATACTGTGGCTAATGTCTATCATAAGTACAGTGCTCATTTGAGCTTTGTACTGGGCATCTTCCACAACTAGGTCATTTTCCGTAAGTGTAAAATCTTCTACGCCATTATTTATTTGAGCATTGCGCAAACTTTCGGTAAGCGAAATGTTTTCTATCGAATCGCCAAAGTGGTAGGCTCTAAATTCACCTGTTTGTTCATCGCCATTACCAGCGTATTTAGTTTTATGATTTCCGCTACCTGATCGCTTTAACTTTCCAAAAATCTGTTCGAGGGCATCTTGGCGAATGGCTCGTTCGGTTTTCGAGGTGATAGCCATTCCTCCTGTGCCATCAGGTTTTACTTTTTGTTTTATATACCCTTTTTGTTTGAGGTCCTCAATAAAATCGTCTATGGTATAATTTTCATCAGTGAGCCTGTATTCTTTATCCAGTAGGCGCAGCCAATCAATGGCTTCATCAAAATCACCTGAGGTATTTACAATGAGCTCCTTAAATATATCGAATAGTTTATCGAATGGAGCAATAAAAGGAGCCTCATAGGTTTTAAACGCAAATCCTTTTTTATGCTTGAATTCCATTACTATAATGATTTTTTTGGTTTGTTATTATTTGTATAGCGTATTTTATTGCAATTCAACTAAAACTTCATTTATTCGATTAAAAACTTCATAAGGTGCATTATAGCCAAAAAAATAAAATCGATTCGTATAACTTATACCTTCCGCATCTAAAGCCGTTTTTAAATTCTGTTTATACTTTTCTATTTTAGTATCATTTGCCCAACCGCTAAACCTTATCGCAGCAAATGTTTTTGCAGGTTCTTCCTTAAATTCTATACCTGGTTGATTCGGCTTAGGAAGCATGTCTTTATTAAATTCCTTAGGAACCATAAACATCATAGTCATCGAATCCTCTAATGACATCGAGACGGGGGAAGTCATAGGTATTTTTTCATTCCTGTCATTATTTCCAAAAATATATCCCGCTAGAATAGAGAAGCCTTTGCTTGAAGAATTTTTATATCCTTTTGTGGAGAGTTTTACCGATGTAAATAAAGTAGCTTCATAAGTTCTTATTTCAAATAGATCATATTTTTTTTTGACTTTATAAGTGTATGTTTCAATATTTCTTTGTGCACGTATAAAATAAAGTTGGACAAAGATAAATGCTAGTAGGATTACTATAAGTATGATTATTACTATTTTCATTTTTTTATTTTGGTATTTAACTGTTTTTATTTATAATGAACGTTAGAGCAAAAGGGCTAAGGCAGACCGAAGGTCTATTGGAATGCGGAATTTTGCTCTAACGTTTTGCAGCTACCCGAAGGGCGGGACTTTTACCACAAAACTTGATTTGAAAAACAAATGTTTGATTAACCACAAAACTGTCTTTGGAACACGAAACCCCGCCTTTTGGGTAGGTGCTGTTACAAGCTGGTGTTCTGCAATCCGAATCCAATTTTGTCATTATTTTATTAAATTGTATTTCGTTCCTGTTTCATTATCTACAAGCTGAGTTCCGTCCGAACTTACCGTAAAACTTATCTTTTCTTCTTCAATAATTACCTGTTTGTTCTTTTGTTTGTAAGGACTAAATGAAATAATATCTGAACCAGGTCTCAAATATTCAACTTCTTTGCCGTTTTTCTTAAATTCGAAAGACCCCAAATTTCCGCATCCCTCGCATCCTTCTTGAAAACGAGCTTCTCCTTCTTCTATGAATTTTTTTCCTTTTACATCAAACATGGATGAGTTGGGAATATCCTTGAGGTTAAGTTTTAATATTTTTGTTTTTGGTTTAAAATCTACATTTGATGAATACTTAGTAATAACAGTTCCTATTATTAACGTTGAGTCAGGCCATTCTTCAATCATTAATGCATCGTTTTCGGTAGACAAGAAGCTTATAGTCCTTACTCCAAAAATCCAATTACCCTCTCTGTATATACTATCAAATCTATGATGTTGATCGTCTTCATAAAGGATACTAGTCTGTATTTTTCCGTTCCACGCTCGAATACTTTCATCTTCATTAAAGTAGCCATCTGCACCTCCGGATTCCGCTTTTAAAAGTAATTTCTCCATGTCATCTGAACCTTTAGAAAAAGCATCTTGCATGTTCGTGTTGCTTCCGGCTATTAATCCCCAACTTATAGGTTCTTTAAATTTGTAGACGAGTTGAAAAGCTGCTTTTTCAATAGTTACTTGGTTATTTTTAATTTTCACTTTTTCACCATGTTGCATAAGAAAAAGTTCATATTCATATTTTTGAGAGAACGATAAAAAAGAAATAATGGAAAATGTAAAAATGAGCAGTGATTTCATATTTAATATCAATGTTATTGTATTAGTTGTTTTGTCTTTGTTCTGATATTCTTACACTTGCTTGTAACGTTCAGGATTTATTCACGTTTCAATGGATTAAATCCATTGTTAGGCGAAGTTCCATCATTTTTAGGAACTTGGCAAACGAAAGAAATCCTGAACGTTAGAGCAAAAGGGCTAAGGCAGACCGAAGGTCTATTGGAATGCGGAATTTTGCTCTAACGGTTTGCAGCTACAAGAAGTTGGCGATTTCGAAGCACTAAACTGTCTGCCACCAATGAACTTGATACGAAGCAAAAAACTTCATTTAACCACTGAACCGCCAATTTCTTGTAGGTGCTGTTAGTGGCTGTGCTTTTATGCGTCATTTCTCCTTCTCGTTTAAAAAAGTCAATGCTATCTCAATAAATAATTCGGGTTTTTCAAAAAATACTTCGTGTGAACAGTTAGGAATAACACAAAATTGGCTGTTCTGAATTGTATTTCTGATTTCAATTCCGTGTTCTAACGTGTACATATCGTTGTCGCCATAAACTACCAAAGTCGAAGCTTTGATTTTTGCTAAATCGGTCTGCGGAAAATATTGTTCCTTAAACCACATTTGTCCAACTTCTGAGATATATTTTTTCCAGTTTTTTGTAGAAAGTTTTTGATAGTGCTTTATCCAACCTTGTAATTCTGTTTTTACCCAAATAGTGTCGGTAAGTTTTTTACATTCTTCTAACGCCTCTTTTGTAAAACCGTCCAACTTATAGTTTGCTCCTGATACGATTACTTTTTTTACTTTATCAGGTCTGCTTTTTGCTAGAATTAATGCTGTATTTGCTCCGTCACTCCAACCAACAACATAAACGCTGTCCAATTTTAATTGGTCAATAAATATTGAATTATAGTCTGCTAATAGTTGGTAACTTAAAATGCTGTCGGCATATTCGGAACGTCCAAGCCCTGGCGCATCGGGAATAATTACACGATATTTTTCAGAAAGTTTTGGAATGACTTTTTGAAAATCACTTATGTCTCCAAAACCTCCGTGTAACATAAGTAAAGGAACTCCTTTGCCGTATTCTTCATAATAAACCTTTGTCCCACGAATGCTTAAAAACTTTCCGTTGTTTGAGCCATAATTAATTTGTCCTTGCACCAATAAAGGTAAAGTCGCAATGAAAACTAATACTATGATTTTAACTTGTTTGTAATACACGAGTTTATTATTTAAGCATAAAAAAATAAATTAGTGTCCATATTCCAATGAAAAATAGTCCAAGGAACATACTATTTAAATTTTTTTTCAGGTCTTTTTTAATTACCAGTCGGTATAAAATCCAACCTGCGAAAAATACTAAAAAAGCTATTGGCATATATATTCTCAACATAATTCTTTTTATTTTAAAGGTGAAGTTATAATTAATTTCTATTGTCTGTTACGGTGTCGTTTTAGCATTGCCACTAACGTTCAGGATTTATTCACGTTTCAATGGATTAAATCCATTGTTAGGCGAAGTTCCATCATTTTTAGGAACTTGGCAAACGAAAGAAATCCTGAACGTTAGAGCAAAAGGGCTAAGGCAGACCGA
>Ga0208975_1001342_pt1 | contig 10498 bp, 15 predicted proteins | sample GreLakmeER78MSRF_FD_187700 | JGI IMG/M metagenome (GOLD analysis project Ga0208975, IMG submission 187700) | Freshwater lentic microbial communities from great Laurentian Lakes, MI, USA - Great Lakes metaG ER78MSRF (SPAdes) | ecosystem: Environmental > Aquatic > Freshwater > Lake | place: Great... | reverse complement strand
AGCATTGACTCCTTCTGTTGACCTCTCACGAATCCAGTCAGCACTACAAGCTGGTGGGACAGAGGCTGTATCTAACCTTGGAATACAGGGTCTTACAACTCAGACTAACCTTGAGTCGCTTATCAACGCACAGAGACAGCAGCAGCTTCAGGGATTGTTTGATCTCCTTGCCGCAGGTCAGCAGCAGAAGACTGCTAAAAACAACTTCAGCATTCCTTACACACTTGCAGAGCTGTTTGGCCCACGAAACTAACAGAGACTATAGGACACTAAAATGGCTATAAATATCACCTCTCTGTTTCAAGACATCCTTGAATCTCCTGAACAGAAGCAACAAAGACAGATGGCGGAAGGGTTTGCAAGAAGCCAGAACGCAGTATCTGGGCTGACAGGCTTGGCTACAGCAGCAGCCCCTTTGGTAGGGACTATGGCTGAACTACAGGGTCGCCGTACTGAAGCCCTCCAGAGAGGAGTAGGTGGTCTCTTGGGTAGGGATGTTCGATCTACCTCTGAGAAGCTCCAGGATGCGCTCAGTCGATTCAATCCCCAAGACCCAAGAAGTGTATCTCAGACCACTCAAATGCTTCAGCAGATGGGTCTAGGAGCGCAAGGCGCACAGCTTGCTGCAATGGCTCTTGAGGAGCAGCAGAGGAAGGCCGCAGTAGACCTTCAGGCAGAAGCTGCCCGTCAGGCTATTGACCTCAACGTAACTCAAGAAGCGCGGGCTGTAGAAGATCAGGCAATGGCTAGGGCGCAAGAGGTTAGGGCTATAGGTGAAAGTGCATTCAGAATGAGAGCGGCAGAGCAGGCATTTAACCAAGCCGCCACTCAGGAAGAAAGAGATGCAGCTCAGGCAATAAGAGATGAGCAGGTGAACACGCTTAGTCAGCTTAACGCAGGGCTGGAGATTGCACAAAGAACTCAAGAGCAAATCGACCAGCGAGCAAGAGAAAGCAGCCGTGAAAGCAACGCCGCATCTCTCAGGGCTATGGGGACTGAATATGAGCCTTTGGCTATTTTGATGGAAACTCCAGGCTCTGACGTTGTAGGCGTTATGTCTCAGGCCGCTACTCTCAGCGCAAATCTATTGAGGTCTTCGGCTGAGGACTACAAGACTCTGACCAGGGACGAGCAGGATCAAGCCATGACCCTTGTAAAATTGCTTGGTGAAGAGAACCCGCTGGACAACCCTTGGTTTGGCAGCCCAACAGTTCCTCCCGCACAGCTATACAATCAAGTTGCCATTGCTCGTAGAATGAATCCAAACGCAGGCATGGAACAATGGGTAGCAACGGCTGCTGCTAACATTAAGACAGGGCTTGGGCAGGCTCTTGAGGAAAATGTTGACTCTGTTCTGGAGAAGATGCCGGGAGCCAGTCCTCAAGCAGGCCAGCAGCCTGCACCTCTGCCATTTAATATTGACGCCGCTGCGACTAATATTGCTACAGCCGTGACCAATCTTCCAGTTCCAATGCCTGCTCCTGTGACTCCCGCTGGTAGCCCAAGAATGCTCTCAAATTCAAGTCAAGCGGAATTAAACGCAAATGCCAGAAGACAGTCGCAGGTTGACGCTTTATACACAAACCTGGTGGCAAAGAATAACTCAGACAAGGCGGCAGGGAGGCCGACCAGGACTCTTCAAGAATTACGAACTGAGGCACAGGAAAGGGTAAATCAAACGTATTCTCAAGGAAACTAGAATGGCTGACTTTTCTTCACTGAGCGCCGCAGATCAGCAGGCTATTGCTAACAAAGATGTAGCCTCAATATCACCGGATGGGATTGCCTTCTTGCAGGAAAACTTCCCTGCCGCTCCACAGACTACAGGCCAGAGTGCCCCCGCCCAAGGAAACCAGACAAGTGCGGCTGAGAGATTTGCGTACCAATTCCAGAAGGCTGACACGGATGTTAGCAATGCCGCTACCTATCTTGAGAGCAGGTTCCCTCTTGGCAGGATATCAGTAAGCCTCTCAGGCGGGATTGATTACCAATCTCCAGAGGAGCTATACGGCCAGGCATTCATGGACGCCTCCCCAGATGTAAGGCGGCAAGTATTAGTAAGGGCTAAAGACCTGTCCTTGGCGCGGGCATACCCGGAGCTTGCTGTTGAGGATAACCTTGGAGGTGCTGCTGGGGTAACAGGTATGATTGTAGGCTCCCTTATGAGTCCTACTACACTTATCCCTATCTCTAAGGCATATCAAGGATATAAGGCTACCGCAGCAATAGGCGCTGCGTTCGGTGCTGAGTATAGCGCCCTTGACCAGCTTGCAAAGAAGGGAGAGATTGACCCTGTTGAGCTTGCCGGAGCTGCTGGCATTGGAGCTATTGCTGCCCCTGCTACGTCTGCTGTTATCAAGGCATTGACTCCGGCCTCAAGAAGGTCTTTGCTTGGCAGGAACATTCCGCAGGAAAAGAAGGCTGCTGAAGAATCATTCGCCATGATTCAGAATCTTACGGATGACCTTAGTGCCAGCGGAGTGCAGGCCGGGGATTCCATGAAAGAAGCCATCCTTGCGAGAACCGCGCTTACTAGCGATCAGCTTGATGACATACTCATTAAGTCTGATAGAAAGTTGCGCGTTCATTCCCAGCAAGCAGCAAGAGACATACTATCCGTAAGGGCTATGCAGGAAGGTCAAACTCCTGGGGCGGTTAGCAAGGGATTTGAAAAGATACTCGGCATCCTGTCCACGAACATTCAGCGCATTAGCCCTAAAGCCCACGCTGCCTTGCTAAAGCATGACTTTAATGTCGGGCAGGAAACCCATGCGTATCGCGCCTTGGTGCAGCCATTTGTTGAGGCCGTGAAAAAGACATCATCAAATGAGCAGTCTGCCTTGAACAGTATGATGCTCAATGGCGACTATGATGGGATGGCGTCAGTCCTTGGCAGGTATTCTCCTGATGCCAAGGCCAATGTAGCCGCAATCAAGAATGTATTTGATGACATAGCCTCTCGCCTTGAGAATGAGGCTGGGTATAAAGGCTTTGAACCTAGAGAGAATTACTTCCCACGAATCGTGAATGATTATGAGGGCCTACTAAAGTCCCTTGGCAGAGATCGCAGAACTCTCCTTGAGAACGCACTAAGACTTAAAGCTAAAGAAGCGGGACTCTCAAGCGCCAAAGACCTTCCTGCCCTAGATAGGGCGGCTGTCACTAATTCTGTACTCAGGGGCCATACGTTTAACTTAGTGGACGGGAAGCTATCATTCACAAAGTCTAGGGTGCTGGAGAACGTACTGCCCAGCATGGAGAAGTTCTACGCCAAGCCCCTCGATGCCATGAGCATTTACTTGGAGAGAGCCACCAAGGACATCAACACTAGGAAGTTCTTTGGCAGGGGCAACGCAACTCAAGCGGCGAGAAACAAGAACCTTGGGGAGTCCATAGGAAGCTACATTGACCAAGCCATTCAGGCTGGCGAGATGAAGTATCAGGATGTTGAGAGACTGCAAGACCTGCTGGACGTAAGGTTTGGCGTAGGCGAGCAAAGCTCTTCCAAGATAGTTCAGAACCTAAGAAACATAGGGTACTCAACAACCATAGGCAATCCGCTGTCTACGCTAACACAGATAGGCGACATAGGGATGTCCGTGTATGTCAATGGATTTAAAAACACCTTCGCCACACTAGCCGGGAAAAAGTATTTTAATGTTGCAGACCTTGGGCTTGATGACATAGCTTCCACTGAGCTTGCATCCGTTGGCGCTACCGCTAAGTTTCTTAACACAACACTTAAGGCTGTTGGCTTTAAGAGAATGGACAGGCTAGGCAAGGAGACTCTCATTAACTCCTCCTACAGAAAGGCCGTTGGCATGGCGAAGAGTGAGGCGGGAATAAAGTCGCTGCGAGACAAGTACGGGAAAGTATTTGAGGGGGAGTTTAGCTCTTTGGTGAATGACCTCAATAGTGGGAAGCTCAGTGATAACGTGAAGCTATTGCTGTATTCAGACCTTGCTGACGTTCAGCCTATCTCCCTATCTCAAATGCCGGAAGGTTATCTTCGGTCTCCAAACGGGCGCATTATGTATATGCTCAAGACGTTCAGCATCAAGCAGCTAGACATCTTAAGAAAGGATGTAGTCCAGAACCTAAAGAAAGGAAACTATGCAGATGCCGGGAAGAATGCTGCGGCTTATCTGACGATCATGCCCATGATGGGAGCTACTGTCCAAGAGGCAAAAGACTTCCTGCTTGGCAGAGGGGGTAACCCGGAGGACATAATCAAGGATAATTATATTGAGAACATATTCAAGACCTTCGGCTCTTCTCAATACGTTATGGATAACTATGTGTCCAAGGGAAAGGTTGTCCCTGCTATTGGAGAGATGATAGCTCCTCCGCTAGACTGGATTGATGCAATAGGAACAGACATATACAAGGCGCAGAAGGGAGAGTTCGTTGGGGAAGAGTCTAAGACTATGGCCCAGGTTCCAGGTGTAGGTAGGCTCTGGTACAACTTCTTTGGGGGCGGCATGGAGAAGGCGATAGAAGACAGAGCTGAACAGCAAAGACAATAAAGAAAAGCCCCATAACGGGGCTTATTCTATTTATTTCGCACAGAATTAAAGGCCAACTCTTTTAGCTAAGGACAGCTTATCTGTCTCCATATAGTAACAGGCATAGTTTGTGTCGTTCGTTCTTAGAATAACCTTACCAATCTTATGGCCTTTCTGTCTCAGCTCAAATATCCTGGCGCTAAGTCTAAAACTCCCGAACAATCTCAATGCGTCCATAGGAGTTAGGGTATTTCCAGCCTCCAGGTATCTAAGTATCTGATCGTTCTGAGTCATCATGCTCCCCTTTTATAAGTTTTGTTTACTGTAGTTGTGATTGATATTGTTTTATCTGAGCCTTTAAGGTCTTGGTTAAAGCCTCTATCTCTGCCCTGTCGAACTTAGCTGGCTTGCGGGCCAGTGCCTCCAAGTAATCTAAAAAGTCCTCTCCGTACATCTCCACCATGTGCCTTCTATAAGCAGAGACAACCTTGGTATCCCCGTGAGACATCCTGATATTGCATCCCTTGCACTGGGGGTGGATGTTCTCCTCCATTAACTTGACTGACTTATCCCCACGAGAGAAGTAATGCCCTGCGTCTAGCTCCTTCCAGTGTTTTTTAACCCCACATGAGATGCAAGTCACATACCCTTGAGCATCTTGTGCTATCGCAGCCTTCATCCTTACAACCTTCTGTAGGGCTACAGCACAGGCTTCTACTACTTGGGATATAGTTTTCTTCTTCATGTCCGTCCTTAAGTACCCGCCCCTGTCTGCTCACCCAATTACGACCGTAAAGGGTCAGAGGCGGGAATAGATTAAAAGAAACTGTCAGTTCGCAGCGCCTTTAAAGTTCTATTGCAGCGAGCAATATCCTCTTGGTTAGTCATACTCTTTCTTTTTTCAATTAACAAAGGAATCCTTGATGAAGGACGAGAAGCACCGTGGATGCGGAAAACACTGACTGCCTCGCTGCTAGGTTCATAATTTAATTTTATTTCTTTCATATCACCTCTCATTTGCTGGGCCAAGGAACGTGAATACCCTTATCTGCTCCTTAGCTACCCAAGACTCGCCCATTACGCCTCCGAATAATATTGCACACATCCACATTCTGGGAGATGTCTGTGCGGCCTACCCAGCTTTGCTTCCATGATTCTAATTCTGCGGGCAAGCCTAGCTCTTTCTCGATTCATAATCGACATGATAAATCCTTTATCAAAAATCGTTCCTTCGATAGGCTTGGCGTCTTTCCAGAACTTGTAATCACTCATTGGCAATATCTCCGAATGAAACATCAAGGGCTTGGCAGATACTCCACAGTGTAGAGGCGCTCATGCTGGGACGGTTAAGCAACCTGTTATAGTTGCCTGAATCCATCCCTATTTTCTGTGCAACCTCCCGCTGGGAGATGCCTTTCTCTGCGTGTATCCTCTTCACGCACTTGCCGAAATGCGGAAGACTAGAATGGGATATCGTCATCGAAGTCTGCTCCCTTTGCTGTTGGCTTGGAGGGCTTTTGAGCGGCCTGACCACTATCCCTCCAAAAAATCTTAACATTTCCCAGTATCGGGCCTTTCTCTCCAGCATCTTTTGCTTCCTTAGAAATATCCTGGGTGACCATGCCGTGATTGCCGTACTTGTCTGGCGAATCAATATCAATGAACACAGTGGTATTAAGGTATGTACCCTTTTCGCTCTTGTACAGTAGAGCCTTGTCGATCTTGGTGACATCTATCTTTACTGAAACCCCTATCTTGCTCATGTGTTGCTCCTGAATTTAATTGTTAATAGTTCGATTACTTTTACTGCGTCAATCACGGCACACTCAAGCGCCTTAATAAACTCCTCGTCTCTGAAGACTCTAACGATCAGAGGCTCCATCTTGGGGTGATAGGACATGAAATCCCACCAATCCCTACCTGATATCCACAGGCATCCTTGCACCTGCTGGAAATACTTTATGGGTAAGTCTCCATCTCTAAGATACTCAACGTGAGTATGGGCAGATGGACACTTGATCTCTAAGCCTCCGTTCTCTCCCACCAGGCCATCAGGACTAGCCCCTGCCTGTAGGGTATCGTGCATTAAGAACCCGACTTGATGAACAAGATTCCCCGTTTCCATCTCGTAGCGGAACCTTGCCTCTGGCTCTAGCTCTATACCCCTTGTCATTGGTTCTGTGACATGGAAGATCGTAGGCTCTCCCGTAATCCTCTCAGCGATTAGCTGATTGATATAAGCCTCTGCCTGGGCTGAGGACTTGCCAGTGGTCGTTACCAGCTTTGCGTAAGAGCTGGCACTAGGTATTCCTAGCCTTGCCTGTAGCCACTCAGGAGAGCCTTGTTCGCACTCTATGATTCTCATTTCAGCTTCTCCTTTGCTGCCTTAAAGTCGTCTATATAATCCTCCTTGGCCTCTGTATTCATGCTCTTGTATAGGGCATTCAACTCTTCAATGGTTGCCGCCGAGTTTATTGCCTTGCGATACTCGTCGGTGTCTGCATCCTTTGTGTCGTCAATGGCAAGCAGTCCATTGAGTGCGTACTTACGAGCGTAGCTGGATGCAGTCCCTGTGATCTGGCTCTCTGACATTCCCTTTTGCGACTCAGGCTCTCTTGCAAACGCCGTTGATGTTGCCAGCATTTCACTACCCTTGAACACCGAGGCGGTAGCCTTGACGTAAATCCTGTCGCCAGCCTGAACAATTTCATCCGAAATATTTAGATAGCAATCGTGCTTTAGAAGGACAGGCTTTGCGGCCTCAACAATGTCCTCGCATGAGCGGTAGTAATACATCCCGAACTTATTGTACTGCCCCTTTGGAGCCTTTAGTTCTGCTTGAATATCTTTCATTGACATAGCTCGCTCTCCACTTTAAATGTGACTTTTTCTTGTTCTTCGTACTTATCCCCAAATTCTTCCAGCTTTTGCTGAAAGTAATCTTTGTGCATATCAGTTAAGTAATAAACGTAGTCCTTAATTGCCTCTTCCATGCAGGTGTTTACAGGCTTCTGTGACAAGCCTAGTGCCTGGGCCAGCTCTGATACATCCTCGCCAGTCAGGATGATATAACCGTCATCCCTTGCCACCAGAGAGGTCAACTTGCTGTCGATCCAATCCTCAATAACTTTCATAACTATCCCCTTTTGTTGTAGAAATACAATATAGACTAGGTGAAGATGAGGGTCAAGAGTTTCTTTTTATGACCTCATCAAGGTTCTTTACTCGATTTTCCTCTGAAGTAAATTGTAGGCTAGGCCCGTGGAAGAACAGGTTTACATTACCTTCCCAGGAGCCGTGTCGCTGTTTCTCGATAAGCAGAACCTGATCTGTGTGCTTATCAAAGTATTCCTGATTCTTCATATCGAGAGTGACGCCCTTCATGGACTCACGTTTCTTGTCCTTCCAGACTATAATCAGGTTGTCACAGAGGTCTACGAGCTGACCTGCTCCACGAACATCGAATTTATTGGGCCTGTAGTCCTCGCCACGGCTCTCTGGCTTCCTTACGTGGCATACGAGATGGATGTGGCAGTTTAAGCTCTTGGCGGCCCACTGGAGGCGATCTATGAAGTCTGCCTCCTTGTCCCTGTCTGCTGTTCCGAGACCGCATTTCGTGAGAGAGTCGATTACTATGTGCGTACACTTCATTTCACTGGCACAGTAGTGAACAAATCCTAGAATCTTATCTGACTTCACTGTGTCTAATTGGTCGTATACCAGCAGGTTCCTGTCAGTGTAGTCCGAGAACCTCTCCACGAACTCCCTTGATGGATTGCCAGTTCCTGCTGCCTGAAGGCACATTCTCCACAGAGTTTCTGTGGGCTTCATTTCCAAAGAAGCTATGGCGATCTTGTGATCTTCCAAGAGATTCAACATGACCTGACCCACCAGCATGGACTTCCTGTGTCCGTTCATCCCTCCCCACAGAGTTAATTCACCCGGTCGTAGGCGAAACAATGGAAAGGTCTTTGCCCAGGGTAGGCAGTCTCCTGTAATCTTTTCTCCGTAGCTCCTCTCGATCAGGTCATTCTTCCAGTACCCTGCTGATCGAATCTCTTGAGCCTCCCCTTCTCCCACAAGTTTGATGAATTTAGAAAAATCTATTCCGTGAGGTATCTGCATTTAAATCTCCTTCACAAAATCTCTCGTGGGAGATAGGTCTTTGTTGTTTCGCTTCCATGTTACAACCGCTGATTTCCAATCCACCATCATGTCCTTCCCAACCTTCCAGCCACGGGTCTGGTAGTAAGCAACGAAGTGTTCTCCATTCAAATCAAATCCGATAGACCTTGCATAGTCAGTGACCTCTTGAGGTTCTGGACTCACGAACTTTTTGCGAGTTGTTTTCGCCTTAACTATATTGGTATTGGTATTGGTATTGGTAGTATTACCTTCGTATACAAGGCTAGTATTACGTTCGTTATTCGTTCGTAATACGTTCGTATTAGCCCATCTGCAAGCTATTGACTTCCTTGCCTTTTCTGACTTGGCTGCATAGGCTGCAATCTCCTTGTCAGCCCTGTTTGAGTGCCAATACTCCCCACGAAGCTCAAAAAACTCAGCCAGAATGGCCTTGATAACCTCTTCTGAGTCGCGCATTTTTATGTAACGAGCGACCGCTGGAATATCATTAGGAATCGGGCTTTCGTGGAGATAATAGTGATCTAGTATCCGGCGATAGCAGATGTCCTCCTTGGGTGTTAGGTGATCTGTATGGGATTTATAATCCCCAATGTGCCACGGGAAAAAGTTCATTTGTTACCCCTTAAAAGCCTTAATTTTGCGTTCAGAACTGTCTGCTTATCCGTTTCTGACATCCTTTCACCACGGGCAAGCATAGCCTTTGAAATCTCAACAAGCATTTCATCGACTATAGGAGCGTCTTTGGGAGTGATACGGGTAGCACTGTAGGATGAGTCCTTGTCGGGCATTAAAGCTCCCCAATCAAGGCTCAGTGCGTCCAGGATTGCCCCCGGAGGACATCCTGCGTGACAGTGGATTAAAACTCTCTCATTATCTGGCTGGGTTATAACTAGACTTGGACTTGAGTCCTTGTGAGCTGGGCATCTAGCAATCCATCTGTTCCTACCAGTCGCCCGAACGTGCTCCAGCCTCTCAATAATTAAATTTGCCTTCATAGACAACCCTTATTACTATTAGTTATAATGAATCTGTGGAGCCATTGGTTATACCCCTTTCCAATGGCGTTTTTAGCCCCTTCCCGGGGCTTTTTTTTGACTAATCATCTGGACCTTAGAGTTAAACCCTCCCATACATAGGGCTATAGGGTCTAATGGGCTGTTTAGACTCTAGCCTGGGCCTGTCCTTGTGCATTTCCTGTAGCTTTTTACTGCACTTCGAGTGATCCATGCCGAATCCCCTTCGTTTTTTGCATAGCTCGCACTTGTACATATTAAAACCCCCTTAAATCCCTGTACTCCCAAAGCCGCCTGTGCCACGGGCAGTAGCTGTCAGTGCGTCCACTTCGACTAGATCAAACAGGGGCGCTGGTATTACTACAAGCTGGGCTACCCTGTCCCTTGCGCGGATGTAATGCCCGCCATTGCCTGCTACGTAGGTCATAGAGAGTTTTATCTCGCCTCGATAGTCTGAGTCGATTACACCCACGCTGTTTGTTAGGCCCACGCCTGCTTTGCTCAACCCTGACCTAATAAAAACCAGGCCGACATACCCCTCTGGTATCTCGACTGCGATACCCGTACCGACCAGCACTGATGCTCCACTAGATACTAGCGCGTCTTCCTCTGAGTGTAGATCGAGTCCCGCAGAACCTGATGTCCCTCTGGTCGGTGTTATTGCCGTTGTTGTCAGTTTCGTAAATCTCATTATCGCCCCCGGTAGAAAATGTGGTTGTCGATTCTAGTCGTTCGTTGAAGCTCTGTCGACCACCACGGACGGACTCTGGTCGCATGGTAGTGTGTTGCCCCACCAGTGGGGTCTGGTAAAAAGTTGCCCGCTGTCAGCATCGT
>Ga0208975_1001340_pt1 | contig 10524 bp, 18 predicted proteins | sample GreLakmeER78MSRF_FD_187700 | JGI IMG/M metagenome (GOLD analysis project Ga0208975, IMG submission 187700) | Freshwater lentic microbial communities from great Laurentian Lakes, MI, USA - Great Lakes metaG ER78MSRF (SPAdes) | ecosystem: Environmental > Aquatic > Freshwater > Lake | place: Great... | reverse complement strand
GAATTAAAGGTGTTGAATAGAACCCCTCCTGATATAGAGTGGTTTTTTTATTTTATTGGTATTTATAAATTATGGATTATATTATTTCAGAATATAGACTTGTAAAATTGGTTGATAAGTATATTATTTCATCGGTGGGGGATCTTATTCAAAGAGAGTCAAGTCATCATCTTGGGGAAAAGGAGGACTTCGACCTTGTTGATAAAAATGAAAATATGATATTTCAGTATTTTGGACGACACTTGGGAGTTAGTAAGCAATTGTTCTTAACAATTAGTGAATTGTTCGGAAGGAGTTTTTCTGAGACTGAAAAATTAATTCAACGATGGTTTGAGAAAAAATATCCTGATGAACCCATTGAGGATGTTTATTATTCAATATATTATTAACCCCCTATTATGTAGGGGTTTTTTTATTTTCTGACTATTTATTATAAACTAAAAATTATGAAACACATATTGAACGATTTAACGGAACAGGAGAAGAACTCTATCCGTGAACAACATACAGGGGGAATGAAAGTTATAACTGAGGGTTTCTCTAAATTAATAAACTCAAAACTTGGTGATGTAAAATTAGTAGTAAAGGAACAGATGACAGGAACAAACACCTCGGAGGCAATGCTTAATTGTTTCAGAACCTATTTCGAGGATCCGAATATTGAACTATCCAAAAGTTGTGAAGAACTTGCTAAAGAAATTAAGGACAATAAACAATTTCCATTGGATATCACAAAATATGGACCTTGTATATCCGACTTATCGAAGTCTACTAATTCTAATATTTTTACAACTATGGGAAAACTTAAGGATGTTGGAGAATGTATAATTAAAAAAGCAAACTTTGGAAAGATATAATTGAAACCCCTCCCGACAGAGGGGTTTTTTTATTTCCTATAGTATGACCCCCTATTTAAAAATACTCCTTCAATGTGAAAAAAAATTTTTGGAAAATTTTTGATATATTGGGGGAATATGTATCTTTGTATTTCACCAATAACCCCTACACGATATGATGATTTCTATTTTAGTTTCCGCTCAGTACTACGAGAACTACTCTGATTCCAAGAACCCTTATTGGAAGCCGAAGGGTGGGGCGGATTTTTCTTTTCCTGTTGATTCCGATTTGGCGATATATGCTTGCAAGGAGGATTTGAAAAATGCCCTAATGAAAATGGTGGAGGAGCAGGGTAATGAGTATTCCCGATATGAGTACATCTCTCATGAGTTTAAGTTCTCTGATCCAATTGTGGTTGAGGGACTTGGTAAAGAGTTGGGGATGATGTTTGCCAATTAAAATGTGGGGATATTCGTATTCGGCGGTCCGTTCTCCCTTCGGTCGTGGGAATCCCCAACCCCTTTTTTTGGATAATGGATATTTATTGATATAGAAAGATAAAGAATGAGCTACACTGAAATTATAAGACTTGGTAATGGGGTTGTAATACCCTCAGATCATAACGCATCTTCAGTGGGAACCATTTTGAATCCCAAGTTGAAAGAATATATTAAAACTGCAGCTGAAAATGGATTTTATTTCGAAGGTTGTGGTGAGGATAATTGTGGAGGTGGAGAAGGAAGGGAAAGAAATTTTTTGAATTCTTTGGATATATCGTCAGAGAATAATGGAACATTCGATGATTTGGATTTGGGATTTTATAATGGTTATGTAATGTTTTCAAATATTGAAGCAAATAAAGAAACATTGAATAAATTGCTTGGTGTACAAGGAGATACTGTCAAAGATGTGATTGTAAATGCTGCCAATCAAGGAATTGCGACACAAAATAGTTTATCTGTCTCTAACATCGCGGATTTCGAAACTTTATTGGATAAAAATTTCTCAGAAGAAGAATTATCTGCCGAACCAACACCCGAAAATATAATTAACTTTCTCAAAAAAGGTGAGAGTTTGATGTGGGATAATTATGATGTAAAAATTGGTGGACCCGAGGGGAGTTTATCTCATTATGCCAAACAAGGAACTAAATTAAGGAGAGAGAATCTAAAGAATAAATTGATGAACGGAGGAGTTGCATTCATCGGAGATGGACACATTCCTGAACTTATGTTGGATTTTCCTGAAGATACACAAGTGATAGGCAACGTATCATTGGTTGATGAAAAATTGCAAGAAGAAATAATCCGTATTAAAGAACTTCTTTATTTGTAATTAGCCTGTCGATTCGTTTCCTCCCTTCGGTCGTTCTAATCCCCAGCCCCTTTTTGTGGTGGTTGAGTATTTATAAATATGAAAAGAATTTTACGGTTATCGGAATCAGATTTTGTTGGTTTGGTGAACAAGGTTATTAAGGAACATAAAAACGAAAAACCCAAGACTAAATTCACGTATTCTGAGTCGGGGTCTATGGTGATAGAATATGCAGATTCGAAATATATCAAAACTATATTAAGTCAGTTACCAAAAGACATTCTATTTTTGGCAATCATGAATTCTCAATTTGCTGACTTTGATGGAGTAAATCTTTGTGATTACCCTAATTTGCAGTTTATAAATTTAAGAGGTACGAAAAACAATTTGGATAGCCAGAATATTGATTGTTTCGAAAAAATAACTGATTTTCATTGGGATAGAAATGAGGAACCAGAACCTGAAATATATCGGGATGTTAAAACTGGAACCCTCCCTTACAATAAAGGGTTGTCTATGAATGAAGAAATAAAACGGAAAAAATAACTTGAACCCCATCTTAATAGGTGGGGATTTTTTTTTGTGTATATTTATAAGATATGAAATATGTAATAACGGAAAGCAGGTTGGATAATGTTATATTCAAATATTTGGATAGTAAATTAGATGGTATTGAACTCAAGAAAGATTTTGGTCATTCCATTGTCTTTGTGTTTCCTGGTGAAGGAAAAGGATTGATGACATGGCTGGGAAAAAAATCTAGAGGTCAATTATTAACTTATTACGAAATTGTTGATGAAGTTGAAACCATGTTTTCAATGGATGAATCTGATGCTCTTGATGTTATCGGAAGGTATGTTGAAAGCAGATACAATTTGAATGTAAATAAAAACAGTAAGGTTTGGGCAATGTTGGGTCGAAAGTAGATAGTTAAACTCATAAGATATGATTGTGTTTCTAATAACCATTGGGTTTATTTCTTTATTTTTTATATTGATGTCCGTGAGATTGATATTTCTTAAAGGTGGTGAGTTTAAGGGAACTTGCGCTTCACAAGGGAATGTCTGTGAGGTATGTGGAAAGAAGGGTGAATGTGATAAATGATTGGGGATATTCGAATCCGATTTCTCCCTTCGGTCGTTGAAATCCCCAACCCCTTTTTTGAATATTTGTAAGGAATTATTTTATTTTCCACGATAAATGAATTATATTTGTCTTAGTTATGGAAAAGTCGAAAAGGTCAAAGTATGGTCAGTTTAATACTGAGGTGAATGAGTGTAATTTCACTATTGAAGAATTAAGAAAAAGATTTGATTTATCGGGATGGGTTTTGGAACCAAGTTTTGGTTCGGGAAATTTTGTGTCTGAATTAAAAAAGACCGATTTGAATATTGATTGTTTTGAGATTGACCCTGAGGTGTTCTCATCTATTGATGGGGCCAATTGTTTCTTGGGTGATTTTCTTTTATCTGACTTTGATAAACAATATGATTTTATTGTTGGAAATCCTCCATATATTGAATTGGTTTATTCTTATTATGATGAAGATGAAAAGAATAAATTGCGTGAACGATTTAATTTTGAAAAGAGGGGTCGGATTAATTTGGTTCATTTGTTTATGGACAAATCTTTTGAGTTGTTAAAAGATGATGGAGTGTTGGCGTATCTTTTGCCTTCAACCATATTATCAAGTCCGTGGTATAATGACATTCGGAAAAAAATATATGATGAATATTCAGTTGTGGATATCATTTGTGATATTCCCTTCAAAGATGTTTCCATAGATGTTTGCCTTTTGATATTGCAAAAAAAGTTTGATGAGGGTCATTCATTCATAAGTTTGAAAAATAACTATTATACATTGACCAAAAATGTTTCAAATGGTATGACCTTAAAGGAAAAAGGTTTTGAATGTAAAATTGGGGATATTCTGTGGTATAATGTGAAAGAAAAATTGACGGATGATTCTTCTCAAAAAATATTGTTATATTCAAATAATATTGGAGATAATGAAATCAAAATTGGTGGGAAACTTCGAAGCAAGATTCCAGGGAAAAAACAATATATTATTTCTAATGAAATATCCAAAGTAAAAAATTGTATTGTTATGCCACGGGTAATATCAAAAAATATGAAATTTGCTTTGATTGAAGATAATGATTCTTATTTGTTTGAAAATCACGTTATGGTGATTACTCATGAAAATAAGGAAATGATTAAGGAACTATATGAAATGATGGTCGGGGGACATATATCCTTTGAAGATTATTTTAATAGCACAAATATTACCGTGAACGAAATATTAAATTTTGAATATTAACTATTTATTTATCTATGGCAGAAAGTATCAGAAATTCCGTATCAAATGTTTTATCTCAGACAATACCTAATGAAAATATTGCCCGTCAGAAAATGACTGGGTTGGTTGACGTATTGAAGAATACGGTGAACAATATTGGAAATAACTGGACATCGAAAGACCGTGAAGATTATATTTTCAATCAGGTGACATCCTTGGATTTTATAAATGATGGTCAATTTATTCTCGACAATAAAGGTTGTGTTGTCAAAATAAAATCGGTTTATAATTCTTCTGACCCATCACAATTTACCACAATCACGTTGTCCAATTATTTCGATGATATTGATGTTAATTCGGTGTATTTTATTAAAGAACCATTCGGATCAAAGGCGTCTCCAGACTTTTTGATTATATCAAGCAATGGTATTTTGGGAATCGAAGATAAATCATCAAAAGGTGGAAAGGTTACATTCAACACGGGGACTCCTGGCGGAAACAAGTTTATCATGTATTATGATAGAAAGGATAAAAAAATCTTTTTAATTTCAGGTGAAAACTGGGGATGGAAAAAGGATATTGATTCTGAATACAAACAATTTACCAAAGAGATGATTATGTATGCGAAAAATAAATTTGAAGAAAGATTCGGAAATAGAGTTAAAAACATGTCCTATTATGCTCGCCCTATGTTAGTGGATAAAAATAAAGTTAAAGATATCTGGGATAAAGACGAACAGGCGGTTATGGCAATGTTAAGAAAACATATTTAATTAACAACCCCCCTCCTATTAAAGGATGGGTTTTTTTATTATATTAATGATATGAGAAAACAGTTTCAGGATTTGGAAGTTCGTATTGAGAATTTGAATAAAATGTTGGTCTCGGCTATTAGGTATGGTGAGGAGGATTTGCAACGGATGATTCGACATAAGATTGAAGGTTTGGAGAGGGAGATGAAGATATTAAAGAATAAGATGTCTTAGATGGATATTCGTATCCGCTTTCTCCCTTTTTTCTTGATAATTTTGGAGTAAATATTATTTTAGTTTAATGAGAATAACACCCCCACATAAGATTTATATTTCGAATAGTCCCATCCATGGTTATGGGGTATTTGCTGGTGAGACCATATATCCAGGAGAAGTAATTGAGGAGACCCCCATATTTGATTTGGGTATTGAAAAAGGACAGATAAGTTCTTTGATGATTGATTATAGATTTAATTGGCCTCAGGGGGTTGAATGTGATAGTCAGGTTTTATCGTGGGGTTATGGAAGTTTATATAATCATTCTGAACATCCTAATGCATTTTGGAGGTCGAATATGGAACGTGGAACTTTTGAATTTGTTGCGACAAAACAGATTGAGATTGACGAAGAGGTATTGGTATGGTATGGGGATGTTGGATATTGGCAAGATGGCCGAACCAAAATAGATGTTGTATAAGTTTTATTTTTTTATAATATGAAAATGACACTTTATACAATAATTGCTCAGTATAGGACTGGTGGACAAAATCTAATGCATTGGATTAAACAGTCATTAAAGAATGAATTTACTGTTATTCACGAACCATTTAATTCGAATTTTAATAATTACACTACCGACAGTACATTACAGGATTTTAGTTGGTTAGAAGACAAAAAATATTTTATAAAAGAATTGTGGTATCCCGAATATGAGTATGACACAATTTTAAATTTGAGTTCAAAAATACTTTGTTTATATAGAGAAAACACACATGAACAAACTATTTCACATATTTATTCAACAAAAGAAAAAAAATATCATCACCATTACACACAAAAAGATATTGATAAGATTTTTATAGAAGAAGAATATAATATAATTAAAAAAGAATTAGAATTTAATAAAAAAACTCTTATCGAGTTTTCAACCAAAAATAACTTACCAACTATTTCATATGAAAGCCTCTATTTGGAAAAAGGGATTGAGAGGGTGAAAGAATTATTTAATTTTGAAAGTGAAATTCCATTTCCATATGGTTCAAAATATTTCACAAAAAATAAAAAATTGATTTGATTTTAACAATATTTACTACGTATGGATTTTTCTAATTATAAGTTTGTTGTGTCTAGCGGATGTAGTTATGGTCGGCTAGCAGATAGCACGTTTAATATATTTAATTTTTTAGTTGACGGTAAAAGGTTGAATGATGAATACGGTCAGGTTGATTGGTTGGACATTGATGGAGACAGAATAATCTCAATCAATTTATCTTTAGGTAGTCAAGGTTCAGATTGGCAATCAGATTCATTAATTTATGTTGTCGATAAGTTATTAAAATTAGGAATTAAACCCGAAAATATTTTTTGTTTGGTTGAATGGTCTCAGTGGCATCGGTTTACTTTTCATCCTCCCCACCATTATGGGTTAGATTTGAAATTATTAAATTTTCCTGAATTCGTTACTGAAACAATAAATAATAGTGAATTTGAATTTTACATTGTTCAAAAAAATAATAAATTGGAGAATCATGAAATTAAAAATACGTTAGACTTTTTTCGAGATTATTTGAAATCGTGCCGATCTATAAGAACTCCCATTAATGTTGGAAAAATAGAAGATAGGATTTATATGATTCCCCGACACTCCACTATTGATGTTTTTAGGAAGTTGGGTTCGGACTATGAATTGTTTTTTGAACATATTCAAAAAGTTGAGAATGAATTTCCATTGGAAAATAAAGTCAAAACGTATTTGGACAACATACTGAGAACTCAATATTTTTTGGAAAAAAATAATTTGAAATATAATTTTTTGTTCATGCAATCCACATTATCTGAATGGAGTTTCAATCGAGATGCGGGAATAATACAACACCCTTTGTTTAATACTGGTAATTACCCCTATATAGAGAACGAAGATAAATGGGTACCGAATCCAAATTTTAATCCCACCAATAATCCTGAATCTGATATTGAAAAGGTTATGCCAGAGATTAAATCAAAGATGGACCAAATTAACTTTAATAATTTTTGGTTTTATGAATCGGATAGATTTAGAAGAGGGGGAATAGATGAATGGTCCCTCGATAATTTGAAGGAAACTGGATACATAAACATAACATCAAGTGAAAATGTTCGTAATTTTTCCTATGGCCAGATTGTTCCAAATTATGGTGAACATCCCAATATGACCTCGTACATTTTTTTGTGGAATAAGGTAGCATTTAATTGTAATTTTCTTAAGGTGAAACCCGAATTTGAAAAATTTATTTCCGAAAAGTATTGGGAGGATTATAATTATGACGGGGTTAGCAAAAACAACATTACGTTATCAAAAAATGAATGGGATCGAATTTCTAAAATTAATTCTTGATTGAGTATTTATTGATATGAGACATTATTATGGATTTGTTGGAATGCCCAATCAATGGGTTGATGAACTTAATGGGGTGGTCTCTCCCAATTTTTTTGACGATAAAGAATATGTTGATTATTATTTCGACAATTTTTTTGACATGGATAAAATGTTCGGTCACGAGAATTCTTTAGTTTTCGGAACAAGGGGACTTCCCGTTGGTCATCCTCAAAGAACTTCTAGATCGTTTGACAGATATAATGCCAGATTCGGTCCAGCAATTGTCCGAGTTTTGAAAAATTCCGAGTTGAATGAAAATATTTATCGGATTAAAGAATTGATGGTGAAATAATTATTGATATGAAATACATCATCACGGAAAGTAGATTGGAAAATATCATATTCAAATACTTGGATGTGACTTTGGGAAATCTTGAAAAAAATAAAGGTTATGCGACTGAAATAGTTTTTTTATATCCCAATGAGGAGTTTGGCCCCATAGGGTTAAATAATGGGGAATTATTTGTTAATTATGATATAATTTTGGAATTATCCTCCATGTTCAACTTGGATGAACAAGAAGTTTCAGATAAAGTAGGTGAGTATTTGAAACAAAAACACGATTTGGATTTTATTGGTACTTCACCAAGCGTTTTTGAATTTTATTAAAAGATAAAAACTAATTCATGACCCTGTTAAACAATTTAATCATTGAAAGTATTTATTGAAAATACAAATTTATGAATAGAAGTTTTAGTAAAATCAGACACATTCAAGAAGCCAACCAAAGATTGGAGAAAAGACTCATGAGTGAGCAAGTTCAGCAAACTGGATCTACTACTCCAAATACCGCTCAACCGTTTGAAGAATTGAAAAAATCGTTAGTTGGGAAAAAAATTCAACTTTTTGCGGATACAACAAATATAAGGTGGCCAAAAGGTATAACAGAAAAAGAGGTTCCTTTGTTTGTTGTTCAAATTACGAATCTATCCCCAAATAAAGAGAATAAAGGAATTGATTTTGCAGTCAACGACATGAGATCAATTGATACTTATGGACAGGGTCAACCTTCTGGAATGGAAACACAAACAAAAGATGTTTATTTGAGCCAGGTAGAGCTATTAACAATGAGATGTGGGTCGAATGGTAAGTTCGATTATGTAAAATTAGTTAATGGAGAAATAGAACAATTACCTTTTATACTCACCGTAGAGCTTGAAAATAATGAGCAGGATTACCAATATGTTTCCCCTGTCAGTAGAAATTTAGCTGCAGAAATAGACAAAAGTAATTTTTGTAAATCGAAAGTAGTTAATTTCAAACCTGACATGCAACCATAAATAACAAGTAACTTTTAAATAAAATTAGATTATGAAAAAAGTAATAAGATTAACCGAATCAGATTTGGTTAGATTGGTAAAAAAGATAGTAAATGAGCAAGATGAACCTAAGAAGTTTATTCCAGGAGTGAAAGATGCTCCCAAGAATGAACCTCGAAAGCCAGAACCCAAACCAGACCCTGTAGGGAAAATTGAAAAAAGACCATTTGATAAAATGGTTGGTGATTGTTTGAAAAAAGATGGTTTTACAGTTAAACTTCCTCGTTTTGGAGTCGGTGTTTTGGAAGCATCCAAAAAAACCCCCCAAGGTGACCATACAATTAAATCTATACAAGGAAACCCGTCAAAATATCTGTACACATTGAAAAAACCAGATGGGAAAATTACTAAGAAAGAGTTTTCAGTTAATAGCAGTTCTACTTGTGAATCAATAGTTCCTTAATAACTTAAAATCATTAATAATAACCCCATCCCATAAAGGTGGGGTTTATTTTTTTTATACAGTAGTGATATTTATTATTAAACAATTTTTATATGAAAAAAATTATAAGATTAACCGAGGCAGATTTGACTAGATTGGTTAGAAGAGTAATTAAAGAGCAAGGTGCTCCTCAGGACAAAGTCAATGCGTCTATTCAACAAAAATCTCAAGGAAAACTTCAAAATATCAAAGATAGGATAATGAGTAAGTTCGCAAACACTCCACCACCTAGCTTGGAAGATGTTAAAGTTTTCAATCAAGTTAGAAAAGAATTGGTATCTGCTATGAAACCTACTTCTAATGATCCTGACAGTTTGGAATACGAAGCAAAAAGAGATCGTAAACCAGGAGAAGATTTTTATTTTCAATTTCGACCAACAGGACTTTACCGCACGTTTTCTCAAAAACCTGAAAGGTATAAACTTGGGAATACTATGGCATCTATGTTTGCAGAAAATCCTGAAATTGAGAAACTGATTAGTCAACTACCAGGATACAGACCAGGGGAAAAATATTCTCAGTTTAACATTAATACTGAAAATATGGGAGATTTACTTCCAAAAATAAAAGATATTTTGGTAAAGGCTTCACAGTCGGGAATTCATAACTACTCGTTTGCTCAAGATTCTACTCCTAGATCTGTAATCCCACAATCGTATCAAGATCTTTCGTATAGAAAGTAAAATCCGATAGAAAAAATTTTCACAATTAAAATTAACCCCCACCCTTTAATAGGCGGGGTTTTTTTATTATATTTTTTGAATATGAAAAAGATTATTTTTATTGTAATGATGTTATTGAGTTTGGGAGTTAATGCTCAAACAATGGAAAAAGGTTATTTGAATCATTTGTTGGATTCAGAAAAAATGGTAAATAAGAAATATGAAATGTTTCCTAAAGCCACAAAGGTTATTGTTCGTCGTAGA
>Ga0208975_1001338_pt1 | contig 10533 bp, 25 predicted proteins | sample GreLakmeER78MSRF_FD_187700 | JGI IMG/M metagenome (GOLD analysis project Ga0208975, IMG submission 187700) | Freshwater lentic microbial communities from great Laurentian Lakes, MI, USA - Great Lakes metaG ER78MSRF (SPAdes) | ecosystem: Environmental > Aquatic > Freshwater > Lake | place: Great... | reverse complement strand
ATAAAAAAAAAAAATAAATAAATAAACAATATGAAAGTAGAAATAAGAAAAACAGTAACGGAAATGGTTGAGATGAGTCTCCCGATGTATGTAAGGAATAGTGCTATTCATTTTTACAAAATAATAAGTGAAGGTGAAGTTATTCAAGTGTGTCAATCAAAGTTTGGTAATAATAGTATTACCGAGGTGTCAGTAAGTATTGCCTTGCATGGTAATTGGGAGGTGAGCACTGAAGAAGAGTTTGAGACCGCATTTTATAAAGTATCAGAATATTTTAAAGACAAATTATCATAATGGAAACAAAGAGCAAAGGTAGTTGGGGTGGTAAAAGAGAGAACTCGGGGCGCAAGGGCTTCGGGTTCGAGGTCAAAGGGGTGACAATAAGTGTGAGAACCAAGCACCACGAAGAATTCAAAAAACAAGTCAAAAAGTTAATAATTAAATTATATGAGAATGATTAAATTTGCAACATCAGAACAGTTAAAAAGAGCTAGTGATATATTAAGAGCAGAATATCCTACACCAAAGGTTAGCCATACAGTAGATTTTTACGTTGATTTAAGCCCTTTAGATAGACAAGTGCTATTCATATCAGATAGAATGAAAGTTAAGCTATTAGAGAGCCCTAAAAAAAGTGTAGGAGGATTTGGATAATGAAGGTTAAGATAATAACTAAAGGAACGGTATCGTATGTATTCCCAATAAGCAAGGGTGAGAGCATTAGGTTTAGCGACCCTCAGAAAGCAGTTCATTACTGTAATGAAAAGGATTTGGAAGTTGTTAATAAAGATGATTTGCATATATTTTATTCAAACCAATTAAAAAAATAATATATAATATGAAAGCAAAGAATGATTTTGTATCAGAAGAAAGTTATAGAGAATACCTAGTAACTTTTTACATCCCTAGTTGCTTGTACGCACTAAACAATAGCGGTGGACTTGGTGGTAAGAGCTTAGAAAGGATGGCTATAGCAATGGCAAAGGATATAGTAGATACTATACTGCCACACAAAAACAGGAAGACCAAGGACATTTACAAACCAATAAACCCAGAACACGAGGAGGATTTAAGTTAGATTATGAAAGGAAGTTACACGATAAAATGGAATGAGCACAAGCCTAGTAAACTTGTAGAGGTGTCAAAGAAAGATATAGTATTAAGAACCATAGGCAATGCAAAAACTGCCGTAGAGTTTGTTACGGGTATCACATTTGATATGATGAATAAAAATACGAGGAAGAGAAAAATAGTGTACCCAAAGTTTATGCTATATACACTGCTGAGGAGGTACACACCGCTCAAGCTAAATGAGATAGGTAACTTATACTCTAGACCTGCTTGGAATCCTATACTAAAGAGAAATATTACTTGCCATCCAAACCATGCAAGTATACTTAGTGGGATAGAAAACATACAAAACGTGGAGCACATTGGTAATAAGGATGAGTGGTATGCAGTGTGGGTGCAAGTGCAAGAAACATTTAAAGAGTATCAGTATCCTAAATTTAAATAGAAAAAATAAAATAAATTATGACAATACAAGAGCAGATAGCAGAACTAAGAAACAAGTTAGTTGGAAACCTATTTATTGATGGTGAAATCCACGATGAGATATACCAACTAAAATTAAAGGAAAAGCCTGAGATTGCAACACGTCCCGAATTAGATGACGAAGAGTGTATAGCTTGTGGTAGCTAGACCATCATTGTGGTGTAGTAGAAATTCTTTAAATCTATCATACGTTCCTCGGAGCTATGGTAGATTTTTAGTTTTGTCTTATCCTCGTTAGTCCATATCCTCTCGCAGTCGTGACATAGGATGAATCTATTCAACGGATGATGGTACAAGGCACTATTTGACGAGCCTGCTATGATATGGCTCACGTTCTTTCCACTAGGATTAATTATCTCAACACCGCAGTTCTCACATGGGCACTGTCCTTTGTTCTCCTCTTGGTGTCGAGCAATCTCTTGAGCATAGTAGCTTTTATTTGCTACTATACGATTCTTCTGCTTATCGCTTACTCTCTTTATCCCTTTTACTTTACCTTTATTCTCGTGTCCTTTGATGAAGCCTCTAGCCCATATGTAGCCAAGTTCACCGCATCCACACTTGCATAGCTTTTTCTTTGGTGTTATTATACTCATTTTCAGAACAACTTTTCTATGTTAACAAAGTAAAGAGAGTTAGAGCCAGTCTTTCTGAATATAAAGTTAGCCTCTAGTAATTCAATTATTCCTTTATACACAGCTACCTTGGAACTGTAATTACAGAACTCAGCACAGTCATCTATACTGATATGCACCTCATCATTATTATGCTCCTTAACCGATGCTATGTAGCACCAAACTTTAAAAGATGAAGTGCTAAAGTCCTTGATAATTGCAAATGCTCTCTTGTTTATTCTAATGCTATCCTTGGCACTGCTCTTACTATCACTATTCATAGGGTTCTCCCTATAAGATTCAAAATTACTTATTTTCATATTATATAAACTATAGTTGCAAATATATTTAAATAAATCCACAAAACAAGAATAATATATTTTGTATTGCGATATGAAATATTATCTTTGCAGAACAATAATAATAAAAAAAAAACACATGAAAAAAACAGAAAAAACAACAACAACAATTTCCCTTGATGACATACTAGAAATGTTCAGCGAGGAGATGTTCGTCAAGGCTGATGGCTTTGATGATTGCATCGTAGGTGTAGAAAGTACGGGTGACATTAGATTAGTCTACTCTACACAACTTATACTAGAGAAGCTAGTTAAGGATAGTGAGATGACTTGGGAAGAAGCAATCGAGTACTTCGACTACAACATCCAAGGAAGTCAAGGAGAAGGGTATCCTATATACATTCTAGATTACTTGTGGTTTAATCTATAAGTAGTGAAAAAGTTAGATATAAAACCGCTCAGTGTTAATAAGTGTTGGCAAGGCAAAAGGTTCAAGACAAAGGAATATATTTCATACGAGAAGAAGTGCATACTATTACTGCCAAACATAAAAGTTGGTGTGCCTCCGTACCTATTGAATATAGTCTTTGGGCTATCCTCACCTCTAGCAGATATAGACAATGGGCTTAAACCATTCATTGACATCCTTCAGAAAAGGTACGAGTTTAACGATAAAGATATCGTAGAGCTAAACGTAAAGAAGGAGAAGACTGTCAAGGGTGGTGAATTTATACTCTTTGAAATATTAACAATTAAATAAAAACAAATAAAACAGATGGGATTATCAACAACAGAAGAGCCTAATGGCTCAATCAAGAACTACCTTAACATTACAGGTGGTAAAATCACTCAGAAGGTTAAAAGCGGCACAGAAGGTGCAGTAGTAAGAACCAACAAGATGGGTAACGAAGTTCATGAACTACACTTTGATACATTATCGGGTCAAATCGTTAACATACACATAGAGCCTTCTCCTTATGCACCTAAGGTATGGGTAGTAACAATTCGTGATGGTATTGACTTCTATTACTTACACCTATCGTACTCTGGTGGAACAACCATGGGCTTATTAAATAAGTTACCAAACATTGACTTCTCTAAGGACGTTATCTTGAAAGTATTTAGAATCTTTAACGAGGTTAGTAAGAAAGACAAGGACTACTTAGTAGTGTACCAAGGTGGAATGACTAAAGGACATAAGGTTGAGACTGCCTTCCCTAAGGAGAATCCTAATGGCTTGCCTCCTATGGAGCAGATTAAAGTTAAAGGTTCTTTGCAGTGGGATGATACAAAACAAATGGAGTGGTTAGAGAATTTAATTATGACTACCATCGTTCCTAAGTTAGGTGGAGCACCTGCCCCTGAGTATGCGTCTAAAACAGTAGAGGCTAAGACAGAAGCACCGAAAGTTTCTGATGATGAGGAATCTAGTGACCTACCCTTCTAGAATGAGTAAAGATTTGTTTGGACAAGCAAGGGAGTTAGAGATAGCTTCCTTGCCCAAAGAAGAAGTAGCTTTAATAAAGCAGAGAATAATAGAGGAGCAAATACAAGAAGTTTGTTCAGTTTATTAACATAAAAACAAGCCAAAATAATTAAAAAAACATATATATGCTAAGCAACGAGAGACTAGGGAGATTTACCGCATCAGGTATTCACAATTTATTCATAGGTGGCAAGGGTGCTACCAAGGATAAGTACATATTTAATAAAGCAGAGGAGAGTGTTAAGGGCTACTCCAAGTCTTTCAGCAGCAGGCACACCGACCATGGTATTCTAAACGAGTCAGAGGCTCTAGAGAACTTCGTAGCAACAACAGGAATTAATGCTATATACCTAGAGGAGCGTTACTACCCTATCAACGAGAATAGTGGAGCTACACCCGACTTTGCAGTTATGGATAAAGATATCATCATAGCTAGTGGAGATATTAAGTGCCCTACAGAGAAGTTCTTTGAGCAGAAGATGATGATGTTTGATGATAAGAATTCTGAGTACCAAGACGTGCCTAAAGAATACTTCTATCAGGCACAGTGTCAGATGATGGCTCTATCTAAGTCAAATGAGGCACTAGGGCATCCTCCTGTAGAAGAACATTACCTAGTTCGTTACTTGACAAGCACTCAGTATGATGATGATGGAAACAAGATTGAAATAAATTTACCCCTAGAAGCTAGAATATTCTACAAGCTAATTAAGAGGGATGTTGCTGTTCAGAAGAAGATGATGGAAGAGATAGAGAAGGCTGTAGAGCAAAGAGATTTATTAATATCAATATTTGTTAGACCGATACTGTAATAATGGATGTTACACAACTAATAGAAGTACTGAAGGATGAGCATCCCGATATGAAGGTTCTGATAGATGCCACAAAAGTAGGCGCAACAATGAAGGAGCTAAGACCAATATATGATATAGTGCTAATGAACCTTGAAACAGGAGAAAAGTTCTTAGTGCTATCACATTCAATAGATGAAGTAGAAATGGAGGAGGAGTAAAAACATGGGAATTAAAAAATTAGAGAAGAGAGAAGACGTAGTCTTAATTGTAAGAACAAAAAAGGAAAAGAAGTATGTACGCAAGTCGAATGAGTACGCACACGTCTCTTTGTTTGATTATAAGGGTGAAGTTTATTACAAAGCTCAGATGAGTAAGTATAATTGGGCTGTGTTTTTCCTTACTGAAAAGGAGGCTGCTAAGGCTGTTGACATGAAGCTAATAGAAAAAGGACAAGAACCAGTAAACATATTAAAACCAAAAAACAACTATGGGAAAACTCAAACCATGTAACGCAGAAGACCACGACACAAGAAGATTGTGCAAGGACAGGCACGAATGTGCTAGATTTATGAAGAATCAAGACAATAACACATCTATATCTTTTTATCACTTACAAGAGCATTGTAGCTCTTTTAAAAGGTATGATGACAGTAATGTTAGGACAGAAGCTAAAGAGCTCCCATTCGCAGACAAATTAGCAAAGATACAGGCTATGTGGAAGTTCTTGGTGGATAGGACTAATGCTACTAATAGGACTAGCTAAGCATACTAACTAATTTTCTAAATAGTAAAATAACAATAAAAATAATACCAAGAAAAGCAAGCCAGTCAATAGCATAGGATTTAATCTTTTGCCACATGGTTTGTTTTTCTTTTAATACAATTCTCGGTGGCACTTGCACTTTTACTGTGTCGTGTATAATTACTTGAATAGTATGTAAGAAAGGTTTTCTTATAACCTTAGTCTTTAAATTACCAAGAGAGTCAATTACTTGGCTCACCTGTACAAAGCTATCATTAAAAGCTATAGTCATTGAATCCGATGCCTGTTTGTACCATTCCTTAAACTTCTTTGCTTGGTCAGAAGTATCCCCCACAATAGTAAATATAATCGTAGTGTCCTTGTAGTAAGGAACTAGAACAGTAGTTGAATCTCCTAACTTAGGATTCTTCTTCAGTGCCATGCGCAAATAAAAATCACTTGAGCATGAAGATATTACCAACAGTAATAGAATTAGTTTTGTTATTCTCATTTATATACGATATTAAATAGTAAGCCTCTAGCCACAAGTATAGCAATAACGAATATAAATGAACCTGTAGCAATTAAAACAATTCCTGCGGTACATAAGGTTTGTAAAACTTTTCCTAAATGCCACATATCAAAGAACATTGGAAAGTAGCGATGAAACCAATTAAACTTAGGTGCTTCTGCCGCCTTCTTTGAAAAGAAGTATCCGTAGTTCTTGTAAGCATCATGATGCACTATTGAGTCCGACATTGCATTTAAGCAAGTCTGTAGTAATAATAAGATTGCAAATACTATCATAGTTTTATTGTTTTTTGTTTTTTGTTTATTTTTTATTTTATTAGCAGTTCCATTTACGAAGTGCCAATGCTTTTCTTGTCGGTTCTCCGCTTGGCTTCTTCATAGCACCATCTACCCCTTTCATACGGGCACAGAATGATTTCCTTCTATTAGCGGCTTCGCTCCCTGCTTTTAATCTAGATGGCGGTGTAGTGACTGCTGTTTTTAAATTGCCTCCTGTGGCTCTATTATACTTGTCGACACCCTTCTGAGTAAGACCGCCTGTTTTTGATTTCTCTCCTCTACCTATAGATAGTGAAACTGATTTATCTGCCATAATTTAATTATTAACAAGGTTTAAAATAAAGTTCGTGTTCTGCTTTTCTTCTGCGAGTCAAGCCTGCCAACACGTTTCCTGCACCTTTATTCCAACGGCTAAATTCTGCTGCAATAGTAGGGTCGCTAGGGTTAATATTCACCTTCTTTAATAAGGTAGAACTCTTTAAGTTACCTGCTCCACAGTTATAACAGAAAGATACTAAAGCCGAGAATTGATTAGCATTAAGTGTATCAACTGCCATAGCATCAACTGCTAACTCGTACTGCCCCATAGTATCGGCTAATAACTTCTCTGCTGCCTCCATTGACAAAACAGGGTCAGTCATCTTTACCTTACTACCATCGCTGTATCTTGTTGAACCGTATCCTATAGTTATTGGTAGTCCACCTGTTGCTGGGTCTACATAAGCCTTTGCACTAAATCCTTCAAAAGATTTAATTAAGTCTAATCCTGCCTTATTTATTTTATTTACTTTCATATATATTTATTATGTAAAAAAATATAGACCACAACACTGTGAGGAATAGTACTACCTTGACTACTTCCTTATTTGTTGCAGGAATCTCTTCCACTATTTCTACTTCTTTAAAAATTGTTTAAACAAACTCTTACCTGTAATATCTCTAAAATTTTCGTCTAAACTCTTAACCTCAATAAAAGCTATTAATCCACTTACTATCTTTAGTACCTCTATGTCAACTAAGAAATTCTTTTGGAATACATGAGCCACTAAAATAGCTATCATGTAACCTATTCCTTTAGTAATAGTTGGTCGCATCTTTTTGCTTAATATTTCTTCTCCTCTTTTTTGAGCTGCCAATATTCCTGTTACAAAATCTGCAATTAAAATAAAACCTATAGCCAACATCATAGGAAAGGCTGGACTAAAGTAGCTGACAAAGTATGCAACTATTGGTAATGAGTATTTTTGAAATATTTCTTTCATTGGTTGAGTTAAAAATAGTAAGGGGCTATTAACCCCTTTTCTATTAGTTAGTTTACTACTTCCGCCTCTTCTACTACTTTTTGCTCTTCAATTATTTTATTAATAAATTGAATTAACGGCAAACCGTATTTTGTTGGCATCTCTTGGATAAACATATCCAATTCTTTCAGTTTTTCTTCGCTTAATGTTATCATAATTTTTATAATGTGCTTGTAAAAGTAATACTTGGATTCAATATTTGCAACTTACTGATATACATATCTGTTAATTCTGCTAAAATATTTCCAATAAATAATGTATCTTCCTGAACATCATTCATAATAGAATTCATTGTCTCAGTGTAAACGAATGATTGAATGTATCCTTGATTTACAATTACACCATCAACTTCTTTTGTGCCTAAAAAAGCATTGTAATTTACAGTTAGTAAACCTACTTTTGAACTTGTCTGTGTTTCTGCGCTCGTAGCTATGAAACTTGGTTCTGTTACTTTTATCATATTATTTTTTATTTATATTTATTTAAAGTTTTACTATTTGTTTTACGCTATTTAATAATATATCTGCGTGTGATGCATACTTAAATTTATACTTACCAACATTATAATGACCATTAGATTTACAAGAAGTCTGAACGCTTTTTGGACTACATCCAATATATTGCTCTGCTTCCCTTATAGACCTAAATTTACCAAGCAAAAACATCTCATCTCTACTATACATATAAACAGGTTTATTTTTACCTGAAGCATATTGATAGTTTTTAATTAAACATTTTGTTTCTTCGCTTGCTTTTACTCCCTTTCTACTTCTTCCTTCTGTACATATATTGCAAAAATTATCATTTAAAATATTATCTGAAATATACTTTGTTTCTATATTATTTAAATCTTCTATATCACACTCTTCAAGAACTTCAAATAAAGGTAATCCATATTTATTAAAACAGTTTTGCACTCTTTTATTTGTATGTCTTTGCTTATTCATTTCACGAATATGCTGCGACTCACGTCTTTTTAAATTAATCCCCTGACCAATATAATAATGCCCGTTAGAAAATGTAAATTTATATATGCCTATCATTTACAATTATTTATTTGTTATTATTTATTATTACATATTTGAATGTGAAACTTTTTTCCATAATAATGCGCCACCGTCATAAAAGCAAGGTGTATTTATATCAGTATTATATACCATTAAACCGTTGGCGGGTGTTACTATTGCTAAAATTTGTGCTTGAGTTTGGCGTGGCATTAAAAAGCCTCTTGTTGTGCTATTTAAATCTAAAATAGAACTTCCGTTTAAAGTTGTACTTGCTCCAACCTCAATAACAAAACCGTTATTAAAAGATGTAAAACGTGCGTTTGTTGTAGCATTTTTATAAATATAACTTAATAAATTAACATTACTTGCGCTAATATCACAAGCCGCACTATCATCAGCCAACCTAAAATCTATTGCTGCTCCGTTGCGTTTGATTGCAGGGAAAGATGAGGTAGTGCCTTGTAATTGCAATAAGCCCGTACTACCATTTAATTGCAAACCTAATGTTCCACTATTATAATAAATTCCAACATTTTGAGTACCATATTGATTATTTATTCTTAATCCTGAACCATAATCTATAACAGTTGCACCATTTATATTTATTGATTGGGTGGCTGCTATAACATTTATTTTATTTACATTTATATCTGCATAAGCCGAATCATCCGCCAACCTAAAATCAATTGCCGCCCCGTTGCGTTTTATTGCGGGAAAACTTGAGGTTGTGCCGCCTAATTGTAATAAATTAAAACCACTCGCAGCATTGTTATAAAAAGTTAAATTTCCGTTTGAAGGATTTAAAATATAAGCATTACCAAAATAAATTTGACCAATTGTTAATTGAGTACCCGCAGCCGCAAAAATATTTCCAACTCTATCAACCTTAAATTTACTACTGCCCCCAACTTGCAAATCCATCAAATTATGAGTCATTCCATTTAATGCCGTTTCGGTTGCATTTAAGAATATACCTGTTAAAGTACCTGTTTGCGCACCACTATTATTGATGGTATAAACCTCGTTAAATAAACGTGGATTGGTTGCACCTGCACTTAAAGCAACTGTTCTACTTAAACCTACTTGGTCTGTACTTAATTGCAAAGGGCTTGATGTACCCATTCCATCAGTTACTGCACGAAGTGTAGCATCAAGTGGTGTGTTGATTGTTGTCGCATCAAGGTTAAGTATCCCACGATAATTAAATGCCACGTTCTGATTATAAATGTTCATATTTATGCGTATATTAAATTAGTTTTATTTTTATTTTGCCCTACTAACATTGCTGTTAATGTTGTGCGTTTTATATTATATATTTTAGAAGCTTCTTTTATAGAATTATAATATATTCCATTTATGTGGTTAAATATTATTTTGCTCTTTGCTTTAGAAACACTTTCTTTTGTTTTTTGAGAGCATGGTCTTCCAGTGTTAGCAGCTATTACAGCTATTTTAGTGCTTTCTAACATTTTTCGACCAACATTTGCAATACTAATTTTATTTTTATGCTCTTCAGATAAAGGCTTTCTTTTCCATGCCTTCATTTTTAATTTAGTTTCATTAGATACTATTCTTCCTTTACCTTTAATGCTCATTTTCAGTTTAGTTTCTTCCGAAGCTTTTTTCCCTAAATTAGCATTTCTAAGTTTTTGTTTTATTTCTTCCGATACTTTACTTTCTTTAGCTCTTTTTTGTTGAGCGTTCTTCATATTCTGTATAGTTTCTCCAGTAGGCTTCCATTGCCTCATTTTTTCAACTGTTTCTTGTCTTGTTGCTTGATATTTATCTCCAAACTTAGGAAGCTTGCAATTCATACCATTGACACCTATAACATCATATAGACAACCATAATGATACTCTTTTTCTAATAAATTTTCTTTCGTACAATTTTCAACTATTTCAAATATATGATTTTCTATTCCATAT
>Ga0208975_1001337_pt1 | contig 10534 bp, 3 predicted proteins | sample GreLakmeER78MSRF_FD_187700 | JGI IMG/M metagenome (GOLD analysis project Ga0208975, IMG submission 187700) | Freshwater lentic microbial communities from great Laurentian Lakes, MI, USA - Great Lakes metaG ER78MSRF (SPAdes) | ecosystem: Environmental > Aquatic > Freshwater > Lake | place: Great... | reverse complement strand
ACACGCGGCAGCGAGGCTGCCACCGGGGTCGAGGCGAGCCATCGCCTCGGCTCTAACGCGCGTGCCGCGGAGGCGCGGGCGCGCGCGTGGCGCGGCGCGCGGGGAGCATCCCCCGCGGGCCGGGCCAGTCAAACTCCGCCGCGCCGGCGCCCCCCGCGCCGGCGAGGCGGGGAATCGCGTCGCAGCATGGCACCACGACGTCATAACGTCTGCCTGCTGAGCGCGGTGGAGCGGGCGGCGGTCAACGCCAAGCAGCGGGAACATGCCCGCCCACCCATCGAGCAGCTGTGCGTCTTTCTGGAGCGGCCCGACGGGGCCGCGCCGCGGAAGGACGCCGACATGCGCGAGTTCATGGCGGACTTGCGCGCGCGCGCCGCGGCGCCGGGCGAGGACCCCGACGCCGTGTGCGCCCCGCACAGCGACCCCATCCTGCTCGCGCGCGAAACGGCGCGCGAGCCGACGGTGCTCTTTTTCCGCGTCTGTGTGCCGGCCGACCGCGCGTCCGCCGTCACCGGGTGCGTGGACGGCCACACGTGGCGCGGCGCGCCGGCGCCGGGCGCCGCGGGCGCCGGCGGGCCGCCGGGCGCGGCCGCGGCCGCGGCCGCGGGCGCGCTCGCGCAGAGCCCCCCGCCCCCACGCGCCTGGCGCGCGCTCGTCGGCGGCCGCACCGGCCGCGCCGACGACCGCCTCTCCTACACCCTGGAGACGCCGCTCACCTACACCGCCGCGTACCTGCGCGACGTGCTGGAGGTGCGGGGGGTGCGGGTCGCGGCCTTGAGCCACCTGCTCGACCCCGACTCCGGCTGCCCCCGCGCCGGCCGCTTCAACGTGGTGACGTACGGCAAGATGCCCGCGAGCGGCGTTACCGACGACATCAAGCAGCTGCGCAAGGCGAACCCGGAGATGGGCTACGCCTTTCACGACACGCCGGCCGCCGCCGACGGGCGGCGGTTTGCCGTCTTCATGGGCCGCCTCGGGCGCGCGTGCCGGCGCCCGACGGCGCCAGACGCAGGCGAGGCGCACCCGCCGCAGCCCGCCGCGCAGCCCGCCGCCGGCGGCCGCGGGCGCCGCTCGCGGGGCGGCAGCGCGTCCAACAGCGGCGCTGCCTCCCCGCGTGCCGCCGCCTCGTACGCGGCGGCAGCGCGCGGCGCGGCGCCCGGCGCGGGCGCCGGCGCCGCGGCCGATGCGGCCAACGGCGCCGCCTGCGCGGCCGGCGGCGACGGCGGCGAGGGGGGCGCGGAGCGCGCGCAGGGCGCGCCGCCGGCCAAGCCGGGCGACGGCCGGGCGACGGACGGCCAGCGCCGCGCCAGCGCCGACGGCGCGGGCGCCTGCGCGGCCGGCCCGGCGCCGGCGCAGCAGACGCAGCAGCAGCAGCGGCGTGAGCAGCAGCAGCAGCGGCAGCTGCGGCGTGAGCAGCAGCAGCAGCAGCCGCAGCCGGCGCGCGCCGGTGGCACCACGCCGCCGGCGTCGCCCTTCAAGGCGGCGAAGAAGAACGCGACCCGCAAGCTGAAGAAGCAGCGGCAGCGCGAGGAGGCAGTGGCGGCAGCGGCTGCGGCAGCGGCGGCGGCGGCGGTGGCGGCGGCGGCGGCGGCGGCGGCGGCGGCGGCGGCCGACGCCAACGCGGGCGGCGGCGAGGCGCCCGCGGACGCGCCGATGGAGGAGGCGACAGCCGTGGCCCCGGTCGGCGCGGCGCAGGCGTCCTCCGACTCTGGCCTCTTCGCCGACTCGCCGGAGGCGGAGATGGAGGAGTCGGAGCTGGAGCTGGCGGTGTCGTCCGCCGCGCCGCCGCCACCGGCGGCGAGCGCGCCGCCGCCGGCGCGGCAGCAGGTGCAGAGGCCGCCATCCCTGCACCTGCAGCTGTCCCTGGTGCCCATGGAGGAGGGCTTCGCGGGCAAGCGCGTGCGCTCGGAGGGCGGCGGAGCGACCGCCGCGTTGGCGGGCGCGCGCGCCGGCGCCAAGGGCGGCGCCGGCGCGCGCGTGCTCGAGAACGGCGCGATGCCGCTCCTGCCGCTGGCCAACCCAACGGCCAGCGGGCCTGCGAGGAACAAGCCCGCCTCGCCCAACCCCATGGCGCCGAAGCAGCTGCGCCTGGGGCTGGGCGGCGGCGGCGGCGGCGGCGGCGGCGGCGGCGGCGGCGGCGGCGGCGGCGGCGGCGGCGGCGGCGGCGGCGGCGGCGGCGGCGGCGGCGGCGGCGGCCCGACGGCCTCCAGCCTGACGGTGCCAGTGGCGCGCTCCCTGCAGCTGCAGATGGACGCTGCGGCGCCTCCCTTCATCTCCGCCGCCGGCGCAGCCGGCGGCGCGCGCCTGCCCGTGGGGCCCGGCGGCCCGGCCGCCGGCGGCGCCGCCAAATGAGCGCCCTCGGGCGCTTGTCGGTGATCTCCCTCAACGCGGGCAACCGCGGGATCACCGACCCGGCGGCGCTGCTGGCGGCGCTGGAGGACCTCCGGGCAGACGTGGCGCTGCTGCAGGAGGTGGGCAAGAGAGAGCTCAGCGCGGTGTCGCCGGCAATGGCGGAGGCGTGGGAGGTCCACGCGTCCGCCGCCGACGGCGGCAGCTCTGGCGTCTGGGTGCCGGCCGCCATCCTCATACGGCGGTCGGCGCTCGAGCGCGGGGCAATCCGCGTGGTGGGTGAGCTGGAGGTCAAGGCCGGCGGGCGCTGCTTGCGCTTGCCGGTCGAGTGGGCGGGCGGCCGGATGGCGCTCGTCTGCGCCTACATGCCTGCTGGCGACGGCCGCGGCATCAGAAGCATTGTGGAGGAGGTGCTGGACGGCTGGGCGCGGCCGTCCGCCACCATGGGCGAGCCGCTGATGGGCGGCGACTGGAACTACGCGCCGGCCGCCGTCGACCGCGGCTCGGCGCTCCACCAGTACGACGCCCTGGGCGCTGGCGCCTGGAGCCAGCACGCGACGTCGGAGCTGCTGGATGTGTTCCGGGTGCGCCACCCCACGCGGCGCGCCTGGACGCACATCCCCCGGAACCACGGCAAGCCGGCGCGCCTCGACCGCTTCTACGCGTCGCGCGCGCTGGCGGCGGCGGTGGCCGAATGCGACGTCTCCCACGTGGCGCTGGAGAACCATCGTGCGGTGGTGCTCCGCATGCTGCTCCCCCGCGCAAACGGTGGCGGGGGGGGCAGGCGGAGGGGTGGCGGCGGCAGCGGCGGCGGCGGCGGCGGCGGCGGCGGCGGCCGCCGCACACGCGGCCGCCGCGTGGCGCGCGTGCAGCTCATCTTTCGCGGCGAGCGCGACCTGGAGGAGGCCTTGGCGGAGTGGGCGGAGGCGGCGGCTGCGCGCATGGAGGCGCTGCCGCAGGCGGCGCTGATGGCGCAGTACCCAGCGCTCAAGGCGGGCCTGCGGGCGGAGTGCCTCCGCCTCAACTCGCTCGCCCGCCGCCGCAAGCCGGCGGCGGCGCGCCTCGCGGCGGAGGCGGAGCTCAAGGCCGCGTACGCAGCAGTGGATGAGTCGGCGCTGCTGGGCCAGGCGCTCAGCGACGCCGAGTTGGCGGAGCGGTATGAGCGGGTGGCGGCGGCGGTCGAGGAGTGGCGCGCGTCGGTGCGCGCCGGCGCGCGCGACGAGGCGGCGCGCGCGCGGTTGGGCGCGATCGCCGCCGGCGAGGCGCCGCAGCCGGCCTTCACGCGCGCGGCGCGCGAGCCGCGCCTGCAGCCGCCGGCGGCGTTGCGCGACGCGAGGAGCGGGCGGTTGGTGACGGCGCCGCGCGAGCGCGCCGCCGTCATGGCGCGCGCCTGGGCCGGCGTGTCGGCGGCGCCCGAGATCGACGCCGACGCGCTGGAGGAGGTGCTGGAGGCGCTGCGCGCGGGCGGGCAGCGGCCGCCGCCCGCGGCGGCGGCGGCGCTGGGGCGAGCGGACGTGTCGGAGGCCGAGGTCGAGGCGGCGCTGCGCCGCGCCGCCGCCGGCAAGGCGCCGGGGCCGGATGGCCTGCCAGCGGAGCTCTGGCAGCTGGTCGCGCCGCAGCTGACGGCCGTGCTGGCGCGCGTGTTTTCGGCCGTCGGCGCCATGCGGGCGACGCCGGCCGGCTTCACGCTCGGCACGCTGGTGACGCTGCCCAAACCGGGCGGCGACCCCGTGGCGCCGCTGGACCAGCGGCCCATCACGCTCCTCAACGTCGATTACCGGCTGTTGGCGAGCGTGTTGGCGGAGCGGCTGGAGGGCGTGCTGCGCTCGATCGTCCCCGCCGCGCAGACGGCCTTCCTGCGCGGCCGCCACATGGGCGAGAACGTGATGCTCATGCAGGCGGCCGTGGCGCTGGGCGCGCTGGAGGGCTGCGGCGTGGCAGGCGCGAGCGGGGGCTGCGCGCCAGGGCGCGCTGGCGGTCGGGGCCGCGCGCCGCTGGGGCGCGCCGCCGGGCGGGGCCGCGGGCGGGGGCGCCCCGCCGGCCTGGGCCGCGGGCAGCCGCCTCCGCCTGCCTCGGGCTGCCGCGCCGTCGTCGTGTTGTGTGACTTTCGCAAGGCATACGACACGGTGGCGCGCGGCAGCCTGCTCCAGTGCGCGAGGGCGATGGGCCTCGGCGACGCCTTCTGCAGCTGGGTCCGCACCCTGCTGCACGACACGCGCGCCGCGGCCGTCGTGGCGGGCGAGCTCTCCGCCCCCGTAGCCTTCGCGGCAGGTGTGCGTCAGGGCTGCCCGCTCTCGCCAGTGCTGTACCTGTGCATCGCGACGGCGATGTGGCACTTCCTGCGCGCGCGCGGCCACCGCGGCGCCCGCGTCGGCGGCCACCAGGTGGACGGCTGCCAGTACGCCGACGACGCCCAGCTCGTGCTGGCGTCCACCGACGCCATCCCCACGCTGCTGGAAGACTTGCGGGTCTTTGGCGCCGCGACGGGGCAGCGGCTGAACGTGGCCAAGACGGTGGCGCTGCGGCTCGGCGACGGCCGAGCCGACGACGCCTGCGGCCTCCGCCTGGTGTCGCGCGCCACCGTGCTGGGCGTGGATGTGGGGCGCGACGCGCCGCGCGAGCGGGCTGCAGCGCCTGCTGGCGGGCCTGCGGCGGCGGCGGCGGCGGAGGCGGCGGAGGCGGAGGCGGCGGAGGCGGCGGCGGTGGGCAGTGAGCCGCCGCCGCCGCCGCCCGAGGCGGCGGTGTGCGCCGCCCTCCGCGCCGCGCTGAAGCGCGTCGCTCGCATCCGCGGCCTCTCCGCCTTCGGGCGCGCCGCGTGCGCGAGCGGCTACGCCATCTCCACCATCCTGTACGGCGCGGAGTTTGCGCCGCTGCCGGACTCGGAGACGGCGGGCGCGCTGTTGCAGATGGTCGCCGCCTTTGTGCAGGACGGCACCCTGCTGCAGCAGGGGCAGGCGCGGCACCTCACCACCGTGGCGGCGCCGCTGTACGGCGGCGCCCCCCGCGACGGCGGCTTCGGCGCGCTGCCGGTGGTGGACCACGTCAAGGCGCGGCACGCGCGCTGGGCGTGCGCGCTCCTCACCGCCGCGCCCGACCGGCCGTGGGCCGCCGCCGTGCGCGCGCTGATGGTCAAGGCGGGGGCCGTGGTGGCCGAGGTGGGGCGCGTGCTGGGCGTGCAGCCGCTGGCGCTGCTGACCGCCATCCCCACCCGCACGGCCGCCATGGCGGCGCCCGAGCCGGCGCGCCGGCTGCTGCTCGCGCTGCCCCACCTGGCGGCGGAGGAGTTGGCGCTGGAGCTGGTGGACCTGCAGCCAGAGGTGGCGCTGCCGCCGGCGTGCGCCTGGGCGGCGCCGTTGTGGAGCGGCAACCCGGCGCTGGCCGGTGTCGCCGCCCGCCACCCGCTCCTCGCCGCCGCGCGCCGCCTGCGCTGCGTCGGCGACTTGCTGGCACTAAATGCGGCGCTGCACGCCCCCCTCCACTCCCAGACCGCCGCCAAGGAGTGGCTGCCGGACTGCGCCTTCCTCCAGAGGCGCGCCGACGCGCGCGCCGCCGTCACGCGGGCGCTCGCCGACCTGCCGCCGGCGTGGCGCGCGGCCGCCGAGGCCGGCGCGGCGCTGCACCCCGGCGCCGCGCCACCCCTGGAGACCCGCGTGGCGGCCCAGGCGTGGCTCGCGGAGCGATGGGGCTGGCGCGGGCCGGGCTCGCCCGCGGCGGCGGCGGCGGCGGTGGGCAGCGCCACCGTCCGGCAGCTCACAGCGCTGCACCAGCTCCCGGTGCGCGCGGCGCGCGACGCCAAGCTCGATGCCTTCGCGCGGGCTGCCCTGTGGGAGGCGCAGGGAGGCGCGCCGCCGCCGTCGGCGGCGGCCGTCGCCGAGGCGCGCGCGCTCGTCGACGCCGCGCTGGCGCGCGCCTGGCGGCTGCGCTGGGAGAACGGCCGCAAGGAGGCGTACTGGCTCCTCGCGCTCGACGGCGCGCGCACAGGCGTGCGCGCGACGTACGGCAATGCGGTGGCGTCGCGGTGCGCCGTCTGCCCGGCCACGCCCGCCGACCGCCTGCACGTCTTTTGGGCGTGCCCGCCGGCGCGCGCGGTCCGCGCCGCCATCGAGGCGGAGCTGCAGCGGCGCGGCCACGACGCGCCGCTGACGCGGACGCAGCTGTGGCTCATGCACCCGCCGCCGGCGGCGGCGGCGGCGGTGGCGGTGCACGACGACCTATGGTGCGTCGTGTGCCTGGCGGCGGCGGCGGCCATGGAGCGCGGCCGCGCGGTTGCCTTCAAGCTGCGCCTCAATGGGGCGCCGCGCGGCGAGGTGGAGCGCCAGAGCGTGGCAGCGGCTGTGGGCGCGCTGCGCGTCGCCGTCGCCGACTACGCCGCGTTGGGCGCATGCCGGCCGGCGGCGCGCGCGTGCGTGCACCCCCCTCGCCCGCCCTTCTTTTGGGCGGCCCACCCACATAAGCAGGGCGCGCTGGTAGTGCGGGGCTGAGCTTTTGGCCCCGTGCACGACCTTCCCTCCTTGGCGACTCCCCCCCTTGGCTCTCCTCGCGGCGCCGCGCCGCCGGCCCATCGCGGCCGGCGGCGGGGGCGGCCGCCTTGACACGGGCATTGCCCGCAGTTCGCACCAGCCCCTCGGCTGCTGCATGGGCAGGGGCTGTGCTGCGTCTTGAGGGGGTTGGGGGGTGGGTTCTATGGGGTGCTGGCAGCCCGAATCATGCGCTCGCGCGCAAGTCGGGCCGCCCGCCGCCTAAGCCTTCCCCCCCTTCCCCTTTGGTTCGACAGCACCAGCCCCTTACAGCACCTTGTGTGCTCGGATACACATTGCCGACTGGCACCACCCGGCCAGCAGGCGGCACCCTACGCCTGGGGAGAGGTTTTTGAGCAGCACTTGTGCGCGGCGTCGCGCATCGGTCGGCTTTTCCCCTCCACAAGCAGGGGCACTGACGTGCTCCAGGCTGCTCGTGTAAACCCCCCTATCCTAACCCTAACCCTACACAAAAGGTTTTGTGTAGATTTTATGCACGCAGCGCCTGCAGCAGCTCCGACAAGCCGTCCATCACGGCCGCCAGTAGTGCTCAGGCTCTTGCTAACGAGCGAGCGAGCGTGCAAGCGAGCGCGAACGAGCTGCTTGGTTGGATCAGGCTTGCGTTGCCGCGCCCGCGGGCGCACACCCTCCCGCCCTCCTTCCCCAACTCCTCCTCCTATGAGAGGGCTACTAACACACTGCTAAAAGCTAAAGAGGTGGCTGGTCGTCTAGGTGCCGGCGCCGGCGCCGCCGGCGCCGCCGCCGCCGGGCGCGCCCGCGGACGCGGCGGCGAGCGCGTCGAGGGCCTCGGCCGACAGCAGGCTCTTCCCCACCGCCGCCTGCGGCTGCGCCATCGCGCGCATGAAGTCCCGCGCGACGTGGACCAGCATGTCGGTGGACAGGTTCAGGTGCGCGTCGCGCAGCTGCGCCGTGATCCAGCCGGGCAGCTTGTCGCGCTTGTCGTGCCGCTGGTAGCGCTTGTCGGCAAACACCATCATGCCGTAGTCCGCCTTGCTGCGGATAACGCGCCCCACGCACTGCGCCGCCTGCCGCACGGCGTCAAAGGCCAGGAAGTCGTTCTCCCGTATCTGGAAGGCGTCGCGCAGGTACTCCAGCCGCGCGCGCAGCACGCGCGAGAGCGTGTACTGGTACGGCACGCCGAACATGACCACCGCGCGGCCATAGTGGCGGTCAAAGTCGATGCCCTCCGCCACCTTGCCGCGCGCGACGGAGAAGAAGACGGCGCCGCGGCCGGCGTCGCACGCGCGCCGGTAGCTGTCCAGCGCGAGCGTCGTCTCCACCACGTCCTGCGTCTCGATGAACACCAGCTTGCGCGCCATCAGCTCCTCCAGCACGCCCATCTCGTGCCAGCGGCCGATGATGGCGTCCATGTAGGAGTAGGAGACGAAGAAGGCGACGATGCCGTCGGGCACGACGGCCGCGAGGTCGACCAGCAGCCTGCGCGCGCGCGCAAGAGTGAGCGAGGGGAGAGAAGGGGGGCGGGCGGTCGGGAGGGTGCGTGCGCCGGAGGAAGTGTTCGGGTGGCCGAAGCACCGAAGCAGCGGCGGCGGGCATGGCGCGGCAGACGGGCACGCCAGCGGCAGGGGGGGCGACGGGGGGGAGGCACAAGCGGCGCGGCGACGCGCCGGCCGTAGTTGCGCACGACGCCCGCGTCGCCGCGCATGTCGAACTTGGTGGACACGGGCATCTGGTCCGCGCCGCGGGTGAGCACGACGGGGCACAGGCAGTCGCGGGTGAGCGTCATGGCGAAGGACTGGACGGACACGGGCCGGAAGTCCAGGATGCGCGGGTACAGCTCGATGGGCGACAGCGTGCCGCTGGTGATGACCACCGTCTGGAAGCGCCCGAAGATGGGCTTCATGGCCAGCGAGGCGTCCAGGCAGCAGAGCTGGATGATGGGGTCGGGCACCGCCGGCAGCCGCTCGTCGTACGGCTCGGTGATGACGGCGAAGCCGCGGCTGTAGGTGCCCACCAGCGTCGCAAAGTCGGCCACCAGGTGCACCGCGCCGTACTCGTCCGTGTCCGCGATCTCCAGCGTCTTCATGAGCGACGCCAGGCGGTCGTAGCAGAAGCGCAGCGTCTTGGCGTCGATCGCCACACGCTCCGCCAGCTCCGCCAGGAAGGCGGCGGGCGTCGCGTGCTCGAAGCCGGTGCGCGCCAGCTTGTCGCGCAGGAAGGCGACGAAGCGCTTGAGGAAGGCGATGAAGTGCTCCGCGCGCCGGATGTTGCCGGGCACCGTCTCGGCCAGCAAGTCGTCCGGCAGCGCCGGGTTGGCCAGCCATTCCTCGCCGCCGCGCACCGCGCCCTGCGCCGCCAGGCCCGCCACCAGCCGCTGGTACTCCGCCTGCAGCCGCCCCGCGTTGGCCTGCCGCGCGGTGGCCACGGCGGTGGTCAGGCGGCCGATGTTGCGGCCGGCCGCGTCCAGCGTCTGGCCCCGCAGGTTCACCGACAGCGCCTCGATGCACACGTTGTCGATGTTGTGCGCCTCGTCGAACACCACCACGCACTCCTTCTCCAGCTCGCGCGACACGACGGCGGAGACCTTGGGGTCGATGAGGTACTGGTAGTTGAAGACCACGACGTTGGCCAGCCCCAGGCCGTGGCGCGCCAGGAAGTAGGGGCACCAGCCGCGCTTGCGGCCGTGCGCGCGCAGGTCGTGCATCGTGTACACGCCCGCCTCCAGCAGCGCATCGCCGCCGGCGCGCTCGTAGCCCTCGAAGAAGGAGCACTGCTCGATCGACTCGTCGCCCGCGGCCGCAGCCTCGCGCACCCACGACGCCGTCAGCCGCCGGCACTTGGCGTCCGCCGACTCGCGCGTGCCCTCCTCTGCGGAAGCAGCGGCAAGCGGGGTGAGGCCGGCGTCCCCAGCAGGGAGGGGCGGGTGAGCTTGCGAGGCGCTGCTGATGCGCGCCGCGTGCCGGCCGGCAGCGGGCGGCGCGGCAGCGCGGCCGCGATCGCAGGCGCGGCCCTCCCCCACCCCCTGCGCGCGCACCGGCCACGCGCGGGTGGATGCACAGGTTCTTGCGCGACGACAGCCCCAGCGCCAGCATCTTGGGCGCGCCGCCGGGCGGGAAGTAGCGGCCCCGGTAGTCCACCAGCTCCGCCAGCTCCGCCAGCACCTTCTCCATCTCCGGCACCGTGCGCGTGCAGTACACCAGCTTGCCCACCTGCCGCGGCGGCCGGCGGAGGCAGGGGGCAGCGGCAGCCGCGTCGGCAACAGCGGCGAGCGGGGGGGCGGGCGCCAGCCCCCCCCCCGGCGGCACCGGCACCGCGCCCAGCGCGCAGCCGACGGCGGCTCGACGGACCTCGGGGTGCGCCAGCTGGTAGGAGGTCACCAGCGACAGCAGCGTGATGGTCTTCCCGGTGCCGGTGGGCATCTGCGCGCGAGGAGCGGGGGCAGCGCGGCGCCGGCGGTGGAACGTGCGAGGGGGTGGGTGGGGGCCACGCGCGTCAATGATGGCGGGAGCGGGAGCGGATGACGACTCATCCTCTGCGCGCACGAGAGTGGCGACGGCGCGGGCGGCGCGGCGCGGCGCGAGGCGGCCGCGACAGCGCCGGCGGCCGGCGGCGCGCCTCCAGCAGGCAGTGCCCGCGCGCGTCCAGCGCCCGCTTCAGCTCCAGCATGTAGCGGTACTGCTCGGGGTAGA
>Ga0208975_1001334_pt1 | contig 10570 bp, 22 predicted proteins | sample GreLakmeER78MSRF_FD_187700 | JGI IMG/M metagenome (GOLD analysis project Ga0208975, IMG submission 187700) | Freshwater lentic microbial communities from great Laurentian Lakes, MI, USA - Great Lakes metaG ER78MSRF (SPAdes) | ecosystem: Environmental > Aquatic > Freshwater > Lake | place: Great... | reverse complement strand
TCAAAGAGCTACAGGAAGCCTATAAAGCGGCGTACAAGGCCACAAACGGCGAGCAAGCATGGCAGACCAAGGTCATCACCAAAAAAGACGCTAAAAAGGCGCAATTGGAAGCCACATTGTCTGAACAACTGAAAGGCAAATAATGGAACAACGCACAGAAGAATGGTTTGCCGCCAGATGCGGTAAGGTCACCGCAAGCCGTGTGGCTGACATCATTGCCAAAACCAAAACAGGTGCAAGCGCCAGCCGCGAAAATTACCTAGCCCAATTGGTTTGTGAGCGCATGACCGGCAAGCCTGCCGAGTCTTACAGCAATTCAGCCATGCAGCATGGCACAGATACCGAACCGTTTGCTCGAGCTGCTTATGAGGCGCGTATGGACATTTTGGTAACAGAGGTGGGGTTTATTGACCACCCTTGGATCACCATGTCGGGCGCATCTCCTGATGGCCTGGCTAATGAAGGTATGGTTGAAATCAAATGCCCAAACACTGCAACCCACATTGACACGCTGTTAAGTCGGACTGTGCCAGCCAAATACATCACGCAAATGATGTGGCAAATGGCCTGCGCCGACCGCCCTTGGTGCGACTTTGTTTCATTCGATCCACGTCTTCCGGAAAGACATCAGCTATTCATCAAGCGCATCAACTATGACCCCGAAATGGTTAATTTGCTTGAGAATTCAGTCATTCAGTTCTTGGGTGACGTAGACCTAAAAATCCAACAATTAGAAAGCCTCCCATGAAAAAAATCAAAAACATCGTTGTCATTACCGGCACATACACCAACAAAGACGGTCAAGAAAAGAAACGCTACCAGACCATTGGCAGTTTGTTTGAGGATGGTGAAAATTTTAAAATTAAGTTAGACACCATACCTTTGGCAGATGGTGGATGGACAGGATGGGCAAATTGCTATGACTTGGAGGAAAAGACAAATACAGGAGCTAGAGATGACATCCCTTTTTAAACGCGCACGGTCACTTGACCCAGTGACCAGCCACGCCGCAGCCGACCAGTTTAAATCTAGTGACTTGCACTTTCAATTGATTGCACATTGCCTTGAACGGTTTGGGCCATTAGGCAAAGACGGCATTTCTTATTTGATTGGGCTGGATAGCAATCAGGTAGCTAGGCGGTTACCTGAGATGGCTCGGCTTGGCATGGTTGAGCTTACTGGACACACTACCAAGTCAAAGTCTGGCAGGGCAGAACGTGAATGGCAATTTACGCCTGTACAGCGGGAGTTGATATGAGCCAAGATGAAATCATTGATATGGCAAGATTTGCTGGCATAAGAATTGACAGCTTTGGATTTCAAGGCGGTTTTATAGAAGAATTTAAAGCCTTTGCCAAACTGATAGCCGCTAAAGAACAAGACCGATGTTGTTCCATTGTTTTTAGTCAGTGTGAAAGTGACAATCTGGCTCAACGAACAGTTGATGCGATAAGGGGTAAAGCATGACACAAGATGAAATCATGGAAATGGCTAGAGAGGCATCAACAGAAGATGAGACTACACGGTCTGATAAAAAAATTACTTTATATGCAGCAAAAACAAAAAACTTTTTAGAACGTTTTGCAAAACTGGTAGCCGCCAAAGAGCGTGAAGCCTGTGCAAAGGTGGTTGAAGATTCCCTGTGGTTTACCCGACTTGTTGTCGCTAAAGCCATCAGAGCCAGAGGAGAACAAGCATGATTGAAGTATTGAAACAGATGCAAGAAGCGTTAAGAGAATATCACTACTACACAATTGACGCTGGCTTGCCCAATCAATCAATGCTCAACAAAGGGTATGCGGCTTACCAAGCGGGTCTTAAAGCCATTGCAGAGTTGGAAAGCCAAGAGCCTGTGGCGTATATCAATGTTGAAAAACGCATACTTGAGTGGGCTAAATTAACAAGTTGGGAAACGCCAACAGTAGTTAATCTTCCAAAAATACCCCTTTTCACCCACCCACCACAGCGCACAGAGCAAAACTTCTGCTCACGATGCGGCAAACGCACAAACGACATTCACACTTGCACACCACCACAGGAGAACACATGAGCAAAATTGAACCATTCAACTCTAGGTGGAACGCCATTGCAGCGCTAACTTGTGCGCTTGATGAGACTGAGGATGACGAGCAAGTGCTGGTGATTGTCCGCAAGAAAGATGGTAGCCGATGTAAATACGCCGCCAACATCACAAATATGGAGGTGTATTGGGAAGCTGGGATTATTCAACACGAAGTTGTATCAGGGAGATATGAGAAATGATTGGAAATCACAACATGAATCAGAAAATAACAGGAACACTGTTCAGTGCAGGACAAGTTGATGCCATCGAACAAGAGTGGCGTGACAAATGTCAGCGGTACATTGAAATACATGATGCAGTCGTTAAAGACTCTGACAGGGCGTTTGAACTTCTACGCCGAGCAGAAACAGAAATGCGCTATGCAGGATGGACAAAGTACGAGGCTGACAACAGTGCAAGGAATGGCGTGTATGAACAGATAAAACATTTTTTGGAAAAACCACAATGATTCTTAAATCACAATCCATGCGCTTTGTCATGGCAACCATGATGGATGTCGAACACGAATGGCAAACCAGCAAGTGGAAAGACAAGAGCGACATGATTAACCCTGATGTACCAATGATTGTGCAAGTTGGCGATTACGGTTACGAAGTGCAGTCTTGCGGAGGTGATGGTGACATCGATGGTTTTGTCATCCAGTGCAAAGATGAGCCAGTCTGCAAGTGGGAAGGAATGGAGTGCATCAAATTAAAGGTGAAGCATGATTGAAGTATTGAAACAGATGGTAGAAGCTCTTGAGTGGTGTCATGGCGGTGAACCTATTGGCACAGCAGAAGCCATCGAAGCAGGGAAACAAGCCATTGCAAAGCTGGAAAGCCAAGAGCCTGTGGCGTGGTTTAGATACCAACAAGGAAGTCGTGTTTATTACGACACAAAAAAGTGGGATGACTGCGTTCCACTTTTCACCCATCCACCACAGCGCACATGGGTAGGGCTGACAGAGGAGGAGGTACAAGATGCTGGGCGCTTTTCCTATTGTCGGGGTGGCACAAGTGAAAAGTTGTATCACATCATGTGGAATTCTCAACCATCCGCTTGCATAGGGTGGAGCCGTGAGGAGTTAATTGACTTTGCTCATGCCGTGGAAGCAAAGTATCAGGAGAAAAACCAATGACAGTCTTACGCCCTGAATTTGATAAACGTTATGTGACCAACGGGGAGTTTGCCGAGGCACTCTACAAAGTGGTGCTGGAGTATGACCAGCAATTATCTGCGGCTGAAGTGCTTGGTGTGTTGGAGATTGTTAAACACTATGTCCTGCAAGGACAAAAGGAAAATATATGACTAAAGAAAACCCAATAACCCAAAGCATTGATTGGCTAGTTGAGTGCGGCTGGGACAAAGAACAAGCAACCAATCTTGCTAGTGCAATCAAAGCAGATACGCCTGAAAAATTATGGGAGGTTGCACCTTTGTGGCTAGAGCATTGCGGCGACACCATGAGGTACGTCAACGACATGTTGGGCAGTGTGGCAATGGGCTTGATTGAAGTCACTCAAGGTGCAGATGGCGAGTGGTTGTTTAAGCTGAATGACGCTGGCATGGGGGTAGGCAAGCAACTGAATGAGGCGAAGAACACATGAGCTACCTTGTCGCATCATTACCGCCCTTACAGTGCTTTATCAAGGCTGAGTTTTTATACAACCACACCAAAGGGCATGGCGAGCTTGTGCCTTGCGTGTGGGTCAGTCTTAAAGCCATCAGAGGCCAAGTGTTTAGGATTGAGTCGCTATTGACCGAATACGGCGCTTTGTACGACAAACTACCCATCCATGCCTATGTGTGGAAAGAGGGCGCTAGTGACTTACCTGTGGACATTCTGCAATTGTGGGATTGCATGGGTTACAGGTTTACCATTGTTGAAAAGATTGGCTTGCGTAACCTTGGCGTTAAGTTTCTTGGCAAGGATAAGCAATGGCATTTTGGAACTTATATGTTTACCGTAGACTTTTGTGCTGACGGCATGGATGTGGACACCGGCTTTACCGAAACCGCCGAGGAGCACAAGAGCTTTAATTTCATACGCCTAGACAATGGTCAGTTTGCCGCCCAACCAAACAACCGATGCCTGTGGTATGACCAAAGCCTGATCCATCAAGCCAAGTTCCCTGATTTCCAAGCAGCAAAAACCATTTATTCAGTCGATGGCACACGCAAGTGGACGGCTGGAGATGATTGGTTTTATTCAATAAACGAACATGATTAGCCGCGTTATTTTGTGCTTGTCAATGATGGGCGTTGGTGGTTATAACTTGCTACCACCAGCGCCCCTCAATGTCTACCAAATGCAGCGCAAATCAAAAGAAAAGTCAATCAGCAAGTTATGCAAAAAACCTAAAAAAACCAAAACCGTACAGGAGATATGCGACCGATGGAAGAAGTAATTATCACCATTGCAATTTTGTTCATTGGCGCAATCGTTGGCATTGGCGTTGTCGTTGCCTTACTGCACTTTTTTGCAGATTAAACATTACGCTCAAAGTGCGGGCAATCCACCAGATTGGAAAAATTACCGCCCCAACGATTTTTGACATTTAAAGATTCCCAATACACACCCAAAGGCGCTATGGTGGCCTTATCCCAAATGATCTTGCCATCTTTAAAAAAGTTTAGGTCAATGGCACACCGTTTTAGGTGGATGGATTTCATGGTCTTAGAACGACCTGTTTTGACGTAAATGGCTTGCTGTTCTGGTGTGCGGGATAGTTCACCACCAGTGACCATAAAACCCTGTTCTGTGGCGTACTGGATCAGTTTGCAAGCATCCAATAGAAATGCGGCTTGTTCGGTGCTTAAACTCATTTTTTACCTCGCATATCAGCAAGTTTTTCAATTGTGCGACCGCCAAAATAAGCACCCATGATCAACATCCCCCAGTTACCCAACAAGGTCACATAGCTTTCATTTGCGTTGTAGCCATAGGCTGACATCATGGCAAACAAGAAATAGCCCATAAAGATGGCTATAAGGCTCATAGGGCGTATGTTTTTGGACAGCCATGAATCACTAGACATATCCGCTTGCCAACGGTCTGTAACGTTATCTGCGTCACTCTGGGCAGCCTTTGCTAGTAGATCAAGCTCGGCTAGTTCCATTTTGGCTTTTTCAATGCCCAGCTCAAGCAGTCTTTCCTCATGTGCGTATTGCAGCTCTCTTAGCTTAGAAACGTCCTCTGGTGTAGGGTTGTCAGGAATCTTCACGCCCAACGTGTTTTCGACCACTTCCTTGCCCTTGGCTTGGATGGCGCTAGATAGCAAGCCAAGGCCGTTTTGGGCAAGTGTGCCAAGCAATGATGCGACTATGGGAATCATTTTTTATTCTCCAGTTGAGTAATAAGGCGGCGAATAATGGCCTGCTGTTGTTTGTTTTCCTGTTGCACGACAAGCATATCAAAGTACATAGAAGCCATCAAGTATAAGAACAGCGGCAAAATCAGCATCACCGCAATTAGTGAAATCAAAAAAACTATTTGTCCGTTGTCATTTGCTTTATCGACCATAGGAGGAGGTGGAGGTATATAGTAACTATCAGAACTGCCGCGATTATTAACGCCTTGTCGTGCAGATTGTTGAGTCTTTTTCTGCGTTGCCATTTACGTTGCATCTCCATTTGGCGGTCAAGTTCAATCTGCTTTTCGTTTTCCTCGTTTAGTTTTTTATATTCTTCCTCAAACCGTGACCAAACTGCACCTAATGCTGGGTCTGTGTGGTAGATCAAAAACTCACGCAATTCTACCGACTGCCGTTCCAATTCAATCTGGTGAAAGACATTTTCAAGCGCCTGGGCTTTGAGGGATTTTGTTTTGGGTGGGTCAAGCTCTTGGCGCTTAACTTCTTTTTTTATTTCTTCGTGCGAGTCAAAAAATTGCCCAATAAAACCAGAAATCTCTTTGGTAATCTTGTAAAGGTCTGTTCCTGCGGCTTTGGCATCCTTGTACAGAGCCACGCCCTGCTTAATTCCAGCTATTGCAGCAAGCGCCAGCGTGATCGGCTCGATTTCACGTTCCTAGAGCTTTAAAACCAGCGTCAACAGCATACCAATGATGGCGGCACATGACCCTATCAATATCTGCTCAATGCGCTTTAAACGTGCGTTTATGCTTTCGTAGCGCAGCTCACACACTGCCTCGTGCGTGTCTACCCGAGCTTCAATTGGTGTCATGTTAAAACTCCATGATTGGCAAATTTGCCGTGATATTTATTCCTAGATTCCGTGGCAACTAGGTCAGCCAATTCCAAGTCATCAAAAACCCCGATGTTTTTCATTGTTCCATTTACCCTAAGTTGTACTTTCCATTTTTTTCGAGTTTCAGACCAGTGAACATTTTTAAATCCAGATTTGTTGTCTTTGTTTAATTTTCTGTTTTGTGCATTTTGATACATATTGCAAAGTCTTAGGTTCTCTATGCGGCTATCAGACCTATCTCCGTTAATGTGGTCAATGTACATATCATCAGGCAAAGCACCATTGCAAAGTTGATAAATCAAACGATGCGACACATATTGAACTTTGTTAATCTTTATAAAGGTGTATCCGTTAGATGCCTTGCATCCAGCCTTGCATCCAGCCTTTACATTATTTGCCACATCAACTTTCCAATACAAATGCCCATCTTTGTATTCAAATAAATATTGCAAATTAGGTGTTGAAATAGATTTAACCACCTGTCTCCTCATCTGCGGGTAGTGGTGCGTTGCCCTCTGCAAGCCACTTCAGGTATTCCTGATAGTCTGCGTTGGCGAGGTTAAAAGGAATGAAAGCGGTATCAGATAAACGCTGAACAACATTTTGGTCTATTTGCAGTTTGTACATTTATAACTCCGAAGATGAAGTCCATTGGAAAAAGTAAGATTGGTTTATGGTTGAAGTGGTTGGGGTGACATTAAAAGCAGTAGCCCCAATGTTGCCAGCAGCACCTGCTTCATCAGCCCCTGTTGCGGCATTTCTTACTTGCCCAGACGCTCCTGTGGCTGTTGAATAAATAACAACAATCGGAGCAGTTCGCTTTGTTGTTGAATGTTTGACATAGGCAACACCTGAGCCGGTTTGTCTTGAGCCGTTGGCACTACCAACGGAAGTAACTGTTGCTGGAACAGTCTCTGTGTCATAAGACTTTTCATAATACCGCTGACACAAAGCCAACTCAGTCCCATACGGCCTGTAGTCAAAGCTCGTTGCTGTTGAGCCTTTTTCTAGCTGTACGCCTGTGATGTAGAAAGTAGCGCCGTTTGTGCCGACTACTGATGTTGCGCCTGTGGCTGAGTTGTAGTTAGCACCAGCCCATGCGCCAGCAGTTCCAGATACAGTAGCGCCAGCGCCAAGAGAAAAATTGACAATTAACCCAATTCCATTAGTGGTAAGCCAAGTACCTGATGTATCTCCTGCAATGGTTACAGATTTTTGTTCCCATGTGTTTGCAGAAGATATGGTGTATGTAAATGGGTAACTTCTATTTGCCGAACCATTTTTTAGCGTACCCCCAAATGTTCCTGTAAGGCTTGAGTAAACCCAAAACGACAAAGTGACTGTAGCGGCAGATGCAGTACCAAACGCTAAATCAGCGACATTAAATCCTTCAATGAATTGACGAATAGTAAAAGCTTCCGATGCGCCAACTGTATATGCTGAAAGAGAAGTACATCCAAGGTAGTTAGTAAATCCTGTTGGTGGAGTAACTGACCCAGCATTCTGTCCAATTTTGAATTTTGATGCAACAGTAGCGCCCGCACTCCATCTATCAAGATAATACACGGCATTAGCCGCAGGGTTAACTTCAGCCCCCGCATTCCTTTGGTCAATCACCATCGCACCATTGATGATGCGGTTCTTGAAGCCGTTGTAGCCAACAGTTGTGCCTGTACCGCCATTAGCCTCGGTGATTGCTCCAGTTAACGCCGTAGTGGGTAAATCTGTGCAATTAGTCAATGTGCCGCTTTGTGGCGTTCCAAGGATAGGCGTTACCAAGGTCGGGCTAGTCGCCAGCACGTTGTTGCCTGTGCCTGTGTTTGTAACGCTCACAAGCCCTTTAGATGCGTCTGTTGCCACCGCGCTTGAAGCAGTCAAGCTAGAGTAAATGGGCGCGGCGCTAAATGTAGCAACTCCAGTAACTCCCAAAGTTCCCGCTACATTGGCGTTTGTACCCACATATAGCGCCTTGGCTATACCCACACCACCCGCCGTAATGATTGACCCTGTGGAAGTGCTAGAAGAGTCTGTTGTTAGGCTTGAGTTAATACCCGCCGCAAACGGTATGCGAGCCGTTGTGGTGGTCTGACCGTCTTTTGTGATAGCCGTGGACAGACCTGTCGCCAAGTCCGCTGTGAGGGCGTTAAAGGCGGTCGAGGATATGACCGTGCCTGCTACTACTGGTTGCCCAGAAGTGTTTATTTGGAATGTCCCGCTGCCGTTGTAACTCACAGTAACCACCTCCATGAAAAAGGAATATAAAGATAACTCATTTTTTACCTTTCAAAGCATCAGCAAGTGCATTGTATTTTGTGGATTCTTCCACTTGTTTGGTGATTTCTCGACTTTTAACAACATCAGATGCAGATTTTGCCAATGGAAATTTAATCGCTGCCATTTTGTCCAACAATCTTGCCACCACGCTGCCAGTGTTTGAGTAATTAACCGCGCCCTCTGGCTTAATCAAAGCATTTTCTATCGTGTCTCGCACATCCATCAATGTCTGGCGACCTTGCTTGCCAAACATATAAGTAAGTTTTTCTTCCCGATCTAATGTGTCTATCGCCGTTTTTAGCTTGGCAAATGATAACTGACCACTTGCGTTCTTGGTAAGTTGGTCTTTCAAATATTGAACGGTTTGGCCTTGCAATTCAGCATAAGCCTGTTGACCATCTGGGCCACCTTTTTTCAGCAATTTGGTGACTGTTCGCATTTCTTCCAAACTGCCATCTAAGACAACGTGAGAAAACACATCATCTAACGCCACGGCGCGGTCTGCGTAGCCGCCTTTAGTGCCAAGCAATTTAGCCACGCGGTAGGTATTTTCAAACTCTCTACCAAGCTCTGCACGTTGCGCTCTAGCGGCGCGGTACAAATCACCACCAGCGCCATCGGTCATCTCGTTAATAAGATTTTTTACTTCTTTCATTTTTTTCCCAGATGATTTGCCTGGCTCTCCCATTTCACCCGCAACTTTGTATAAATTTTCCAAATCATCAACAGTAACTTGGCCATTTTTAAGTTTTTTGAGCTGTTCTAATTTCGCCCCAATGGTATTAATTTCAGAAACAGAAATAGCTTCAGGCGCATTAGTTTCTAACCATTGGTCAAGTTTTGTGGTGTCAACCACTTGCTTAGTTTCGCCAGCATCTCTAGCTTTTTCATAAGCTTTATCTACTTTAAGTTTTTTGGCATCAAACTCTTTGACTAAAGCACTGTCAACCAATGAGCCAACTTTACGGTATGCAGTTGGGTCAGCGTATTGAGCGCCAGTTTGTTCTGACAATTCTTCAAACCGTTTCAAAATACTTTGTTTTTGACCTTGCTTGAATTCAATCAAACCTTTTGCCAATTCTGGGTTTTCTTTTGGCAAATCAGATTCGCGCTTTAAAAGCCCAAAGTCTTGCAATTGTTCGCCTTTAGTCAAAGGAATTTTTTGTTCTAAAGCCCTTTGCTGGCGCAATATAGCCTCATCAGTTGATGCCGCACCCATACCTACCATTTGCGGTTTTTGGGGCTGTAAAAGCGCTGCCATGCGTTGTTGGGTGCTTGTCGCTACAGGTGTGACCATTGCCCGAGTTTGACTTACAGCCGCCGGTGTCAAAGCATTTAAAGTCGCGCCAGTTGATCCCAATGTCGGCGGTAAAACAGCCAAAGCCTTACCCAATTGATTAACAATGCTTGGGCCTGTTTCTGTGCGTGGCTGATAAAACTGTTGGCTAGTCGTTTGGGCAGCTTGTTGCCCCATTTCTTTGCCTTGTGGCGTTCCATAACCGCCATATGCCTCGCCAAACATTCTGGCAACAGGTGTAGCCACCATGCGACCAACTTCACCAGCCATGATTGCAGGGGTTTCAATTGCGCCCATAATCCGGTCTTGCATGGACACAGGTTTAGGTGGCAGGGTTGTGGTTTTTTCTGCGCCAGGTATGTCTGCACCTACCAAGCCCAATTGTTTGTAAAACTGTGGCTTTGGAATGTCGGCATAAAACTTTGAATGCAAAGCATCAGCCAATGCCGCATCAGGCATATCGTTGTATGCTGGATTTTGTGCGCGAAATTCAACAAGTGTTGCCATTATGGTTTCCTTGTTCTCAATCCAAGTGGATCATTGCTTGGGCTGCTTGGAGTAGCTGCACCAAAATCCATTTTTCTGCCGTAAGAAGATTCAAGGTTTTGTTTTGCTCTATTTAACAAACCTTCCATAACCTTTACTTGTTCTTTCATGGCATCTCGGCTTGTCAATGCTCCAGCTATTGTTGCAGGATTAGTTAACTGAGATTCCACAATACTCATATC